>Ga0316201_10000745_pt1 | contig 19946 bp, 19 predicted proteins | sample CS6wburrow_MG_FD_204516 | JGI IMG/M metagenome (GOLD analysis project Ga0316201, IMG submission 204516) | Coastal sediment microbial communities from Delaware Bay, Delaware, United States - CS-6 worm burrow | ecosystem: Environmental > Aquatic > Marine > Coastal > Sediment | place: USA... | reverse complement strand
GTCGCCGCCGCGGCGGCTGGCGACGGGGATTTCGGTCAACTGCAGATTGAGTTCGCGCGTCAGGCGTGACGCGTATTGGCGGTAGCCAAGATTGACCCACTCGGGCAGGCGCGAGCCGGCGGCGAGCAAGCGGACTTCCACGCGCTCAGTCGGCCGCGTCGGCGGCGACGGACTCGTCGATGTCCCAGAGCTTCTCGAGATTGTAGAAATCCCGCGTTTTCGGGGTCTGAACGTGCACGATGACATCGCCAAGATCGACCAGCACCCACTCCCCTTCTTTCTCGCCCTCCACGCCGAGCGGCTGAAAGCCACTTTTCTTCGCACTCGACACGACACTGTCCGCCAGCGAGCGTACGTGACGATCTGAGCGGCCCGACGCGACGATCATGTAATCGGTGATGCTCGTCAGCTTGGTGACATCAAGCACACGTATGTCGATGGCTTTGAGATCTTCGAGCGCGTCGAGCGCAATTTTATGCAGATTGATCTGGGTGGTCATTTTTGGGTTTCAGTCTCCTCGGGCTTGCGATAGCAACCCGACTTTTCTATTACATCCCGCACGCCGTCGGGCATCAAAAAACGTGGGTCGCCGCCAGCCGCAATCAGCTGGCGTAAAGCGCTGGAGGAAATCTCCAGCTGCGTGACGGCGTGAATAAAAATAGTGCCGGCACGCAGCTCGTGCAGGTCACCCACCGTGCCCGTTTGTCGATCGCCCAGCAGCTCTCCCAGCGGACCGTTGCCCGGTGCGATCCAGCCGGGACGGTGCGCGACGACGATATGCGCCAGTTCCAGCACCTGACGCCACTGGTACCACTTGGGCAAACCCAGGAAGGCGTCCATGCCCACGATCAGGCACAGCGATCGCGATGGATGCTCCGCTCGCAAATCCAGTAGCGTATCCACCGAATATGAGGGGCCGTCGCGCCGCAGTTCACGGTCGTCGACCACAAAACCCGGCTGCCCCGCCGTGGCCATTTGCACCATGGCCAGGCGCTGCGCTGCGTCCGCAACTGGCAGCGCACGGTGCGGCGGCAGCCCGCAGGGCAGAAAACGCACCTCGGCCAGCCGCAACTTGCGCAGCAGCTCGTAACCGGTGCGCAGGTGTCCGTAGTGAATCGGATCGAACGTGCCACCAAATACGCCAATAGGGTTGATGCCGATTCTCCCTTAAGCCACGTCCGGCCAGGACGTAATCGTGCCACCGAGCGCCAGCACGAGCGTGGTCAGCCGCTCCCACGGGTCGGCCTTCTTGTAGCGACCCTTGACGACGGCCTCGCACTGGGCGCAAAGGTCGAGCAGACGGTAGGCCTGGGCCGTGCGCCGCACGCGACGTGCCGCGCGCGCCACCAGCGTCGTGCGGCTGCTCCACACGCGCGCCGCGCGCATTGCACCGTCCAGGCTCTTGCCGTTTTCGACGGCGTTGAGCAGCGTGCACAGGATTCGCACTTCGCGCACCAGTGCCCAAAGAATGAGCGTGCCCTCGACGCCTTCGCTACGCAGTCCATCGAGGATCCGTATGGCCCGCGCGGTATCGCCCAGCAGCGCACTGTCGGCCAGCGCGAACACGTCGAAACGCGCGCTGTCGGCCACCGAACTGGCCACCGCCTGGCCATCGACTTCGCCCGCGCCACGCGCCAGCAACAACTTCTCGATTTCCTGGTCCGCAGCCAGCAGGTTGCCCTGCACACGGTCGCACAATATCTGCACCGCGTCGCCCACCGGTGCAAGACCACGCGCGCGCAGGCGCTGCTCAATCCAGCCCGGCAATCGATTCGCGTCAACCGGCCAGACCTGCACGACGACGCCGGCCGCTTCAACGGCTTTGACCCATTTCACGCTCTTGCTGCCGCCGGGCAACTTCGGCGCGAAAATCAGCAGGCATACATCCGCTGACAGCCCGGTCGTGAAATCGATGATCGTCTGACTGCCCTTGGTGCCCGGCTTGCCGCTGGGCAAACGCAGCTCGATCAGCTTGCGACTGGCAAACAGGGACAGGTTCGCCGTGGACGCAAACAGGCCGTCCCAGTCAAACCCCTGGCCGGCGACGTGGCGCTCGCGCTCGTCGAAACCCTGTTCACGCGCGCGACGACGAATGAGATCGGCGGCCTCGTCGACCAGCAGCGGCTCGTCACCGGTAACCAGGTAGACGCCGCCGAGCGACGACTTGAGGTGACCGGCGAGGCGGTCGGCATTGAGCTTCATGTTGGAGACAGTTCGATCACGCCAAGCATGATACCGCCCTCGCCCACGCGGCGCATCTGCGAGACCTGCGGCATCAAAACAGCCCCACCAACGCCCGCACGGCAACGACGGCCACGGCAATCGTGAGCAACACGGCGCCAAGCAGGGTCAACGCGACGCCGCCGATCACCGCGACGGTCCACCAGCGCGAGTGCCGCTCTACGACCTCACGATCGCGGGCATGCTCTTCCAGCAGGCGCACATTGCGCTGGTTGGCCTTGAAGCCCATATCGAACAGGTCGCCCAGCAGCGGCACCGCCCCCAGCACCATTTCTATAGCCACGTTGCCGGCCATGCGCATCAATGTAGCAGCCGATGCGCCGAGGCGGTGACCGCTGTAGAGTACGTAGACCGACAGCGCACCGCCGATCAGGTCGCCGGCGACCGGCACCAGGCCGATCAGGCTGTCGAGCCCGATCCGTCGATTCAGGATCGGAATCGGAATCGAATCGTCGAGCACGAAGGCGAGCCGCTGCAGACGCCGAAGCCGCGCTACGTTTTGACTGAGCGGCTGCGCGCTCATTGGCGTAACGAGAATGTCGGACACAGGTCCGCGTCGATCAACGCATGACCGAGCAGCCAGTCTCGCGCCTCGGTCGCGTCCTGCTCAAACCAGGCCTGGGCACTGCCAAGACGAAACGTGTAACCCCAGCTGTCCATGTCGCGACACGCCGTGCGCGGGTCGGCGCCGTTGACCTGACGGGCCAGCAGAATCTGCAGGAAACACACCGCGTTTTCTTCGTCGTAGTCGCCGCCTGCGTCCGTATCGAGTACGGCGCGGCGCGGCGCCGTCATACAGACGACGTGACCGGTCTCGTGCAGGACCGAGTGCACCGGCGTATCGGCACGCGCGAAAACGCGGTCGCCATGCAGGCCGGCCTCGGGCTCCCCCCAATAGGAGCCAGGAATGTCCGCCCCGTCCGCCACGTGCTCGAGACGCAGGGCGTAGCGCCCCAGCAGTTGCTCGAGCGCGGGCCAGACCGCGCCGGCACGCAGCAGCGTCACGACGACGACGGCGCGAGCGCGAGCCGGCGCAACATCAACGCCACGATGTCCCGCCGCAGGGCGTCGCGCAACGTCGCGTACTCCCGCCGTTTGCCCAGGACGTCATTCTTGTTGAAGGTGTAATCCCGGCGCAGCGTGATTCGGTCGGGGCCGTACACGCGGCGGCCGTCGCGCACCAGTTCGAAGCTGACGATGTGGTACGCCTCCAGTTCTTCCGGTCCACCGGTCGTGGCGAGCGAGAGCACGCGTTCGCCGCTGTCGTCCTCCAGAAGACGCAGCGTCGCCGTCGCCTCACCGGCGTTTTTGGTCACGGCGGCGCCGGCAATTTTCATTTGCCGGTCAAGTTCCCGCACCAGCGGCTGACTTTGATTGGCCGCCTGCACATAGACCCGAGACAGGCTTGCGGGCATCGAATCGTTGCCGCGCAACGCGAAGCCACAGCCGGTCACCCACAGCACCAGCACCAGCGCCGAAACGCCGGCAACGGCACGCTGCCATGACGGATTAAAGGACAATGTTGACCAGCCGCCCGGGCACGACAATGACCTTGCGCACGGTTTTTTGTTCGACGAAACGCTGCACGTTCTCGTCGGCCAGCGCCATTGTTTCGAGCTCGGACTTGTCAGCCCCCGCCGGCACGCTCAGTCGCGCCCGCAGCTTGCCGTTGACTTGCACCACTATCTGTTGCTCGGCTTCGACCAGCGCTGCCTCGTCGACGATCGGCCAGGTCGCATCGATGATCAGGCCCGGGTGACCCAGCATTTCGAACATCGCCTGCGCGGCGTGCGGGGTCAGCGGCTGCAGCATGCGCACGATGGCGTCGAAGGCCGCGGCCAGCTGCTCTTTGTCCTGCGGACCGGGCGCATCGCCGAGCTCTTCCTGCCAGCGCAGCGTGGCATTGCTCAGTTCGCGAATCGCGGCGATCGCCGTGTTGAACATCATGCGTCGGTCATAGTCGTCGGTGACCTTGGCGATGGTCTTGTGGATCAAACGATGCAGTTGCTCCCGCCCCTTCTGGTCATTGGTTGCACCGTCGGCCACGCCAACCTGCACGAAGCGCTGCACGGCACGCCACAGCCGCTTGAGATAGCGATGCGCGCCCTCGACACCGGCATCGGACCACTCCAGCGACTGGTCCGGCGGCGCGTCTGACAGCATGAACAGGCGCACCGTATCGGCGCCATAGCGCTCGACCATGGGCTGCGGGTCGACCGTGTTGCCTTTGTTCTTGGACATCTTCGCGCCGTCCTTGAGCACCATGCCCTGGGTTAGAAGGCGACGAAACGGTTCGCTGGCCGTGGTCAGCCCGGCATCGCGCATCAGGCGTTGATAAAACCGCGCGTACAGCAAGTGCAAAATCGCATGCTCGACGCCGCCGATGTATTGGTCCACCGGCAGCCAGTAGTTGGCGCGACCATCGACCATCGACGTCGTGCTGTCGGGAGACGCAAAGCGCGCGAAATACCACGACGATTCCATGAAGGTGTCGAAGGTGTCGGTCTCGCGTTTTGCCGGTTTGCCGCAGGCCGGGCAGTCAACATCGGTGAATGACGCCATCGTCTTGATCGGCGACGCCACGCCCTCGAAGGCCACGTCCTCCGGCAGAACCACCGGCAGGTCCGCATCCGGCACGGGCACGGTGCCGCACGCCGTGCAGTTGATCATCGGGATTGGCGCGCCCCAGTAACGCTGCCGCGAAACGCCCCAGTCGCGCAGGCGATAGTTGACCTTGCGCCGACCCGTGCCGGCGCCCTCAAAACGAGCGGCCAGCGCGTCGAACGCCTGGTCGAAATTCATGCCGTCGTACTCGCCGGAGTTCATCAGCACGCCACGCTCGACGTACGCGCCCGCGGCCAGATCGATGTCGCTACCGTCAGCCGGGCGGATGACCTGAACGATGGGCAGGTCGTACCTGGTGGCAAACTCCCAGTCGCGCTCGTCGTGGCCGGGCACCGCCATCACGGCACCGGTGCCGTATTCCATCAGCACGAAGTTGGCAGCCAGCACCGGCAGCGGTGCCCCGGTGATGGGGTGGCGCGCGTGGATACCCAGCGCCATGCCGCGTTTTTCCACGGTTTCCTGCGCCGCTTCGGCGGCCTGCACCTGGTTGCACTCGGCCAGGAACGCGGCGATGTCGGGATTGGTTTGTGCCGCCGCCTGCGCCAGCGGGTGACGCGCGGCAACGGCCAGATAGGTCACACCCATCAGCGTGTCCGGCCTTGTAGTGTAAACGGTCTGCGCGTCGAAGCCGTCGATCTCGAACTCGATCTCCAGGCCTTCGGAACGACCGATCCAGTTGCGCTGCATGGTGCGCACGGCCTCCGGCCATTCGGTCAATTCATCGAGCGCCGCCAGCAGTTCGTCGGCGTAGTCGGTGATACGCAGGAACCACTGCTTCAGTTCCTTGCGCTCGACCACGGTTTCGCAGCGCCAGCAGCGTCCGTTCTCGACCTGCTCGTTGGCCAGCACCGTCTGGTCGACCGGGCACCAATTCACCGCCGCCGTCTTCTGGTAGGCGATGCCTTTTTCGTACAGCTTCGTAAACAGCCACTGTTCCCAGCGGTAGTAGTCCGGTCGGCAGGTCGTCACTTCGCGCGACCAGTCATAGGCGATGCCAAAGCGTTTCAGCTGATCGCTCATTTGTTCGATGTTGGCGTAGGTCCACGCGGCCGGCGGCACATTGTTCTTGATCGCCGCATTCTCCGCGGGCATGCCGAACGCATCCCAGCCGATCGGCTGCAGTACGTTGAAACCGCGCATGCGCTTGAAGCGCGTGACCACGTCACCCAGCGTGTAGTTGCGTACGTGGCCCATGTGCATCTTGCCGCTGGGATAGGGAAACATGCACAGGCAGTAGAATTTTTCGCGCGCGGCGTCCTCGACGACGCGAAAACTGTCGTGCTCGGCCCACAGGGCCTGCGCGCGGCGCTCGATATCGGCGGGATCAAAGGAGTCGTTCATGGTCTGAGGCAATTATCCGGATAGGGGTTCAAACGAGGGCAATCAAAGGGCGAGAATACCCGAGCACCGGGTGCGATGACACCTCAGCGCGCGCGCCGCGCCGCCAGTGCCAGCAGCAGCAACGACAGTGTGATCACCGGCCAGTTGCCCACGCGGCTGTAGGGGGTCGCGCCCGCGCGCCCCTGCACGCTCGCACTGAGCACGTAGGGCTCAAACTGGGGCGAGCGCCCGCGCACCACGCCGTCGTGATCGATCACGGCGCTGATGCCGTTATTGGTCGCACGCAGCAGCATCCGGCCCGCCTCCAGCGCCCGCGCCCGCGCGATCTGAAGGTGTTGGTGCGGGGCGATCGAGCCGCCGAACCAGGCGTCGTTGCTCACGTTGACCAGCACGCTCGCAGCCGGCAACACCTCCAGCAGTTCGTGGCCGAACACGTCCTCGTAGCAGATGGAGACGCCGACGGTCTGCCGCGCCACCGTCAACGGCGGCTGATCGTCGGCGCCACTGGTGAAGTCCTGGTAGGGCAGATTCATCCAGCGAATCCACTCGCGCACGAAGTCGGGCACCGGGAAGTACTCGCCGTAGGGCACCAGGTGCCGTTTCACGTAGGTCGATTCATCGCCCGTGTCGCTGCGCAGCGCGACCACCGTATTCAGGCGCTGGTCGCGCGCGCGATCGATCTGCACCGCGCCAATCAAAAAGTCGGTGCCGGTGGCAGCGCCGCGCGCGAGCAGGGCCTCGAACACCGCATCGAGGTTGTGCCGCGCGGTCGGGATCGCGGCCTCGGGCCACACGACCAGGTCGGCGCCGAGGTGGTCGTCGGTCAGGTTCATGTACAGATCGACGGTCGGCTGCAGCGATTCGGGCAGCCACTTGAGCTCCTGCGGCACCGCGCCTTGCACCAGCGCAACGGAGAACGGCTCGCCCACCGGCGTGGTCCAGGCCGCGCGCGACAGCACCAGTGCCACAACCACGACGGCGGCGAACGGTAGCAGCGCGACGCGCCGCGCCGCTGGCAGCGTAACGCTTGCCCACACGCCGGCCGCCGCCAGGCATAGCGCCAGCGACGCACCGTACACGCCCACGACCGGCAGCAGCGAATGCAATGGCCCATCGCTCTGGCTGTAGCCAATGCCAAGCCAGCCGAAGCCGGAAAACAGCCAGCCGCGCAGCCACTCGATCGTCACCCACAGCGCCGGCGCACCGAGCAGCAAGCGCTGCCAGGTGGCCCGGCCGAAAAATCGATTCAGCGACCAGCCGAACACGGCTGTGTAGGTGGCCATGAACAACACCAGCGCAAACATGAGCACCAGCGCCAGCGGCAACGCCGCGCCGCCAAACACGTGAATGCTGACATGCACCCAGTACAAGCCACCCAGAAAAGAGCTCACGCCAAACAGGAAGCCGCGCCACAGTCCGCTTCGCGGCGACTGGCCTTCGAGCGACCATAGCAGGCCGACGAGGCACAAGACCGGCACGCCGTAATAGCCAAAAGGCGCGAACGCCAGCGGTATGGGAGCACCGCTGACCAGGGCCAGCAGGTCGCCGCGCCAGCCTTGCGGCGCCAGGATGGCGCGCTGAACGCGCGCGGGCGAACTCATCAGCCGGTGGATTCGCGCACCGCGCCCGTGAGGTCGGTGGGGCTGACCTGCACTGCCTCGATGCGACGCCGGTCGCAACGCGTGATCCTGAAATCGAGGCCGCGAATCGTCAGGTTCTCACCGCGACGAGGCAGCCGTCCGAGTTCGTGCATGATCAATCCGCCTACGGTGTCATAGTCCTCATCGTCGAAATTCGAGCCAAAAAACTCGTTGAATTCCTCGATGCGGGTCACCGCCAACACGGTGAACAGGGTGTCCGATTCGCGCACAATCGTGGCCTCGTCCTCGATGTCGTGCTCGTCATCGATCTCGCCGACAATTTGTTCGATCACATCTTCGATCGTGGCCAGTCCGCAAACGCCACCGTATTCGTCCACGACCACGGCCATGTGATTGTGACTGGCGCGAAATTCCTTGAGCAGGATGTTGAGTCGTTTGCTCTCGGGCACGAACACGGCCGGGCGCAAGTGGTCGCGCAGTTGGAAGCGAATCCTCGGGTCATCGACAAACGAACGCAGCAAGTCCTTGGCCAGCAGGATGCCCACGACCTCATCGCGATCGTCACCGATAACCGGGAAGCGTGAGTGACCCGACTCCACGATGATGCGCAGCAGGTCGTTCATGTCCGCATCCCGCTCGACCACAACCATGTGCGGACGCGGCACCATGACATCGCGCACCTGCGTTTCAGACACGTTAAGCACACCCTCGAGCATGCCGTGCGCATCCCGATCGAACAGCTCTCGCTGGCGGCCGTGCCGAATCAGTTGTACGAATTCTTCGCGATCCCGGGGTTTGGCCGAAAAAGCCTGGCGCAGTCGTTTGAGCGCGCCTTTCAACCCGGGACCGGCGCTACTGGGAGGTTTGTCGTCAGACATCGAGGGCTGTCCTGTCGCGGTGAGCAGTGTGATGGACCCCGGTTACCGGGGCATAGGGATCGTCGAAACCAAGGGTCGCAAGGACGTCGCGCTCGAGCTGCTCCATCGCCTGCGCATCGTCGTCCTGGACGTGGTCGTAACCGAGCAAATGCAGCGTGCCGTGTACAACCATGTGGCTGTAGTGCGCAACCGGCGACTTGCCCTGTTCGCGGGCCTCGTCGTTGACCACGCCGGCGCACACTATCACGTCGCCGAGCAGGCGCACGCCGCGCTCGCCCACCACGTCCTGAGCGAACGACAGCACGTTGGTCGGCCTGTCCTTGTCGCGAAAGCGCGCATTCAGCGCCTGAATTTCATCGCGGTCGACCAGGCGCACGGTGACATCGCCCGCGGCTTTCGCACGCGCAAGCGCGGCCTCGGCGGCGCGCACCAGGACCGCGTCACCCGGCACACCTGCCAGGCGCGATGCGTGTTGTATTTCAATCATTGTCGCCACGCTGGGCGTCTTCGCGCTCGTAGGCGCGCACGATACGCTTGACCAAGGGGTGGCGCACCACGTCGCGCGCCGTAAAATCGGTGAACGACACGCCCTTCACGGGCTTGAGAATCCGCCGGGCGTGACGCAGACCCGACACTCGTTCACGCGGCAGATCGGTTTGCGTGACGTCGCCCGTGACCACGGCCTTGGAACCGAAACCGATGCGCGTCAGGAACATCTTCATCTGTTCGCTGGTCGTGTTTTGCGCCTCGTCGAGGATGACAAAAGCATCGTTAAGCGTGCGCCCGCGCATGTACGCCAATGGCGCCACCTCGATCACGTGCCGCTCGATGTAACGGCCGACCTGGTCGAAGCCGAGCATGTCGTACAGCGCGTCGTAAATCGGACGCAGGTACGGATCCACTTTCTGCGCCATGTCGCCGGGCAAAAAACCCAGCCGCTCACCGGCCTCGACCGCGGGGCGTACCAGAACGATGCGCCGCACCTCGTCGCGACTGAGCGCGTCGACGGCGCTGGCCACCGCCAGGAACGTCTTGCCAGTACCGGCGGGCCCGACGCCGAAACACAGGTCGTAACGGCGAATCGCCTTGAGGTACTGCTGCTGACTCGGGCCGCGCCCGCGGATCAGGCCGTGCTGTGTCTTGATGACGATGTGGTCGCCATCCGTCGCATCCACCAGGTCCTGGGGGTCGGTTTCACTGAGCGTGAGATGCACGCGTCGGGGCGTCAGGACTTCGGACTGCGTGACTGCGTACAGGCGATTGATGGCATCACGCGCCGCATCGGCCGCCGCCGCCTCGCCGCTGACCTGGAAGCGCGCGCCACGATTGGCCACCTGCACCCCAAAGTGACGCTCAATCTGGCGCAGATGCTCGTCGAGCAGCCCGCACAGGTTGGCCAGGCGCTCGTTGTCGGGATCGTCGATGATCAGGGGGAGCGTGACCTCTTGCAACGTGCCGGGAATGACGGCGCTCACGCGCTGCGACGCCGGGATTGCACAAGACGACCGCGCAGTGAATTGGGCAGGCCTTCGGTAATGACGACGTCGACAAACTGGCCGATCAGGTCATTGGGCGCGTCAAAGTTGACCCAGCGCATGTTCTCGGTGCGACCACTCATTTGTTGCTCGGATTTTTTGGATACTTTTTCGACCAGCACCGTCTGCACACTGCCCACCATGGCGTCGCTGATCGCGCGCGCCTGTTGGTTGATGCGCGTTTGCAACAGGCTCAGACGGCGATGTTTTTCCTGCGCGCTGACTTCATCGACCAGCGCCGCGGCCGGCGTGCCCGGACGGGCACTGTAAATAAAGCTGAAACTCTGGTCGAAACCGACGTCGGCGATCAGCTTCATTGTCGCCTCGAAGTCCGCCTCTGTCTCGCCGGGGAAACCGACAATGAAATCGGACGAGATGCTGATGTCGGGGCGCGCCGCGCGCAGTCGCCGGATTTTGCTCTTGTATTCGAGCGCGGTATGGCCGCGCTTCATCAGCGCCAGGATACGATCCGAGCCGCTCTGCACGGGCAGGTGCAGGTAGTTGGCGAGTTTCGGTACATTGGCATAGGCCTCGATCAGGCTGTCGGAGAATTCGACCGGGTGTGAGGTGGTGAAACGGATGCGCTCGATGCCGTCAATTTCCGCGACAAAATGGATCAGCTCTCCCAGGTCAACGTGGCGACCGTCGTGTGTGGGACCGCGGTACGCATTGACGTTCTGTCCCAGCAGGTTGACCTCGCGCACGCCCTGTTCCGCCAGGCCAACGACTTCGGCAATCACGTCGTCGAAAGGCCGGCTGAACTCTTCGCCACGCGTGTAGGGCACCACGCAAAAACTGCAGTACTTGCTGCAGCCTTCCATGATCGACACGAACGCAGTCGGGCCGTCGGCCCGCGGTTCGGGCAGGCAATCGAATTTCTCGATTTCAGGAAATGTAATGTCCACGGCGTGGCCACCGCGCCGGCGCACGTCGCTGAGCATGTTGGGCAAGCGGTGCAGGGTCTGGGGTCCGAACACCAGGTCGACAAACGGCGCGCGTTCGATAATGGCATCGCCTTCCTGCGACGCCACGCAGCCGCCGACCCCGATCACGACGCGATCGTTGGCGAGTTTCAGGGGACGCCAGCGGCCAAGTTCGGAGAAGACCTTTTCCTGGGCCTTTTCGCGAATGGAGCAGGTGTTGAGCAACAACACATCGGCATCGGCCGGGTCGTCAGTACGAACCAGTCCGTGGGATGCGTGCAGTACGTCGGCCATACGGTCCGAATCGTACTCGTTCATTTGACAGCCGAACGTCTTGATAAACAGCTTGTTGCTCATGTCCTCTCATGGGCAAGGCCAGTCGCCTTACCGTACTCTGTGTGAATGCATTTTGCCACGGAATTGCGGCAGCGCAGCACGACAACCCGGCGCCGCTGCTGGCCGGCGCCCCCGTGCGTTACCCGTCCACCAGCGCAGACCCGTCGCTGGGGCGTCGCTTGCGGCAAGCCATACTGGCGCCAAAAGCGCCAAAATCGCGCTAAAAAGGGATATCGTCGTCGAAATCCTGGCTCGGCGGTCCACTGTATCCGTCGCCACCGCCGCCGCTGGAGGACGCCCCACCGCCACCAGCGGGCGCACCGCCCCCGCGCTGGCCACCGTCTCCGGAAGGCCCGCCCATGCCGGTACGGCCGCCCAGCATCTGCATTTCGTTGGCGACGATCTCGGTGGTGTAGCGGTCGTTGCCCTGCTGGTCCTGCCATTTGTTGGTGCGGATCTGGCCCTCGATGTACACCTGCGAACCCTTGCGCAGGTATTCGGCGGCGATTTCAGCCAGGCGTTGAAAAAACACCACGCGGTGCCACTCGGTGCGCTCCTTGCGCTCACCGCTTTGCTTGTCTTTCCACGACTCCGAGGTGGCCAGACGGATATTGGTGACCGACCCGCCGCTGGGCATCATGCGTGTTTCCGGGTCTGCGCCCAGATTGCCCACCAAAATCACTTTGTTTACTCCGCGCGCCATAGTCGCTCCCGTACGGTCATGTTAATTCAGCCGCCCATTGTACCCTTTTAGGCGCGTTTACAAAGCCCGTTATTGGCCCTTTCGATCCCAAAACAGAATCGTGCGCAGCGACAGCCACAGCGCCCCGATCAGCGCCGCAAAGACGAACACCGCCGCCGGCGACGAGACCGACAGCAACGCGCCGGCACTGGCGCCACCGACGAAGATACCCAGGAACTGCGAGCTGGCGTAAATACCCAGCGCGGCGCCGCGTCGATCCACGCCGGCGGTCAGCGACACTTCGGCCGGCAGCCTCGACTCAAGGAAGTTGATCCCCGTGAACATCAGCACCAGGGCCACAAAGACCAGCCATTCGACGCCGGGCGCGCCAAAAAACCCGGCCTGGGCCAGCATCAGGCAAAGTACGGCGACGACGGTAAAAATGCCGGGCCGCGCGCTGTGTTCTACCTTGCGGATCAACCACACGGTGGTCACCACCGACACCAGCACCGAGGTCAGGTAGAGCTTCCAGTGATCGCCCGGCGCCACGCCAAGACGGTCGCGCAACACGAATGGGAGCGCGACGAACACCGCGGCGATAATCAGATGGAGGGAGAAAATACCGATGTTGATGCCCAGCAGATGCCGGTCGAGCAGCACATCGGCCCAGCGCGTGGGCGCACGAGAGACGGGTGGCCCGCTCGCGGGCACCAGCATCGCGACACCAAGCCACGCCATCGCGGCCAGCGCGCAGGTGAGCCAGAACAGGCCATCCACGCCGGTGCGCGCGGCAATCACCGGCCCGAGCATCAGTGAAATCAGGAAACTGCCGCCGATACTAGCGCCAAAAATCGCCTGGGCGCGAGTGCGCACGACGTCGCGCGTCAGGTCGGCCAACAGCGCATTGAGCACCGCGGACACGGCGCCGGCGCCCTGGATGACACGCCCGGCGATGACCCAGCCAATGTTCTCGCCCAGTGCCGCGACCGCGCCGCCAATCGTAAATACGGCCAGGCCCAGCAGCAACACGGGCCGGCGTCCGAAGCGATCCGACGCAATGCCAAACGGGATCTGCAGAAACGCCTGGGTTATCCCGTAGGCGCCCACCGACACGCCGACCAGGAACGGCGTCGAACCGGGCAGGGAATCGGCGTACAGCGCAAGTACCGGCAGAAGCATGAACAGCCCGAGCATGCGCACCCCGGCCACGGCAGCCAGGCCCGCAACGGCGCGGCGTTCGGTCCCGGTCATCCCGATCGCTTTCGCGCCGGCGACTTCATTTACGCTGCCAGGCGTCGACTGATTGGCGTGCGGCATTTACAGAACGGCTCGTTTCAAATTGTAACCACGCGGCAGCCAAGCGCCGCAACGACCTGATTCTGGCGTCAGCACGCTTTGCGCTGCGCTGCACCGGACGCGTATATTAGCAGGTTTACCAACGGCAACATCCATACCCATGCAGAACATCCACATTCACGGCGCCAAGACGCACAACCTGAAGAACATTGACGTTGTTCTGCCGCGCGACAAGATGACCGTGATCACGGGACTGTCCGGTTCGGGCAAGTCCAGCCTGGCGTTCGACACGGTGTACGCCGAGGGACAGCGCCGCTATGTCGAGTCGCTGTCCTCCTACGCCCGGCAGTTTTTGTCGATGATGGAGAAGCCGGACGTCGATCACATCGAGGGTCTGTCGCCGGCAATTTCGATCGAACAAAAATCCACCTCGCACAACCCGCGCTCTACCGTCGGCACCGTGACCGAAATCTACGACTATCTGCGGCTGCTGTTCGCTCGCGCCGGCACGCCGCGCTGCCCGGACCACGGCGACGATCTGCGGGCACAGACGGTAAGCGAAATGGTCGACCAGGTGCTCGCCCTCGGAGAAGGCCGCCGGCTGCTATTGCTGGCCCCCGTGATCGACAACCGCAAGGGACGCCACGAGCAGCTGCTGGCCGAGCTGCTGTCCCAGGGCTTTATTCGCGCCCGCATCAACGGTGAGATCTACGAGCTCGACGATCCACCGACCCTCGACCTGCGCAAAAAACACACGATCGAGGCGGTTGTCGACCGCTTCAAGGTGCGCGCCGACATCGCGCAGCGACTGGCCGAATCGTTCGAAACCGCACTGCGCCTGGCCGATGGCGTAGCGCGCGTCGCCGACATGGACGATCCCGATATCGCCGAACTGGTGTTTTCAGACAAGTTTGCCTGTAACCGCTGCGGCTACTCCCTGGCCGAACTCGAACCGCGCCTGTTCTCTTTCAACAGCCCGATCGGCGCCTGTATCGAGTGCGACGGCCTGGGCGTGATCCAGTTCTTCGACGCCGAGCGGGTGGCGGCGCACCCCAATCTGTCGCTGGCCGGTGGCGCGATTCGTGGCTGGGACCGGCGCAATGCCTACTACTTCCACCTGATTCAGGGCCTGGCGAAACACTACAAATTCGACATTGAGAAACCCTTTGCCAAGTTGCCGCAGAAAGTTCGCGACACCGTGCTCTATGGCAGCGATGGCAAGCGCATCGACTTTCAGTACGAAGACGGGCGCGGCAAGACCGTGACCCGGCGCCACGAATTCGAGGGCATCATTCCGAACATGCAGCGTCGCTTCCACGAGACCGAATCCGGCACCGTACGCGAGGAGTTGACCAGGTTCATGAGTTCGCAGCCGTGCCCGGACTGCGACGGGACCCGGCTGAACGCCGCCGCACGCAATGTGTTCGTGAGCGATATGAATATTTCCAAAGTCACCGACATGTCGGTGGCCACTGCCCATGCGTTTTTCGACCAGCTGGCATTGCCCGGCTGGCGCGGCGAGATCGCGACGAAAATCGTCAAGGAGATTGGCGACCGCCTGAGTTTTCTGAACAACGTCGGGCTCGAATACCTGACGCTCAACCGCAGCGCTGACACGCTGTCCGGCGGTGAAGCGCAACGCATCCGCCTGGCCAGCCAGATCGGCTCAGGCCTGGTCGGCGTCATGTACATTCTCGACGAACCATCCATCGGGCTGCACCAACGCGACAACCGGCGCCTGCTCGACACGCTGTTCCGTCTGCGCGACCTGGGTAACACCGTGCTGGTGGTCGAGCACGATGAAGAGGCCATCCGCAGCGCCGACCATGTCGTCGATATCGGCCCCGGCGCCGGCGTCCACGGCGGGCAGATCGTGGCTGAGGGCACGCCGCAGGAGGTCATTGCCAACCCCGCTTCGCTCACCGGCCAATACCTCAATGGCCGTCGTCGTATCGAGGTGCCGCGCAAGCGCAAGGAACCAAGGCCGGGCCGCAACCTCTCGATCGTCGGCGCTACCGGCAACAACCTCAAGAATGTCACGGCGAAGATTCCGGTTGGATTGATGACCTGCGTGACCGGAGTATCCGGCTCCGGAAAATCGACGCTGATCAACGACACGCTGTATCGCTACATCGCGCGCCAGCTCAACGGCGCGAGTACACAGCCGCGGCCGTTCAAAAAAATCAACGGCATCGGCCAGATCGATCGTGTGATCGACATCAGCCAAAGCCCCATCGGGCGCACACCGCGCTCCAACCCGGCCACTTACACGGGCCTGTTTACACCGATTCGCGACCTGTACGCGGGCACGCAGGAGGCCAGGGCGCGCGGCTACAAACCGGGTCGTTTCAGTTTCAATGTGAAAGGTGGTCGTTGCGAAGCCTGCAGCGGCGACGGCGTCATCCGCGTCGAGATGCACTTCCTGCCGGACGTTTATGTGCCGTGCGACGTGTGTCACGGCCAGCGCTATAACCGCGAGACACTGTCGATTCGCTACAAAGGCAAGAACATCCACGAAGTGCTGAGCATGACCGTCGAGGACGCGAGCGAGTTCTTCAAAAACGTCCCGGTTATCGCGCGCAAGCTCGAGACGCTAATGGACGTCGGCCTGACCTACGTCCAGCTGGGTCAGAATGCGACAACGCTGTCCGGCGGCGAGGCACAACGGGTGAAGCTGGCGAAGGAACTGTCCAAGCGCGCTACCGGCAACACGCTCTACCTGCTCGATGAACCGACCACCGGCTTGCACTTCCACGACATCGCACAATTACTCACCGTGCTGCAACGCCTGCGCGACCGGGACAACACGATCGTCGTCATCGAACACAATCTCGACGTCATCAAGACCGCAGACTGGATCATCGACATCGGACCGGAAGGTGGAGATGGCGGTGGCGAAGTCATTGCCGAGGGCACGCCCGAGGACATCGTCAAGGTGAAGCGCTCCTACACCGGCCAGTATCTCAAGCCGCTACTCAAGCAGGACAAGCGCGCACGCGCGGCGAAGCGCGCGTAAACCGGCAAGGCAGCAGTAGATTTCAGCGCCAGGTGCACGCAGCGGCACCGGCGCGACGGCCGGCGCATGTGGCGTGCGGCTACTGCGCCGACTCTTTGACAACGATCGGCGCATCCCAACGATAAAGCGTGTGCAGGTTGACGAAATCGGGCACTTTCGACATGAAGTTCTCGATCACCGTTTCGTTCTCCAGCAGCCCGTTCATGCCCCAGTCGTGTGACACGATGCGCGAGCCAGCTTTCATTTTCTGAAACTGGGGTATCAGCATGACGTTTAGCTGCGAGTTCAGGTACATCAACACCACATCCACCTCGCTGAAGTCGGTCTCGAGGATGTCTTGCTCTTTGATCGTGACCAGGTGCTCCAGGCCTGCTTTGCGCACGTTTTCACGCGCCTGCCTGGCCAGGTCGGCGTCGATTTCATAGCCGACCACTTTGCAGCCGATTTGCTGCGCGGCTGCGATTGCGATCCTGCCATCGCCCGTACCCAGGTCGTAGACCAGTTCGTCGGCTTTGATCTGCGCCATCTCGATCATCTTGTCGACCACCATTGGCGGAGTCGGCAGGTAGATCACGTCTTTGCCTTCCTTGACCCCCGCTGCGGCCAGGAACGCCTCGTCGGCCCAGACGACCTCTCCTTCGCCGGGCATCGGCGCTTCGTTAGCTCCTGTCGACGCTGACGTTTTGGCCGCGCTGGCCATCTCGCCAGCGTCAGCGGCCGGGGCGCGATCGTCGTCACTGGCACAACCGCTGATGCCGGGCAGAAACAAAAAACAAACGGCAAGCGAGACTACGCGCATGACATTCTCTCCATCAAACAGATAATTTAAAAAAAGCCTGCTGTGCGCGACAGGCGAACCGCCGCGCCGGCAAATCGGCCGGCCATTCAGACCTGAGTCAACGTGAACTCGTACTCCGCCGCGAGGGTCTTTTTCGCATCGCTGGCCACAAACTCGGCGAGCTTCTTGCCGAGCAGGGGAATCGCGCAAGTAATCTCGATCTCCACATCGTTGACGCAGCCGTCGCCGTCCGGCATCACGTTCATGGTGCCCACCATTTTCACGGGCACGCCCTCGGCCGAGATTTCGAAGTCATTGTAGTACTCTTCGCCGGGGTCGCCATCCCAGTTCTCGTTTTGCACAATGGTGTTCCAGTCACCCAGGAAGCTCTTGAGGACGCCCGGCACATCCGCCGGCACCTCGCGCCTGCTCTGGACGACGAAACCCTCGTCGGTCTGCTCGACGCGCAGAATTTCGATATTACGCGCGCCGCAGGCCGCGTACTTCTTCGCATAGTATTTCTTGCTGGTGAACAGCGCGTAAAGCTCGTCGATCGAGCACTTGTAGCGGTGCCGGGCATTGATTTTCATAGGAGCCTCAAAACAATTTTCAAATCTGTGGCCAATATCTCAACATGCACGAGCCAGCGTGGCATTGTGACGCTGGACTCCTGTGAAGAGTACCGAAACAAATGTTTACCCGCCATGCTCAGCGCGCCTTTTTCCGTAGACTATCAGTGGAAAGATAGTATTAGCGGACACTCAGGCGTCCACCCGGGAGAAGGAATTCATGAAAATCAGATTGATTGGCGCACTTGCCTGCGCATTGCTCAGCGGCTGTGGCAGCGACACGCTCGACGAGTCGAAAGCCAGGGTCGAGGCCGCCGCCGACGCGGCGGTGGACACGGCCGGTAACGCACTCGAGGGCGCCGCCGAAAAGGCTGGCGATGTCACTGACGCCGTCGGTCAACAGGGGCGAAGTGCGCTCGATAAGGCCGCGCAAACGGCGCTCGATCTCGAAGAGGCGGCGCGACAGCGGGCCGAAGAGGCGGCACAACGCGCCCGCCAAACCAGAATCGATGGCGAAAACAAGGCCCGCGAAGAACTCGCGCGGCTGGAGCGTGAGCGCGAAGCCGCGCGCAAGGCTAAAGGCGAATTTCAACGCGAAATACGCATCGGCGAAGACGACAACTAAGCGGCCAACGCCGGATCACTGCAACGGCAGCAGGTCCATCAGTGCCAGCACCGTAGCCTCGACACCCAGTGTCACCGAACCTCGTGGCTCGATTTTGAATAGCGGGGAGTGATGCGAGGGCACCGCCGGTCCGCCATTGTCGGCGCTTTCGAAATCGGCTTCGGGCGTACCGCCCACGCCAAAATAGGTGCTGGGAATGTAGGGGTCGGTGGTAAAGAACGGGAAGTCCTCGGCACCCATGCCAAGGCGCTTCTTCTCGACCAGCACATCCTGCCCCAGCGCCGTGATCCAGACGCCGCGCAGACGTCGCGTCAGTTCGATGTCGTTGAGGGTTGGCGGGTAGCCATCACTCTCGCGAATCGTCACCTCGGGCAATTTGTCTTCGGGCAGACCTGCCGCGCGGCCCAGATTTAGCGCAATGCGCTCGATGCCATCGAGCAACAGGCGACGGGTCTCCTGGCTTTCGTTGCGCACGGTAATCTGGAGCGTCGCCCGGTCTGAAATGATGTTGTGCTTGGTTCCGCTGTGGAACGAGCCCACCGTGACCACGCCGGGCTCACGCGGCGGCAGCGTGCGGCTGACCAGCGTCTGCAGCGCCACCACGATCTGTGATCCGAGCACCACCGGGTCGACCGTGGTATGCGGATAGGCGCCGTGTCCGCCGATACCGTGAACCACCAGATCCACCGAGTCGACACCGGAATACGGCGATCCCTCCACTGCCACCAGCTTGCCGGTAGGTACGTCGGAGGTGACGTGAAATGCCATTGCGTAATCGGGCTTGCCGAAACGCGACCACAGCTTGTCGCGCATCATCAGGTTTGCACCACCAATGGCCTCCTCCGCCGGCTGACCGATCAGCATCAGTCTGCCGGACCACTGGTCCCGATGGGCCGCCATACGACGAGCCGTGCCTACCAGGCTGGTGATGTGCACATCGTGACCGCAGGCGTGCATCACGGGCACTTCGTTGCCGTTCCAGTCGACCTGGGTGGCGGTGGATGCGTAGGCCAGCCCCGATTTCTCAGGCACGGGCAGCCCATCCATATCAGCGCGCATCATGACCGTCGGTCCGCTGCCGTTCTCCATGATCGCCACGATTCCCGTACCACCAACGCCCTCGGTGACGTCGAACCCGGCCTCGCGCAGCTCCTGCGCCAGGCGGCGCGCGGTTTTAACTTCCATCGTCGATAGCTCGGGGTTGCGATGGAAATGCTCGAACAACGAGCCCAGATGAGTCTTGTAGTCCTGCTCGATTTCCGTTTTGAGCTCCAGCCCATGCGTAGGCGACATGGGCACGAAAACGGCGGCCAGGCAGAGGGCGGCGCACAGACGCTGAGTATTTTGCATGACGGCTTTCCCGATTCGATGAAAGACAATTGAGGCTAGCAGACCAGAGCCAGGCATGAAATGGTACCGGGCCGGCTTGTGCCGCACAAAAAAAAACGCGACCAGCAGTCGGTCGCGTTTTTCACTAATGCTCTGGAGCGGTTCTATTCG
>Ga0316201_10000744_pt1 | contig 19953 bp, 15 predicted proteins | sample CS6wburrow_MG_FD_204516 | JGI IMG/M metagenome (GOLD analysis project Ga0316201, IMG submission 204516) | Coastal sediment microbial communities from Delaware Bay, Delaware, United States - CS-6 worm burrow | ecosystem: Environmental > Aquatic > Marine > Coastal > Sediment | place: USA... | reverse complement strand
CCCGCTTCGCGACGAACCGGAGATCCAGTACCGTGCCTGTAACGATATAAATTGAAGCAACTTGAGGGATTCGCGGTCAAAAGACAGAGGCCCTCGTGGAGGCACCGCTGGGGCTTTCAGGACCGTTTTCGATGCAATCGGACACCGGTGGGAACCGTTGCCAGGGCAACTTGCACGGGCTCCGAAACAGTCGCGAGTGGCGGTCAGGCCAAGGCGGCGAACAGCCGGCGATGGGCGTCAGTGAACAGGCAACCGCGTCTGTTCATTACCGTTTCAGCCGTTGCGGTCGCCCGGTCCAGGGCGTGGTCCGTAGCGTCCGGCCCCCAGCCCCAGCGGAAATTGGGGACGTGTTTGGGAGGCATCCCGGCGCCGAAGATGTTCGTGGCGAAGCCGACGGCCGACCCGGTGTTGAATAACGTGCCGATCGCGGTCTTGGCGTGATCGCCCAGCAGAAGTCCGATGAACTTTCGGCCGGTGGCGACGGCACCCTCCCCCAGATCGACCCGGATTTCGCCGTAGTTGTTCTTCAGATCGCTGCAGGTGGTCATGGCGCCCAGATTGATCCAGGAGCCGAGGACAGCGTGGCCGATGAAACCCTCGTGCTGCTTGTTGGCAAAATCCCCGAAGGTGCTTTCACCGATCTCGCCGGCGATGCGGTTCACGATCCCGAATGAGGACTGACCGTGGATGCGGGCCCCGGGTTTCACCAGCGAGCCGGGCCCCAGGTAGAGGGGGCCTTCGAGGTAGCAGTGGGGCATCACCCGGACGGACCGGTCGATGATGACCGGACCGCCGGCCGTGCTGATGGCGGTGCCCGGTGACAGCTCGACGTCGTCGGCCAGGAACAAGGCCCGCGGATCCTCGATCAGGCAGCCAGCGGTACCGGCGCCCGGGTTCTCGAAGCGGGATTCGCCGACCCAGCCCGGCAATCCGCGGTCCAGGTCGGGAAAAATGCCGAAGGCCTGGCGGCGAAACGAACCGCACCGCCGGGCGAGCTTCAGGTCGGCGGTCATCGCCGCTGTCGTCGCTGGCACGAGGTCCCAGATCCAGCGGGGCCCCTGGCTCTGGACCGCCGCCAGCTTGTCCAGAATCGCAATGTGCCCGGGCTCGACCGGGGCGGCCCCGGCCGGAGAGATGCAGGCGCCACCGCCGGGTAGGTCCGTGCGCTGCGGATTCGGGAACGGGTGATCCAGAGGAGGAATCTCCCCGCTTCCGCTCCGGGTCCAGCCGCCCCGGACGCCGACGCCGTCTTCCCACCGCCGCCAATGCTCACCCAGAGCGGCAGCCCGCTCTCCGGTCAGCAGGGCGGCGACGATGCCGTCCTTGTCTTCCCAGATGAAGTCGGCGGTCGCCGGTTCAAGAGCGAACAGGCTGGCCGTGATCGCGGCGTCCGGCGCCAGACGGCCGCTGACGAACAGGAAACGGGCCGCCGGGTCGGCGGTCATCGCAGCGAGCGCCGCGGGCCCGACCTGCCAACCCTCGGCGCGATGCAGGTCATCCAGCAGCGGACGGTTCAGCAGAATACCCGGTCCGGACGGGGCGGTCAGGCCCACCCTCTCGCGAGCGGTGAACATGCCGCAGCGAATCTCGAACAGCGGGGCGCTCCAGGTGAGCGGGCGGAAGCGACTGAGGTTGTGGTCCTCGAACAGGACGGGGATAAAACTCACGTGAGCGCTCCGTATCAATTGGTGAACCGGGTCGGATTCCGTCGGAAGTCCTGCGAAAGGTACAGGCAGCGGGCCCCGCATCGCCACCAAATTCCCGATCCGTGTCCGGTCCGGCTCCGGGACCAGGCTCCATCACGCGCGCGGCGGACCACACACCCAAATGGTAATGCGTTGGTGCAAAGCGATATAGCCGCCCGGGACAGCTTGTCGCCCTGCGGGCGGGGGCGGAACGTTATTTTTTTCCCATGACGCGGATTTCCTCGGTGCGCAGGCCGCCTCGGCGGCGGGTGATCCTGCTGAAGAGGCTGGTTCTAAGATGTTGTGCGGCTGTCAGCTGGGAAATACTGAAAACGGTCTGATTCTCAGAATCATCGGGAAGCGCGGCACTGGATCGAGTCTTTTGAAGTTTGTTTTTCAGTCCTTGATAAATCGTCAATAATCTATTGTTTTCGTTTTTAATTGACAGTGCAGGAAGGCGCTGTCGCCAACCGGAGGGAAGCACCCCTTCCCCCAGCACGGCCGGGTCGCCGGCCTGGAGGTCCTCATGAAGATCGCGCGCATCGTGTTCCTGTTCGCCATCCCGGCGCTCCTTGTCCTGACCGGAAGCCAAGCGGTGGCCGCGGACGGTGAAGAGGTCAAGTCTCCGGACAAGATGGACGGCAAGGAACTCTACCAGAGTTTCTGCAAGACCTGCCATATGGAGGATTCCGAGTCGGGCGAGTACACCCCGATGTCCCTGATCATGGATCAGTGGGACGAGTTCTACGACGAGATTTTCGTCGAGACGCACCAGGAAGTGCCCAGCCCCGTCGCCGAGGGCAAGATGGTCACCGACGCGATCGACAAGGACATGATCAAGAAACTGCGAAAATTCTGCGTGGATCATGCGGCCGACAGCGAGCAGCCGATGACCTGCGGCTAGGAATGTGGCCGCGCTGCGGCCGCGACGAATGACACCGGCGCAAGCCGAAACACTGCGACCCGGCTACGGCCGGATTCCAACCCCGGAGGGGCGGAAATGAAGAAGACGTTGACCACTCTGCTGACACTGATCGCCTTGCTCGCCATCGCCACGTGCGCCTTGGCGGAGGCCGACACGGATGCCAAGATCAAAGCTCTGGAGAAGCGGCTGCAGGGACTGGAAGCCAAGGCCGCCAAGGACCGCATCCAGTGGACCGGCGATCTGCGGGTCGAAGCCCACAGCACTACCGGTGAAGTCGACCCCTACATCGACGGCATGCGCCTGCAGGCTTTGACCTACGGGGCCATGTTCTACACCGACCCCACCGTGAACCCGACTTTCGACCCCATGGTCCCCTTCTCCCCGGCCGACATCGACCAGTTCATCGGGATGAACTACGCGGCCTTCCAGGTGTACTCCGGGATGAACCGCTTCCCCGAGGTCAAGAACTGGGTGCAGCAGATGATGGCCACCAACCCCAACATGGGCGCCATGATGAACGCCTTCGCCCAGGACGCCTATCGTCAGGGCTTCAAGACCGACAACAGCATCCTGTACACCACCCGGCTGCGCCTGAACATGGCCGCCAAGGTCGCCAGGAACGTCGACTTCACCGGTCGTCTGAGCATGTACAAGCCCTGGGGCGCCTCGACCCAGACGGGCGCCTTCAACGGACAGGCCAATACCCTGAACACCGACGCCAACTGGCCCGGCGTTCCCGGAGACGCCACCTTGAAGGTGGACCGCGCCTACTTCACCTGGAAGAAGATCGGCGGCGCGCCTGTCTATCTGAGCCTCGGTCGTCGTCCCAGCACGGACGGTCCTCCTCTGCATTACCGCAACGATGAGATGCGCGCGGGCACGCCCATGGGCACGATCATCGACATGCAGTTCGACGGGGCCACCCTGGGCTACAATTTCACCGACAAGACCACGGTGCGGGCGTGCTACGGCCTGGGCTACGAATCCCAGTACGGCAACGGCTCCCTGGACAAGGACGCGGCCCTGAAGGACGCCCACTTCTTCGGTTTCAACATCGATGCCTGGAACACGGACGCGATGCAGATCCAGACCACGATCGCGCGGGCCTTCGACATCACCGACGGTTTCGCCGGTCAGATCATCCTGCCCAACGACCCGGTCACCGGCCAGCCCATGCCCGGCCCCATCGTCACGCGGTTCAGCCCGTCGGCCAACCTGGGCGACTTCGACATCGCCAGCCTGATGCTGGCCCGCCGCGACGGTCCGATCGACTGGTTCGTGACCGGCAGCTGGAGCAAGAGCCGTCCCGATGAAGGCGTCACCGGACCCTTCGGCGGCTTGTTGAGCGGCCCCTACGACAACCCCGAAAGCCAGAACGGGTCGATGTACTACCTGGGCGCCCGCTACAACTTCAACGAAGAGAAGACCAAGCTGGGCCTGGAGTGGAACAAGGGTTCCGAGTACTGGTTCAACTTCGCCCCCGCCCAGGACGACGTCATCGCCGGCAAGACGAGCACCCGCGGCACCGTGTGGGAAGGCTACGTCACCCACCGCGTGAGCCGCCGTTTCGTCATGAAGCTGGCCTACATCAATTACCAGTACGACTACACCGGCTCCGGCTGGCACGTGGGCGCACCCGCGGACCTGGGCGGCATGCCCGTCATCCAGGGTTTCCCCACGTACACCAAGGCCGGGAAGATTTCGCTGGGCTTCAGCGCCCGGTTCTAGAAGGAGATCTTGATGAAACCCACAGCGACCCTTCTGCTGTCGCTGGTGATCGTCGCCTTGGCTGCCGGGGATTCCCCGGCAGCCCGGCGGACCTACACTCACCAGGAAGACTATTTCGAGACCTACGAGGGCACCGCGACGTGCCTGGAGTGCCACGAGGAAGAAGCCGAGTCGTTTTTCCACAGCCAGCACTACCAGTGGCAGGGCGAGTCCCCGCACATCGTGAACGCCGACGGCGAGAAGCTGGGCAAGATGAACACGATGAACGACTTCTGCACCAATCCGCTGGCCAGCTGGATCGGCAATGCGGTCAACGTCGAGGGCCAGGTCATCGCGCAGGGCTGCTCGAAATGCCATGCCGGGCTGGGCAAGCCGCCCACGGCGGAACTGAGCCGCGAACAGCTCGAGAACATCGACTGCCTGATCTGCCACGCTTCGGGTTACCGGCGGGATCTCTATCAGGACGACGCTGGCAACTGGGAATGGCGCCCGATCCTGTGGAAGAACCAGAAGGGCCTCGATGCTATCAGCAAACGCATCTCCCTGCCCGAAAGGACGATGTGCCTGCGCTGCCACAGCGGTGCCGGCGGCGGCCCCAACTTCAAGCGCGGCGACCTCGAGTACGCGCTCAAGGACTGCGAACCGGAATTCGACGTCCACATGGCCACCGCGGGCAACAACATGCAGTGTGTCGATTGCCACCGGGGTGACGACCACCGGGTCCGGGGCCGCGGCGCCGACCTCTCGGGGACCGACAGCCCGGACAATCCGCTCTACTGCACCAGCTGCCACGATCCCAAACCCCACGGCGTGAAGGCACTCGACCATCACACCGACCGGATCAACTGCACGGTCTGCCACATTCCGGAGTTCGCCAAGGCCGACCCGACGGACATGCGGCGGGACTGGTCCACCCCGAAGCATCATGAGATCGCCAACAAGTTCTCGGCGACGATCACCTTCGGGCAGAACGTCACGCCGGTCTACGCCTGGTTCAACGGCCACACCAAGCTGACCAAGATGGGCATGAAGGTGAAGCGCGACGAGGCGGGCGTGGTGACGATCATGGCGCCCCAGGGCAGCCGCAAGGACAAGAAGGCGAAGATCAACGCCTTCAAACTACACGAAGGCGTCCTGCCGCTGATGACGGACACGGAATGGCTGATCCCCATCGCGGTCGATGAATTCTTCATCGACGGCGACATCGCCAAAGCGGTGGCCGAAGGGGCCGCCGCCGCGTACGGCGTCCACGATCCCAAGTATGAATGGGTGGAATCCCGGCGCTACATGGGGATTTTCCACGAGGTCCAGCCGGCGGCCAACGCTTTGACCTGCCTCGACTGTCACCGCGAGGGCGGGCGGATGGATTGGGCGGCCCTGGGCTACGGGAAGGACCCCCTGCTCGACGCCATGGACTGAGAAATAACCCACCGGGGAAGTTGCGGGTTGGACCTCCCGTTTCCCCTGCGAGCCGGGGAGGGCGCCTGCCTTCCCCGGCTTCTTTCATCCCGTCGTGTTGTCCCGCCGCCGGTTGCGCCACCAACCGCCCAGGATCCAGCCCAGACCCCGCTTGAGGGGATCCAGGGTCGAATACATCACCGGCACGATCACCAGGGTCAGGAAGGTGGCCACCGCCAGACCCCAGATGACCGCCACGCCCATGGGCCCCCACCACTGGCTCGATTCGCCCCCCACGATCAGGACGTGCTTCATGTCGCCGGCGGTCAGGGCGGAGAAGTCGATGGCCAGGCCGGTGGTCAGAGGGATGAGCCCCAGGATGGTCGTCAACGCGGTCAGGACCACGGGACGGAAACGGGTCATGCCGGCCCGCACGATGGCCTCGCGCTTCGCCAGGCCCCGTTCCCGCAGTTGGATGATGTAGGTCAGCAGGACGATCGCGTTGTTGACCACGATCCCCGCCAGTGAGATCACCCCCACGCCGGTCATGATGATCCCGAACGGGGTCTGGGTGATCATCAGGCCGGCGAAGACCCCGATCAGGGACAGCAGGACGCTGAACAGGATGACCAGGGGCGTCGTCACCGAACTGAACTGGCTGACCAGGACGATGAAGATCAGCATGATGGCCAGACCGAAGGCGTCGCTGAGGAACGTCTGGGCCTCCGCCTGATCCTCGCTCTCGCCCGTGTAGGCCAGGCTGTAGCCGCGGGGCAGCCGCAGGTCCTGCAGGGCTTCCTGGACCTCGGCCAGGAGGGCGTTGGCGTTGGCGCCCGAGCCGACGTCGGCCGAGACGGTGACCACGCGCTGGGCGTCGATCCGGTAGATGGCCGCCAGGCTGGTCCCGAACTCCGTCCGCGCGAAGGCCGACACGGGGATGGTCTTGCCCTCGAAGAACACGGTCGCGTTCTCGACGTCCTCGACCTTGCCGCGGAACGGCTGCAGGTAGCGGACGATGATGTCGTACTCGTCCTCGCCCACCCGGTACTTGGCCGTCTCGCTGCCGTGGATGGCCGTGCGGATCGTGCCCGCGATGTCCCAGGTGCGCAGGCCGTAGCGCCCGGCCTTGTCGACGTCCGGGATCACCCGCAGCTCGGGCAGGGCGTGGTCGTAGTTGTCGGTGATGTCCACCAGGCCGTCGATGCCGCGGATGATCTCGGTGATCTCCTCGGCGATGGCGCCGAGCTGGTCGAAGTCGTCGCCCGAGATCTCGATGTTCACCGGCATGCCGGTCGGCGGCCCCTCCTCCATCTTCTTCACGGTGATCCGCGCGCCCGTGAAGTCCGCCAGGCGGGCCCGCAGGGTGTCGAGCGTCACCGTGGTCGACTGGGTGCGGTCGATCATGTCGCGGAACTCCATGGTGATGGCGCCCTGGTGCGAGGGCAGCGTTCCGCCGGCAGCCTGGTTGTCGATGGGGGTTCCCACGCTGGTGGAGAACGTCTTGAGGTCCGGCAGGTCGGCCACCCGCTTCTCGATGATGTGGGCGTAGGCGTCGGTGGCCTCGATCCGCGTCCCGCTGGGGGCGTCGATGTTCACGTTGGCGATCTTGGGTTCCACGTCCGGGAACAGTTCGACGCCGGCGTTGAAGACCCCGAAGAGGGCCATCACGCCGAAGAGGATGCCGAACATCAGGGCCAGCACGGGATACCGGTACCGCAGGGCGGACAGGAGGACCGGCTCGTAGGAGCGCTGGCCCCAGGCGATGAGACGGTCCCCCAGGAGGGGTTTCTCTTCCCGGGTGCGGGGCACGCCCATGAACCGCGAGCACAGCACCGGATTGAAGATCATGGCCACCAGGAGCGAGGCCAGCAGGGTGATCACCACGGTGATGGGCAGGTACTTCATGAACTCGCCCATGACCCCCGGCCAGAAGACCATCGGCCCGAAGGCGCAGACGGTGGTCAGGGTCGAGGCGATGACCGCCCCGGCCACCTGCTGGGTGCCGAAGCCGGCGGCCTCGACGGCGTCCTTGCCCTGGCCCCGGTGCCGGAAGATGTTCTCGACGATGACGATGGCGTTGTCCACCAGCATGCCGAGAGCCAGGATCAGGCTGAACAGGACGACCATGTTGAGGGTGATGCCCAGCAGGGTCAGCACGATGAAGGTGATGAGCATGGAGAACGGGATCGCGATGCCCACGAACAGGGCGTTGCGGACCCCGAAGAAGGCCAGCAGGACGACCACCACGAGGATCAGGCCGCTCAGGATGTTGTTCTCGAGTTCCTTGACCATGCGCCGGATCTCGACGGACTGGTCGGCTACGATCGAGATCTCGGTGCCGAGGGGAAAGGTGGGCGCGAGGCGTTCGATGGTCGCGAGGACCTCTTCGCTGATCCGGATGATGTTCTCGCCGCTGCGCTTCTTGACCACCAGGGTGACGCCGTCGGCGCCGTTGACCCGGCTGATGGTCTCGCGATCCTGGATCCCGAATTTCACGGTCGCCAAGTCGCGCACGTAGACCGGCGGGTCGATGCCGGGGTTGACCACGAAGTCCAGGATCTCCGCGACGTCTTCGACCTCGCCCGGGACCCGCACCTGGTAGTCGTACATGCCCAGGCCCAGCTTGCCGCCGGGGATGGTGATGTTCTGCAGGGCGACGGCGTCCTGCACGTCGAGGAGCGCGAGGTCGTAGTAGGCCAGCTTCTCGGGATCGACGTCCACCTGGACCTCGTTCTCGATGCCGCCCACCAGGTCGATGTCCAGCACGCCCTCGATCTTCTCCAGTTCCTCCTGCAGGTCCTCGGCCGTCTTCTTCAGCAGGAACAGGTCGAGGTCCCCGCTGAGGTTGACCTGCATCACCGGGAAGTAGTCGGCGGCCGAGATCTCCTGGATGACGAGGTCGTTGCGCGGGTCGGTGGGCAGGTCGGGCTTGGCGAGCTCCACCCGGTCGCGAACCGCCTGCAGGGCATCGCTCATGTCGACCTTGGCCTCGAACTCGAGGGTGACCACCGACATCCCATAGGATGAGCTGCTGGTCATCTCCTTGAGGTCCTCGACGCCCTTGAGCTGCCGCTCGAGCTTGCGGGTGACCAGGTTCTCCATGTCGGCCGGGCTGGTCCCGGCGTAGGGCGCGATGACCATGACGAACGGGATCTTCACGTCCGGCGACGACTCCCGCGGCAGGTCGACATAGGTCTTCACCCCCAGCAGGGCGATGATGAACATGAAGGCGAAGATCATCGGGTAGCGCTGGATGGCGCCGCGGGTGATGCTCATCGGCCACCCTCCACCCCGGCGTCGGCCGCGCCCGCCTCGATGCGCGGACCGGCGGTGCCCCGCGTCAGGTCGGCGGGATCCGTGGGCAGCGAGCCGTCCGGTGCGGTGGCGACCTCGGTCACCTTCACCCGCACCCCTTCGCGCAGATCACGCTGGCCGCGCACCACCAGGTCGTCGCCGGGGCCCAACCCGTCCCGCACGATGACCATGAGCCCCTGGTCCGATCCCAGCCGCAGCTGCCGCAGCACCGCGCGTCCGTCCTCGACCACGAAGGCCGTGGGGCCGATCCGGCCGGCCAGGACGGCGTCCCGCGGGATGACGACCACGCCCGCCTCCTGGCTCTTGCGGAGTCGGGCCCGGCCGATGACGCCGCTGTGGTACCGCAACTCGGGATTGGGAATCTCGATTTCGACCTGGAACTTGCCGGTCATGCGGTCGGCCTCGAAGGCCACCCAGCTCACGGTTCCGCCCACCGGAGTGCGGTTCTCGCCGAGGATGACTGTGGCCGGATCCCCTTCGGCGATCCACTGGACCTGCGAATCCGTGAGGTAGGCTTCCAGCTTCAGGGTGTAGGGATCGATGACCCGCGCCACGCGCTGGCCCGGGGCCACCATCTCGCCCAGTTCGACCGACCGGTCGGAAACCACGCCTTCGAAAGGCGCGCTCACGCCGGCGCGTTCGTAACGCTTGGAGGCCACGTCGGCGGCGGACTTCGCCTGGGACCAGGCGCTCTCGGCGGTGAGCAGTTCGATCCGGCTGACCTTGCCCGCCTCGTAGAGCTGCCTGACCTTGTCGACGTTGTACTCCTGCATCTTGAGCGTCGCCCGGGCGGCGTCGCGCTCGGCGCGCAGGATGGTGCGCTCCTGCTCGAGGACGATGCCTCCCTTCTTCACCGCCTCGCCCTTGTCCACGGGGATCGCGACGACCGGCCCGCTCTCTTCGGCGCTCAGCCAGGTCCCCGACACGGGGGCCACCGGCCCGGAGATCTCGAAGTATTCGGTGATGCTCTCGCCGGCAAGTTCGAGGGTCCGGACGTTCCGGGCCGGTTCCGGGAGCGCCTCTTCGGTCGCCTGGCCCGTGCAGCCGCCGCCGATGAGCAGGAGGCCCATCGCCGCCGCGGCGGCCGGGATCATCATGGGAACGTTCTTCATCGGTTGACCTCCGGGACCAGTCCGGGAATATCGGCCAGCGCCACCAGCGGGCTGTAGCCGAGCGCGCGTTTCAACGCTGCGGTCAGGCGCAGGACCTCGTAACGGGCGTCGATCACGTTGCTGCGCGCCTGGGCCCGGTTCGACTCCGAAACGAGCACGTCGAGGTAGTTGATCTTGCCGAGCTGCAGCATCAGCAGGCTTTCATCCAGGACCTCTTCGCTGCGTTCGAGATTGAGCAGGACGGCCGCGAGAACCTGCCGGGCCATCCGCAGGTTCGCCAGGATCTCCAGGACCTCGACCTGGACGTCACGACGACGCCCGGTGAGTTCGGCTTCGGTGCGGCGGATACGGCCGTCGGTCTCGATCACCAGCCCCTTCGTCCGCAGCCCGTCAAACAAGGGCACGTTCAGCGCCACCGAAGCGCGCCACGCGTCGTGGCCGTCATCGAACACCGAGTCGAAAGTCTTGCCCACGTAGCCGTAGGCCCCGTTGACGGTCAGGTAGGGACGCGACTCGGACACCTGGGCCTGACGGTTCTTCCGGAGGATGTCGACGAACAGGGCCGTCGCCACGATATCCGGCCTCATCTGGGCCAGTTCGAGTGCCGTTTGTTCGACGATGGGATCCCGTTCGACAACCTGGGAATTGGCGATGCCGATCGGATCTTCCGGTCGGCGTCCCATCAGGGCGTTGAGGCGGCTGCCCTCGTTCCGGAGATCGGCTTGGGCGATGCTCAGCTGGGGCCGGATGTTGGCCAGGGTGACGGCCGCCTGGAGGGTGTCCAGGCGGGTCGCCAGGCCGAGTTCGTAACGCATCTTCATGATGTCCAGCAGCTCGTTCTGGTTGGCCAGCTCGGCGCGGACCGCCTGGATCTTCTCGGCGGCGCGGATGATGCGGTGGTAGGCGGCGGTCGTGGTCTCGGCCGTGGACTGCTCCACCGACGTGATCGCCAGTTCCTGCTGGTCGATACCCAGGCGCGCCGCACCGACCGCCCCGAGGATCTGCACCGGATTGATGGTCCAGCTCAGGTTGAGGTTCGTCCGCAGGAAGGTCTGCGCCGGAATCTCCCCCGGACCGGGAAAGGCGAAGCCCAGGTCGCCCATGCCGGAATCCAGGTTCCCGAAGGTGGAATCAAGCGCGAAGCTCGGATCCCGCGACCGGGTCCAGTCGCCCACCAGATCCAGTGTCGGCAGGCCGGTGGCCAGAGCCTGTTTCATCTTGCCTTCGAGTTCCCGGCGCCGCAGCCGCTCGGCCGTCAGGGCGTCGTTCGTGCGCAGGGCCTCGGCGACGCAAGCGTTGAGGTCGAGAACCTCATCGCTCCCCGGACGCGCGGTAATGGTCGGTCCGAGGGGCTCGCTGCGGGTGAATATCGGCGCGGGCTCCGCCGCGGTCTGGCTGCGGGCCGCGGCCGCCGGCCAGCTGAGGATCAGGCCCAGCAGCAGCACACCGGGCAGACGGGAAACTCTGACGGATTTGCTAGTCATCACCATCCGCTTCCTGTTTGTGATGGTTGCCATCGTTCAACATTTCGTGCGGGCTGCGGCAGAAGGTCCCCAGTTGTTCGAGATCGTCCGGCGAGCGCGGCGACCGGGAAAAGGCGTCGGCGGTGATCGCTTCACCCACCTCGGCGAGAACGCGGATCAGGCTGGGCCACTCCTCGTCCGTCACGTAGCCGTTGCAGACCTGGGTCGCCAGGCCGTGGGTGAAGGTCGCCATCTTCCGCAGCAGGATGATGCGCTCGACTTCGCCCAGCCGGCCGAGTTCCGGCAGTTCGGACATGTAATCGAGGAGCTTCTCCATGACCAGCGGACCGGCTTCACAGTCGTTGCTCGCCTGCATGAACAGCGCTCCGTAGAGCTGCGGATGGATCCTGGCGAACTCCAGCACGCCGGTGCCCATGTTCAAGAAGGGGTTGTCGGTGTACTGGGCCCGGGTCATCTCCAGCAGGATGTCGACCGCGGCCCTGCGGACCGCGACGCCGAGGTCGTCCATGTTGCTGAAGTTGCTGTAGACCGGTGCCGTCGAGGCCCCCAGCTCCTCGGCCACCTTGCGCGCCGTCAGCTGGGTCAGGCCCTCCCGGCCCACCAGGGCCAATCCGGCAGCGACCACGTCTGCGCGCGAGAACGTCGATTTTCTGACCATGAACAGCCGCCTGGTTCGAGTAGAAGTGAAGCCATATTACGACTGTTATATAACGAGTGTTTCAAAATAACGCCAACAAATTCAGCCGACTAACATGACAATTACAGTCCAGAATGGCGTTCAGATACCGATGCCGGTCACCAGCAGGATGCCCAGCAACGCCAGGGTCGCGGCCAGGGCCTTGCGCCGCGTGAAGGGCTCTTTCAGGAAGACGGAGGCGAGGATCAAGATGTAGATGGTGCTGGTCTGGTTGAGGATCGCCGCCGTGCCGGCCTTGGTCAGCTTCATGCCCGCGATCCAGAAAATCAGGGCGAGGTAGGAGCCCAGGATCGTGCCGGGCAGGCTGTAGCGCCACGAGGGGTTCGGCTTGAGGGCCGACCAGTAGCGCTTGCGCTGGGGCAGCACGAGCGTCACGGGAATCAGGGCCAGCAGGGAGCCGAACTGCCTGACGGACGTGGCCCATATGATGTCGCTGCGTTCGAGCACGGGCTTGGCGATCACGATGCCGAACGCCAGCGTGGCCATCGCTCCGACGCCGAAACCGATGCCGGCCAGCAGCGTGCCCCGGCTGGTGCCCCGCGGCGGCTGCACCCGGGTCGCCGTCAGCACCCCGCCGATGATCAGCGCCATTCCCCCCAGCTGCCGCAGGCCGATGGTTTCGCCGAGCAGCGCGACCGCGAACAGGATGATGAACGGCGAATACAGAGTGTCGATGATGGCGTTGATCCCGGCGCCGACCCGGTTCAGGCACATGTGGAACAGCGTGTCGGCGATCGCGATGGCGATGATCCCGCTGGCCATGAGAATCAGATAATCCGCCAGGGGCGCCTGACCGAAGAACGAGCGGCCCGTCACGACGAGGGTGCCGATGAACAGCAGGCTGGACAGGCTGACGCGGAAGAGGTTCAACGCCAGCGGTGGGACGCTCTCCCCGGACTTGCGGAAGAAGATCACGGCGGAGGCCCACATCAGGGCGCAGGCGAGGGCGCTGAGCTCTCCCATACCTAATCTGCGGGCCCGAAGATGTGTCGCCAGCGTTGGACCGGATCCTGAAACTCGATGTCCGCCGGATCGAATTCCGCAGCGAGGCCGGACTTGAGCAGGTCGCTCCACCCCGCCGGTCCGCCGCAGTCTTCCCGCGGGCAGGCGCCTTCGCCCGCCAGGATCGTCGGCAGCGACTGATCGGCGGCGATATCATGGGCCGGTTCGCGGAGGACCTCGTGCTGCCAGAAGTCGCCGAAATCGTAGGTATAGAGCATGGGCAGACCGTCGGTGACCAGATACCGGGTCACGCGGTGCTCCCACCCCGGTTCGATCCGCTCGGAACCGTGGAATCCGCTGGCGTCGGGGATTCCGAAATGAAGCCGTTCTGCGGTCCGGGGATCGTCGACCGTGAACCGGTGGAGGTGCTTGTCCTCCCACCCCATGGCATCCTGGATCGCGACATGCAGATCCCAGAAGGTGCAATCGGCGCCGATCATGATCCTGCGCCAGACCGGCAACGGCACCAGCAGCAGTTCCAGCCGCAGCACGATGGCGCCCTGTCGCGGCGAGCCGCCCGGAAACTTGATGATCTTGTCGTTGTCATGCATGCTCGGGTATCCCGTTGATCAAGTTCATTCCAGCGATTCGTCGGCCTCTTCGGCCCAGGCGTCACGGATCATGCGCCCGACGATCCAGGTCAAGAGAGTGAAAAACGCCAGGCCCCCGATCAGGATTCCGGTCTTGGCGGTCGTCCAGCCGCCCTCGCCCGCGGCGGCCTGGCCGGCCTGACGGGCGATGTTGCCGAACCAGATCTGGGCGATGGCGCTCGGCACGAGACCGAACATCCCCAGAAAGTAGGTACCGAAAGCCGTTCTGCCGGATGCCAGTGTGTAACACGCCAAGCCGTAGTTCAAGGGCGAAAGCCGGGTCAGAATGTTGAGCCGCAAGGCCTTGCGGCCAGCCAGGCGGTCGACCGCCGCCAGCCGCGGGCGCGTGCTGACCAGTTCGCGGATTCTCTGCCGCAATAGCGCGCGGCCGAGCCAGAACATCAGGCTGCCGGACAGCAGTCCGGACATCAGGACCAGTCCGAAGGCAAGCACTGGCTCGAAAAGCAAGCCGGCGGAGAAGCCGAGCACCGAAACCGGAAAACAGGCCGTCGCCAGGACGATCCAGGCCGCGACAAAAACAGCGTAGCCCCACGTCCCCAGGCCGGCGACGGTCTCCTGGACCTGGGGCCAGTAGCCGCCCGCAGCCCGGCCGAAAACGATAAGCAGCAGGATCACGAGCGCCGGCCCGCCGAGCAGGCGCACCAAGCTGCGCCCGCCCACGGGCGGGGATGGCGGTGACTCCGAATGGATCGGTTTTTCTTTCATGGGGAGTATTCCAGCAAAAAACAGCGCGGCCGACAAGGAGTTCCTGCCGCAGAGGGGATTCCGAAGGCACGGCGACCGCCGCACATGAAAAGGCCCCGTCCGGAGACGGGGCCTTTTCGCCTGCCTGGCGGACGCAGAAGCGGCGCCTAGTAGGTGATGATCGGATCCATGTCCTTGGCCGCGGCGACCCACTTGGACACGGTGGCCCCGGGAGGCGAGACGCGGGCAAGCTTCTTCTCGTCGTTGACGGTCTTCATCGACTCCGCGAGGTTCTCCGCGTTCCGGTTGCGCAGTTCCTTGACGGTGTCGACGCCGGTGCCCTTGAGCAGCTCGGCGAACTGGGGACCGATGCCGGAAATCCGCATCAGGTCGGCCATGTTCGTCCACTTGAGAATCGTCGACTCGCCCATGCCGGTGGCCGCGGCCACGGCCGCGCGGCCGGCGGGTGTGGCGCACTTCTTCAGCAGGTCGTCGGTGTTGGCGATGCCGGCGGCCACCATCTTCTCCGCGTAGGCGGGACCGATGCCTTCGATTTCGTCGATCTTGTAAGCCATTTTTATTTTCCTTTCGTGGATTACCCGGAGTCAGTGACTACATCATACCCTTGAACTTGCCCATGAGCGATTCCAGCGTCGGGCCGACAATGTCGCCGACGCCGGCCATCGACGTGACCTTGGCCATCGCGCTCTCGAGCTGCGGCATCGCCTTCGAGACGGCGCCGGTCAGCTTGCTCTTCTGCTCGGGCGACATGTCCTTCACCTTGGCCATGAGCTTCCCGAGATCCAGATCGAGGTCCTTCAGGGCCGGCAGTGCGGCCTTGGCGGACTCGACGTCGGTGATGCCCGCCAGGGACTTGGTGGCGCTTCCCAGCAGCTTCGAAGCTTCAGCGGTGGCACCGAGGTCGGTGTTCTGCATGGCCTCTTCGGCCTTGTCGCAGCCGGCGAAACCCACGCCGAGGATCAGGGCCATCACTAAAACAGAGGTAAACTTCAGCATTCGCTGCTCCTTGATTGGTCGCCGAGCGACCGGTCAACTGGTTTGAAAAAACAAGATGGCTGGGATCGACAAGCATCCCCCATCCTTCGATTCCTACAATAGACACGATTTTCAGTTGAATGTCACATTCAAAAACGAATATTTTTCGCTGCCGGCACGCGGCAGATCCTGCAGCCTCGGCCGTCGTGATCGCGCCGGTCGATAAAAGAAGGCTCCCATCTCCGGAAGCCGTTTTTCAGCACCAATCTGGCCTTGCTGGCTAATCCAGCCAATGCTAAGATGCCGCTCGACGTTCAGGAAAACATCATAAGAACAGGCGCTGCAGCCTGTTCCTTTCTTTTCACGAGGAAAAAATCCGGGATTCATTCCCGCACAAGGAGCGTGACCATGTTGAAACGACTTATGTTGATCGCTGTTGTTTTTGCCGTCTTTGCCGCGATTCCCGCCACCGCCCTGGATTTTGACGCGAAGCAGTTTTACGGTCAGGGGATCCTTGCCCTGCCATTGGGTACTTTTGGCGACATTGCTAATGTCGGCATTGGTGCGGGCCTCGGATTACTGGTTCCCCATACCCCGGAACTAAGCTTCCGCGGTGAAATTTCCTACATCTATTTCAGCACCGAGTCTATTCCAGAGGCCGACGTGTCGGCCAGTCTGATCCCCATCACCGTCCTGGCGCAGTACAATCTGACCGATTCCAAGGCCTACCTGCTGGGTGGTCTCGGATTGGCGATTGCCAAAGCCTCGGTGGACTTCAACACCACCATTCCCGGCTTCGATAGTAGTTATTCGGGTTCCAGCACCGAGTTCGGTCTGACCCTCGGTGGCGGTTTCAAGATGAGTCCAAATTTTAACCTCGAGGGGCGTTTCAACCTGATCAGCGATGCTAACAGCATCAGCGCCAACCTGGTTTACATGTTCTAACAGCCGGTATCCCGATGCGCCTTTTTTTAGCGGGGTGCCTCTGGAGAGGCGCCCCGCATTTTCTCAGTTTCGTAGATGGAACTCTCTCTCTGATCGCCCGTCAGGGATATTCCAGATGTTTGGATACCAAAAATATTTTCATTTGTTTTACCCAGGTTTTTACCCAATTCCAAAAAATAAAAAAAGAACCGCCAGAATCTGGCGGCTAACATTTTGTAAAAAATGGTGGAGCCAAGGGGGATCGAACCCCTGGCCTCATGACTGCCAGGCTTGGGCTCTAGCAAAGGTAAGTCAATATTTTACAAAAGCTAAGATCTTGCGCCTTCATATTTGGTGGTAAATTGGTGGGGCCGCTCCTTCCGCGTCTTCGCACGGGAGATCGCACGAGCCATGAACCGAGAATGAGGCGTACCGACAAACCTGCAAGACCATCAGAAATCGTTAGTACTGGTGGATCAAGTTGCGGGGTTCAGAGCCGGAACATCAACCAGCCACTGTCATTGATTTCGGATCCCATATCGTCCGGCCCGCCCCGAAGTCTGTGACTTGTTCACAAGAACATCGGGTCGAAAGATCCGTGCGACATAAAAAAACCGGAGTCGCGTAAGCCCATATATTGCATGGTGGACGAATAAGCGAAAGTCACACGCGCATGTCCTTCCCCTCAGGTCGCGCGACGATCTGTTGCTGAAGACTCGTCCGCACCGTACTCGCCGCTGACGTAGTGGATCTCGGTCGGCAGTGCCAGTCTGGTGCCCGCGCCTTCGACGATCTCCATGACCTTGAGCAGCACGTCTTCCCTGATTTCGAGGAACTCGGACCAGACATTGGTCACGGCATAGGCGAAGAGCTCGACCTCGAGGAAGTGCCGGCCATAGCCGTTGAAACAGACCCACTTTGGTTCATCCGCCACCTGGTGGTGATCGCTGAGCATGGTTTCGAGCTCGGACAGGACCTGCCGCAGCTGTTCTTGCGTCGTTTCGTAGCGTAGGCAGAGCTCTTCACGGATCAGCACCCTGTCTCTGTCGGTCAGGTTCTCCAGCTGCATCTTGGCGAAATCACCGTTCGGAACGGTGATGATCGTCTGGTCGAGAGTGCGGATTCTGACGGAACGCAGACCGACATCTTCGACGGTCCCGCTTCGCGAATCGAATTTGCAGAAGTCACCAACTTTGACCGGCTGGTCGGTATACAGAATGATGCCGCCGATGAAATTCTCGAGGGTACTCTGCGCGGCGAGCGCGATCGCGAGACCGCCGATGCCGAAACCCGCCACTAAACCCGCGACGGGCACCCCGAGGCGTTGCATGGCCAGGACCACAATGACCGTGACGACGCCGATCGTGACGATTCGGAAGATCTCTTTGGCGAGATGTCGCCTGACCGGACGTGCGTTGTGAAACCAGATGCGGAGCACGAGATCGCCGAAACGGGTGAGCGCCAACGCGACCAGCCATGCCAGACCGATGTTGCCAACAACGGAAAACACCAGGCGGAGCACCAGAACCGGCGCCCCCGGTAGATCGAAGATGCGGTTGATGATGAAATCGCCGGCATCCGGGACATTCAGCAGGGCGAGCGGGACGAAGAACTCGGCGAGCCCGTGTCCGATCAGCCGGCTGCGGCGCCAGCGTTGGCCGATCCACGCGATGAGCACGATCGCGAGTCCCAAAAGCACCACCAGCAGCCCGAGTCCGAACCACTGCCACACGAATACGCCGCCGATCTCCCTCCGGAACCACGACGGCATCACCTCGGTCAATCTGATGAGCAGAGTAGCGCGAGCGCCCGATCGCAGCTCGTCGACGTGGCCGCCTTTCCGGCCCGGCTGGTAGGGCAGGTGGCGAACCTTGTCGAAGTACGTCTCGGCGTTGGCAACGGTTCGAGTCGAGAACAACCACTCACCCTGACGATCACCTTCGGCGACCGGCACCAGGGTGATCTCGGTGTGCGGGATGGTCCACCGCGAGATACCCGCCTCGGCGACCGCCGCGGCGTCCGGGATCTCGGCCGGGGGTGGCAGTTCGAGGCGGTCGAGCACGTCCTTCAGCAGGAGCGCGACCTCGGCCGAGGCCTCGTTGAAAACCAGCGGCGGGATCTCGCTCAGATCCAGGCACTCCCTGGCGTCGAGAAGACGATCTTCGAAACTCCCATCTCGGGCCTCGTAGAGATCCCAGGCCTCGTCGATCGAATCGAGAAAGGTGCCGATCGTGGCTCGTGGACTCGATCGATCGGGCGGTTCGAGGGGGTAATTGGGAGGTGTTTCCGCAACCACCGTCGAAGCCGTGAGGAGGGCCGCAACCAGCAATAGATAGCAAGTGCACCGGCCACGACTCGCAAAAGAGACATTCACTTTGCACCTCCAACCTACGGCTGCGATTCGAGATTGCCGTCTCTCATCATCCTCCGAACTCGGCCACCGCCGGACTCCGCTCATATCCGATTCCCAGTCTAGCGCGCCTTCTCGATGTCGGGCAGCACCCAGGTCCGGTCGAGGAACGCCTGCTTCGGCGAATACAGACGGAAATAGGGGAACCAGCCCCGACCGGCTTCCGTCGGAATCCAGTTCTTCGCCTTGTCGCCCTCCGGCTCGTCCGGGCCGAAGTAGATGTCGACCGAGCCGTCCGCGTTCGTGGCCAGGTCCATGCGCGAGGAGCGATCGGCGACCTCGTACCTGTTGTTGATCAGCGTGCGGGTGCTGACCTCATAGGCCGTGACCGACCAGAATGTCTCGGCAGGGGCATTGGCCGGGACATGGAGCACGTAACTGGTGCCGCCGTCGAGCCAATCGTCGTCCTTGTCCTTGTAGGCCGCCAGGTAGACCTGTCCTTTGCCCGTCTTCTGGCCGTGCATGGCGGGGTCGTTGGTCACGGCCTCGTAAAACCAGGCGGCGCGTCCGTCCAGGTCGTCGTAATGCTCCCGCCTCTGGTCTGGTGGACAGACGGTGGCGAATTCCCAGCGTGACCCCTCCACGTAGTGAGAGTCTTCAAGACGCGGGTTGAAGAAGTCATTGGCCTTGGCCATGGCCTCGCCGACCAGCGCCGCTTCGGTCAAAATCTCCTTCTGCTTCGCGGTAGGGTTGAAGGGTTTCCCCTTCTCGATGCCAAGCGGTTTGAGCATGGCCATGAAGAACCGGTCGCGTTCGGCAACGGGCTCCTTCTGCAACCACTGGTCGAGACGCTCGAAATATGCGAAGCCTTTCGGGGCGGCCGCCATCCACGGCTTGCCTTCGGGACGCAGATAACCCCTGGGATTCGGGTCATTCCGCTCGGCGTAGGGGTAGACCTGGATCTGGTCGAGATCCTCGAGGCGCTTCTTCTCATCGGTCGCCATCAGGCGTATCCCGACCAACAGGTTCATCGACGGCGATT
>Ga0316201_10000743_pt1 | contig 19957 bp, 9 predicted proteins | sample CS6wburrow_MG_FD_204516 | JGI IMG/M metagenome (GOLD analysis project Ga0316201, IMG submission 204516) | Coastal sediment microbial communities from Delaware Bay, Delaware, United States - CS-6 worm burrow | ecosystem: Environmental > Aquatic > Marine > Coastal > Sediment | place: USA: Delaware... | reverse complement strand
GGATGTATTGCTCTATAATTACTTACGTCGTAACCATTGTCAACTAATGGAGAATCGAAAAAAGGATTCATCCAAACCATCGTGATTCCTAAACTTTGAAGATAATCTAACTCTTCAATAACACCTTTGAAATCACCTAAACCATCACCATTGGTGTCTTTAAAACTTTGAGGATAAATTTGATATAAAACGCCTTCTTTCCACCAAATTGAACTATCGCTTTCTACTTCAATATTATTGGGCTCGTCGTTTTTACAGTTTGTAATTAATGCCACAACTAACAGGGATATGAATAAATTTTTCATTTTACGATTATTTAAATACATATATTTAAGTAAACCTCAACAATTTCATTAATAATTACCACAATTTATACTTTTTGAATTATAAAGTGGCAATCTGCTAAACGAAATCGTTTTCGTATAAATGAAAATTTTTATTCTAAAAAGAATTAGGATAGGAATGTTGCCCTTCAATTATATAACTACTCCCTAATAAGTAATAAGTACAAAAAATAAATTATTACAATACCGCTCGCTTCTAAGCAAGATTCTTAAATAAGAAATTTACTCGCGGCAAAATAACTTAAATTTTTTCCTTGTTTAAAACCATTATCAATAGCTGCTCTATAATGAATACCTCCATAAAGTCGGCTTAATGCAGCTTCACTTGAGGCTGCGTAAAAAGACTTTAAATTTCGTAATTAATTATGGTTCGATAGGCATATAAACATCCGCTTTCCATTCTAAAGCATTTCCTCCTTGATGTGGATCATTTAAATAAACTTCAAATGGAGTCATTTTAATGCTGATTTTGTTTGATTTTGAGTATTCTATAATTCCGAACCATGCCTTATCTGATTCTCTATAATTGCCATTATATACTATTTTGAGAGCTTCTTTTTTGACCGTCTTCTTTATTTTTATACTTTGGCTTACTGGATAATTATGCATATCCTTAATTGGAAAACAAAAATTAAATTTAATAGAATCATTTACTATATTCCAATATGTTATTTCTGAAAATGGATCACTACTTATTTCCATATTATTATCCCTTATGTAATTTGTTAGTATCTCAATATTTTTAAGCATTGTCATTGCTTTGTTTTCAATTGTAGATTCTAAAGAGATATAGGCACAATTAAATTCTGGTGTCTCTGCTTTAGTTACAGACGATATTTTATATGATTGTGCTTCATAATTCATATTTTCCCCGAATTCTATTGCTTTTGAAATACGCTTTTTAATAAATGCGTTCTTAAAAAAAATCACCTGAAGGTTTTGCGTGAAACTATGTACTTCATCTTTAATTTTAAGCGTGACCAATGTTGTAGAATCATTAACCTTTGATAAAAACCAATTTAATTTTATAATGGAATCCCCGCATTTTAGTTCTTGCTGAATTTCATTAAATGGGGTTTTATTTAAAACACTTACAACTTTATTATTATTTGATTCACCATCGTTATATTTAATAATTTGATTATAAACGTTGGCTGGAATCTGATGTGTTTTAAAAGTTATTTTATAATTATAATTTTTAATAAAAAAATGCCAAATCCCTAATAAAACAATAGGAAACAGTGCTACTAAAACGATTTTTTTCCACTTCATTTTAATTGGTCATTTTTAATCTTTCAACAACTAAACCACCTACTTTTATTCCTTGTTCTATTCCTACTTCTACTCCAGATCTGTAATGAATACCTCCATACATTCTACTTAAAGCCGCTTCCTGTGCTGCTTGATTAAATGATTTATAGGACCTAATTGGCAACCCATATCGCAATTCGCTATCATCTAAAAAACTAAAATTATCACCGAAAATACTTGTTAAAACAGTAGACGCCGAACCTGAAACTACTGAGTGACCACTTGTGTATTCTGGGAATGGTGGTGTTTGTAAAACGGGTCTCCATTCTTCATCAAAATATTTATTTATTAGCGTTTCTGGTCTAATTAAGTTACTTCTGTATTTCTCATCCCAACAGCTAATAAATGCATCGGCAATTCCAATAGCTGTTTTAGTATAAGTAAAAACTGTTTTATCAAAGTCTGCTTCATTAATTTTACAAGCTATTTGAGCAATTAAAATCCAATGTGCTCCAGGTGTTATTTTTTTTGTAGCAAACATTAAATGACCTCGATTAACTGACACATATGGGTTACAATCCCAAAATTTTGCGGTTTGAATTTCATTAGACTCATCGCCTTCTGCTTCAATTTTTTTACTTATAGTGTATACTTCCTTTACTTCTTTATAAAAATCTGAATTTTCATCCATTGAGAATTTTGGAGGTGGTATTGGCTTAAACTGAGATGCAGAATCTAAAACGAACGTTCTAATTTTATTCCAATGTGGTTCTAAACCATCCATATATGCTGGAGGTGTGGGCTGCCAACGACCTTCATCTTGAGTATCAACAGTATATTTAGGCATGGTTCTGGTTTGACCATAATTATCTGCATCCATCCATTTACCAATAAAATCTGTTACTTCTAATGCATAGTCTTTAGAATCTTGAAACTCAATTGGATTAATTTTTTCCCAAACGGCATAAATACTATCTTGATATACTTCTAATTTTTCTTCTGAAAAAATTAACCGCTTACTCATATTTAAATGCGCCATAAAAGCAGCTAACTGATAGTTTACTTTTTTAGAACTATCTGGTTTTGGAATCTCACCAAGTGTATTAATTTGCCCTTTTAATGATTTATAATCTTTATTATTTTGAGCTATTATTTCATAAGCTGCAATATCTGGGTAAGCAAAAACACGACTTGCCACTGGAGGAGAAAAAATATCATGAATCATGATATCTATTACCTTATTAACAGTGTTATGAAAATCATTAGAGGAGACTTTAATAGGCTCATATTTTTTTTTACATGACACCGATATAAGCACAATTGCTATAACTACTAGGGACTGCTTATTCAATTTCATTATAATTTTATTAATTATGTAATTCATATACTTGGGCACTTTCGTTATTAAAAGTCACCAGTAAATACGTTTTGTTATTTTGTTTAATAATATTTAAATGTTTTGCTGCTTTTCCGCTTAGGTTTAGGTCTAATTTATTTCCTAAAACTATGTTTTTATCAGATTTTATTAGAGCTCCTGAAAAGGAATCAAATCGTCCATGGAAAGGGGTTACGCCAAAATAGTTACCTCCAACAAGCACTTCATCTTTACCATCTTTATCAAAATCATATTTTAAAAAACAAGTAAGTGGAGATACTTGTAACTCATTTTTAAAAGGCACAAATGAAAATTTATTGTTGTCATTTCTTAAATAACCAGAATGTAATTCGTGTACATTTAAAACGACTGCGCTTTTTAAAACTTGACTATCAAAAATAGCTTCAATTGGTTTTCCCGCAAAATCTTTATAGGATAAAAATTTCTTTTTAAGACTTACCATTTGTTTAGATAAATCATCAAAATTTAATAATGGGTAATACTCACCATCTTTTTCAGTGCATACAATGGTTTCTGTGCTTCCGTTATTATCAAAATCTGAATAATACATTTTCATGGGATACTTCTCAGAAGCTTTAAATTTTGTGTTTACACCCCAGTTTCCTAAAAGATAATCTTTATCGCCATCATTATCTATGTCAAAAGCAATGATACTTTGCCATAAACCATTCAAATCATCATTTAATACTTGAACTTCTTTAAAGATGCCATTTTCATTCTTAAAGAATTTAGGCGACATCCACTCTCCAACAACAATCAAGTCTGTTTTCCCGTCTTTATTAAAATCATCCCAAATAGCATCGGTTATCATTCCTGCGTTTTGCAAAGTACTATTTTCTATAAGTGTGAATCTACCTTTTTCGTTTTTTAAAATAAATGAGTTGGGCATTTTTCCAAAATCATTTGAAACAGCATTATTACCAACAAACAAATCAAGATCTCCATCATTATCAAAATCATTTGCTTTTACTACAGAAGCATTTTCAAAGTACTCTGGCAAGTTAGATGCAACAAAACCAGAGTCGTTCTGTACGTAATAACTATCCAACAATGGTTTCATTTTATTGTAAAAATCCGCCCCACCTGACCCAATAAATAGGTCATTCTTGTTATCGTTGTTAAATTTAGCAATAACTGCTACTACATCTTCTTTTACGGAGTCTTTTGCAATAGAAGCTATTTTAGTTTCTATGAATCCGGTATTTGAATTCAGGAATATTTTAGAAGGAATATGTTTTGAACCTCCAAAGAAAATATCCTGTAAACCATCATTATTTAAATCTCCAATGGCCGTTGCAGGCCCTCTATCAGAAACTTGATAAGGAATCAATTTTTGTCTGTTAAAATCAATGTAACCGTCTTCTTTATGAGTAAAATTAATCCCTAAATTATTTTCAACCTTTTTAAATAAAGGTTTTGTCTTACCTTTTAATGATGTGTAATCAAAAGGTTTCGTTTTTTTTGGGCTTATAACAAGTGTTTGATTTACCAGTATATTTTTTATATTTTGATACGTTTTATTTGGCCAAATGATTTTTATTGAATCTATTACTTTTTCATTTCCATAGCCAAAATGTATCATCGGTTCTGATGATGACTGAAAACCTCTGACGGTATAGAGCTCTTTGTATTGAATTTCACCCTTATTATATGAAAATACTTTAGCACCAATTCCAAAGGCATTAGGTTTTACATAATTGAATTTAATTTTTAAATAATTAGATTTTTTATTGATTGTGTTTTCATAAACTAACACGGGAGCATTAATATTATTTACAACTAAATCTATATCACCATCATTATCCAAATCACCCATTGCTGTGGCTCCTGAAGTTGTTTTATCTTTAGTAATCCACTTCCCCGATTTATCAATAAAATTTAAAGCGCCATCGCCTTGAAAGATAAAATTATGCGTTTTTCCGTCAGGCATTAAATTTAGAGCCTCTTGATCGACTAGTTTCGTCTTGTTTATTTTATCTTGAATTTTATCGCTAGATGCAAATTTTATAAAATCTAAATTGTTAGGCCGTTTTGGTATTCCATTCGATATAAAAATATCTTGCTCTCCATCTTGATTAAAATCGGCAAAAAGAGAACTCCAACTCCAATCTGTAGCGGCCACACCACTTAACAATGCTATTTCTGAATAAGGAGTGTTTTGTTGATTAACAAAAAGCATATTACGCGTGAACTGATAGCTATAGCCATACTGCTGGATTCTTAATTTTTGAATTTGAATATCATCATCACCCTCAGAAGATTTTAAAACCGTTTCATCTTCAGCAAGCATATCAAGAGATATAATATCTGGCCACCCATCATGATTAATATCAGACACGTCATTCCCCATTGAGAATCTTGATGTATGATTAAAATAGTTTCGAGCACTTTCTATAAAAGTTCCATCACCCTGATTCAAATAGTAATAATCATCTTCATGAAAATCGTTTCCAACAAAAATATCTGGGTAACCATCCTGATTAAAATCGGCCACCGAAATTCCTAAACCATAACCATTAACACCTCCAAAAATACCAGCTTCTTCACTTACGTCTGTAAACGTATTGCCATCATTTCTAAGCAGCTTATCTCCTGTTTGATCATTTCGTTTATACCTTAAAGTCGCTTTTCCAAAAGACTCTGGAGTATGAATAGCATGATTAAGTAAATATATATCTAAATCGCCATCTAAATCATAATCTAAAAATGCAGCAGATGAACTGAAGGTGTCAAAATCTAACCCGTAACTGGCTGCACTTTCAGTAAATGTTTGATTGCCATTATTTATAAATAATTCGTTAGCACCTTGAAAACCATTTATACCTACTACTGCACATACATAAATATCTAATAATCCATCACCATTAACATCGCCCATTACAGTTCCAGTATTCCATGTACTATTACCCGCGACCCCAGCTTTATCAGTAATATCTTCAAATTTAAAATTTCCTTTATTTAAGTATAATTTATTTTTTACTTGGTTTCCTGAAAAATAAATATCTGGTAAACCATCATTATTTATATCGCCAATGGCCACACCTCCTCCATTATAAAAATATAAGTAGTCGAGTATATTTAAATCATTGGTCTCTTCTAATTTGTTTACAAAATCGATTCCTGTTTTATTAGGTTTCGGATTTTTAAATATAGTTTCATTGTTAAAGTCGCAACCAACTAAAACTAAAAAGAGAAAAATATAATAATAAGTCTTAATCATTTATTGAAAATATTTTAGGCTTTTCATTATTAATAGCAGCAATTATATAGGTTTTACCATTTTTATCTTTAAACCTTCTTAATTGTTTAACTTCATTTTTTATTGTAAAACCACTCAGGTTATAACTTTGCCATTCAAATTCTGATTTTCCATTATTTAACAAAACACTCCCATAATTAGCATCTAATCTTGAATATTGAGGTTTAAATTCGAAATTATTTCCTGCCATTACTAAGTCGATATTTCCGTCATTATTTACATCTTCGCAAACAATACCACATACACAAGAGAATTGCACATAATTAGGTAATGCCTTTATTTTAAAAACGCCATTGCCTTCATTATAAGCTATAACTGTTTCTGTGTTATTCAATTTTTTTACAATAGATTGCTTAATCACTTCTTTAGAAAATAATTCATCAATTGATTTTGAAGCATATTCAGAAGCCTTTAAATTTTGCTTTTTAAGTTTTACCATCTGACTAGTTAACTCCTTTTTCATAAGGATTGGATAATCCTTTCCATCAAAGTATCTTGTTGTGATTTGCTCTATGGTTCCGTTATTATCAAAATCGTTGACCCATAGTTTCATCGGGTTTTTTTTCGTGGCTTTATAAAAAGTATTTGTTCCTTGATTCCCAATTACTAAATCTAAACGTCCATCTTTATTCATGTCGGCAACTTCAACCACATTCCACATACCATACAAATCATCTAAATTAGACTTAAGTTTTTTAAGCCTTTTACCATTGTTTAAATAAATTTTTGGGGTATCCCATTCTGAAACAGTTATAAGATCTTTTTTATTATCATTATCCACATCTGCCCAAATAGCATTGGTTACCATACCACCATCTTTAAGGTCGTAAGCGTATCTTTCTGTAATATCTAAAAAAGTTCCATCACCGTTATTAACAAGAAATAAATGATTTGGATTAATCCCATAAGTTCCCACAACACTTCTTGAACCTATAAAAACATCTACATCGCCGTCGCCATCAAAATCATAAGGACTTATTACAGAAATATTATTTTGACTGGAGGGTATTATCGTTGCAGACGACTTAAAGATTCCTTTGCCATTGTTAAGATATAATCTAGTTATATTGTTTTTTTCTTTACCAACTTCATTACCACCTGAACCAACCATTAAATCGAGATCACCGTCTCCATCTGCATCAAAAAATGAAGCCGCAGTATCTTCATACTTTGAATCCTTCACAAAATCTTGTTGAGCTAAATTTGAGGTTTTGCCGTTTCCTAAATTAAGATATAAATCGCCAGCCATATTTGGACCTCCGCCAACATAAAAATCATCATTCCCATCATTATTTACATCACCAACAGCTAATGCTGGCCCCTCTTGAGATAACATTTTAGAAATTAATCCTTCATAGTTGAAATCTGAATAGTTGTTTTCTTGATGTCCCTTAAGGGCATTATTAGGCAATTCTGTTAGTAAAGTTTTCTGATTGCCTTTTTTTATTGGTTTTAAAAACTCAATTGCGTCAGATTGTTTTACCAGCAACTGTTGGTTAACCTTAACTTTTAGGAGTTTCTGTGTTTTATTATTAGGCCAAATTACACGCACAGAATCAATAGATTTTGCTGTACCTAGACCTATAGTCATTACATAATCCATAGAAGATTGAAACCCTCTCGAAGGCATAACTTCCTGTATTACTGTTTTCCCTTGATAATATAATTTTACCGTACTACCTATAGCAAAACTATTGACTTTATCTCCTTTAAGATTTAGCTTAATATAATTATTAGACGTCTTCGATTCACTATTGTTTTTATAAACAAATGTTTTCATGTTTACATTGTTTATTACCAAATCTAAATCGCCATCATTATCTAAATCGCCATAAGCAACACCATTAGACATGCTCGGTGTGGTAAAACCCCATTGTTTTTCTGCATTGCTAAAAGTTAGGTTTCCATTATTTTTAAATGCATAGTTTGGTTGTGGTTTTATTGGCATTTTATTAATTATAGAATCAATATCTTCTTTATGACCGGTTAAAACCATATTATGAAGAATATCGTTTGCGAAAAAATCCATAAAATCAAGATCTGTTAAATCGTGATTAATTCCATTGGTCACAAAAATATCGCGAAAACCATCATTATCCATATCAAATATTAACCCCGACCAACTCCAGTCTGTTGCCGACACGCCACTAAAATTTGCTATTTCTGATAGCGTATTATTACCATTATTAAGTTGTAATGAGTTTTGAATGTATTGCTGATAGAAATCTTTACTTTGCTTAAGTTTAAAAATATTATATCCCTCAAACTCCATAACGGATTTGATACGTTTATCTTTTTCAGGTAGCATATCGGTAACAAAAATATCAATATTACCATCATTATTTATGTCTGCCATATCTACGCCCATTGCAGAAATATTAATATGAGACGCCCAATTTTTGATGCTCTCTGTAAACGTGCCGTCTTGATTGTTTATATAAAGATAATCGCGCTCATAAAAATCATTAGTAACATAAATGTCTGGATATAAATCACCATTAATATCACTTACCATGACGCCTAAACCAAAACCAATAAGACTGCCATAAATTCCCGACTCCTCACTAACATCTACAAATTTGCCATTATCATTTCTTAAAAGCATATCGCCTACACCTCTAAAAATTTCAGGAATATTTTCCCAGTTTTCTGCTCTCTTTTCTCGTTGGTCTGCATAGCCCAAAGTGTTTACCGGAATATTACTGTTGTTTAATATATAAGCATCTAAATCACCGTCTTTATCATAATCAAAAAAGGATGCATGAATTGTAAATCCAGATTTTGCAAGATTATATTCTTGAGCCTTTTCGGTAAAAGTTAAATCTCCATTATTTATAAAAAGCTCATTATCTTGATTATTCCCTTCAGTATTACCTGCCTGACATACGTAAATGTCTAAAAGTCCATCTTGATTAATATCAACCATAACAACACCCGTAGACCAAGGTTTAGACCCCGTTACTCCTGATGACTTAGAAATATCTTCGAATTTAAAATCTCCTTTATTTAAATACAACTTGTTTTCACCCATATTTGCAGTTAAATAAACATCTGGCAAACCATCGTTATTTATATCTCCAATAGCCACACCTCCCCCGTTATAGAAATTTCGATACTTAAAAATATTCATTTCCTTTTGATTGATAACTTTATTAGTGAAATCAATCCCTGTATCTTCTGGGTTTGTTAGAGTAAATAAAGTTTCGCTTGAGTTTTCGGCAATAGGCTGGCTTTTATTATCATTCTCACAAGAGTAATAAATTACACTCATAGTAATTGCGATCAGAACGCTGTAAAGTTTTGAATTCAATCTCATTTATTTTTCTTTAAAAATATTGGAGCGTTATTATTTATAGAAACAATATAATAAATCTCACTTCCAATCGTGATTTTTTGAATGTTTCTCGCTGGTCCTTGCACATCAAATTTTTGATTGGTTTGAATGTTAAAAAACCCTTTTTTATCATTAAGCAAAATTTGGCCATGAGAGGCATCTAATTTACCTAATTGGGTACTAATTTCATAGTTATTTCCTGTTAAAAATAAGTCAAAATAAGCAAGAAATTAAAATTTATGGAAGAATGCCCAGTCCCATCATAATTATATAGATACTATAAATATTTAAATCTTAATAATTTGAATGTCTATTTTGAAAATAAATTGGTTTAATCATTACTTCATGAGATGATAATCTTGTCTTTGTTTGAAATATATATAATAACACAAGAAAAAAACGTCATGTTTTTGTGGAGAACTTATGGAAGATATTTAACTACTTTAACAAATAAAAAAAGAGGGTTAAAAACACCCTCTTTTTTTTAAAAATATAAAATATTGAATTTTAGTATCCTGGGTTTTGAACCAAATTAGGATTAGATAAAATGGCGTTTGTTGGTATAGGGAATACATTTTTATACTCTTCAGTATCATCCTTAAATTCCCAAGTAGCTGAAAATTTACCAAAACGTACTAAATCTGTACGTCTTACACACTCTCCATAAAGTTCTCTACCACGTTCAGCCAAAATATTATCTAGGGTTACATCTCCTATTGGTGTAGCACCTCTTATTGTTCTTAAAGCGTTAACCATAGCCGTTGCGTTATCGCCACTGCGCTTCATAGCTTCTGCTTTCATTAAATAAGCATCAGCATATCTGCATACTATTAGTGAATTATCTACATAAGCACCACTAGCAGGAGAATATTTTTGAGGACGTATTCCTGTAACATCATTATTACCTAATAATCCAGGAAGTTCTCTAGTAAATATTAATTTTTTACCTCCTCTGGCATCAAGGGCCTTTTTAGGTGTATTAATGTTACCGTCTTTATCATAACCATATCCATAAATTTGTCCTAATAAAAACCCATAACCAAAACCATAATTGGTTGCATTGGTAGAGGCTTCCGTTTGAACATATCCTCTACGCTCTTCTTGACCATCACCTAAATAATTAGAATTTGCAGGACCCTCAAATGAATCATAAAAGGCAGATAACGTTGTAAACCCGTTCCAGCCACCACCTGTATTACCTGGCCTCCCTTGAGAGTAGTGCAATGCACTCCATTTTCTGCTACCGTCATTATTAGCAACGAACAATATTCTTTCAGAACTATCTACACCGCTAAACATTTCAAAGAATTTACCCGCTGGTGCTAACGCAAATCCTGGATTAATGGCATCAACCGCGGCTATTACACCAGCCCAGTCTGCACTAGCTCCATAAACTTCTGCATTTAACATAACTCGAGCCTTTAAAAAGTAAGCTGCCGCTTTACTCATTTTATTGGTACTAGATCCTGGTCCAACACTTGGCAAACCAGGAATAGCAGCATCAATGTCATCTAAAATATAACTGTAAGCTTCAGAATTAGAAAGAACCATTGGACTGACTTCTGGTCCATCATCAACTCCTCTAACCGGAACGACACCAAAATTATCTAATACATACCACATAGAAAATGCTCTTAATAATTTGGCTTCTGCTACTTGTTGTGCACTCGCGTTACTTCTAGCATCAATTACTTGAGACGCTGAAAACGCTAATGCATTCCAATCATTCCATACTTGTAAAATAAAGGCGTGTCCTGCACTCCATTCATGTGTATGTAAGGTTCTCCATATACCATTATCACCCCAGTCAGTTCCACGGGTTGGCACAACCATTTCATCACTTGTAACTTCTGATAAAGCATACAAACGTTCTTGATTAGACCCATAATTGCTTCCAAAAGAATTATAAAGATTGGTTAAGGATGACGCTGGATCTGACACTCCCGAAAATTCACCAGTAGATTCGGCAATTAAAGAATCATCGACGATTAAATCTAGATTGGTACACGACAAAGACAATACTGCCATAATTGCAAACAGCAAGCCTGATTTAAATTGAATTGTTTTATTTTTCATTTTTTATTTTTTTTTAAAATTTAGCATTTATTCCAAAGGTAATCGTTCTCGGATTAGGGTAAGCCACATAATCAATACCCGCTGTTGGAATACCATTTTTTAAACCACCTGTAGCAGGACCACTACTTACCTCAGGATCTAATCCACTGTAAGGCGTTATAACAAATAAATTTTGCCCAGTTAAAGAAAGATTTAACATTTTAAATGCAGCATCTTCTTTCAAATTAAAACTATAAGACAAGGTTAGGTTTTGTAACCTTACAAAATCACCACTTTCTAAAAACCGTGTTGAAACTGCAGCCTCAGCATTTCCAGCCTCTCCAGAGGTTAAAACATCGGGCGTTACATTACGTCCACCTGCAATAGCTCCGGCTGTAAAAAACCCATTACGGGTATTGCTGTACACGTAGGCTCCAAATTGACCTGTAAAATAAGCATTTAAATCCCAGTTTTTATAAGATACAGATGTTGAAAAACCGGCATTTATATCTGGCAAGGCACTTTTACCCACAAAACCCTGAACGTCACCAATTGGTTGCCCATCAGAATCAAAACCTTGAAACTCTCTTAAATAATAAGAAAACAGAGGTTGACCACTTGCTAAAATTTGAGCAAATGCATTTGACAGCCCTTGTCCATAAATGGTTCCTGCTTCAATTTGTCCTGCAAAATTCTGTACTTCGTTTTTGTTATACGATATATTGAAACTTGCATCCCAAGCAAGATCCTCTTGATCAATTATACCATAATTAATTGCAAACTCAATACCCTGGTTTAACACCGTTGCATCCAGATTTTGAAAGAAAAATGGTTGAGGCGATGGTTGTGCAGAAGGGACAGATAATAAAAGGTCCTTGGTCTCTTTTCTATACACATCAATACTACCCGTCAACCGGTCATTAGCAAAACCAAAATCAAGACCTACACCATATGATGAGGTTTCCTCCCATTTTAAGTCTGGATTTGCAAAAGATACGTCAGACAAACCAGGTCTGTTTACATTACCACCATTATCTATACCAGCACCACCATAACGTTGTCTCCTAATATAACTACCATATCCTAATCCGTCTTGATTTCCTGTAATACCAGCACTAAGTCTTAGTTTTAAAGTTGAGAAACTCTCTCCAATAAAATCTTCTTCATTTATTTTCCAAGCAAAGGCTCCAGAAGGAAAATAACCATATTGGTTTGTTCCACCAAATCTTGAAGAACCATCAGCTCTTACTGTAGCTGTAAACAAATATTTGTTTGCAATGGTATAATTAACCCTCGCAAAATAAGATTGTATTTCGTCTGTAGAATCAAAAGTATCCGCAAATAGTGAAGTTACCCCTAGATTTGAAGGCACACTCAAGGTTTGAAAAGATGGTGTAGGAAATAATCTGTTTATAAAGAAATTGTTTCCTGAAAATCCATATTGCTGATAACTACCTGTTATACCGCCTTCAATTAAACCAACAGTTTCTCGAAGAGATGTGTACATCTCACCAATAACATCAGTATCATAACCTCTAGCTATAACATTTTTACCAGTTCTTTGAAAATCTTGAAATGAATATCCCACTATGGCATCTATTTTAGAATTTCCAAAATCTTTATTATAACTTAATGTCGCTTCCAACAATTGATTTGTGGCATCAATGGTCCCAAAATAACCACGACCAGCGCCAAAAATGTCATCCGCAATATTTCTAGCTAATCCACTACCTGCTAAATCAGTTTCACTATTTGATTTATCTAAACCAAGGCTAACCTTAGCAGTTAATTCAGGAGTTAATTTATATTCGGCATAACCATTTAAAAGAAATCTCTCTGTATTTGTTTCGCCTTTTACATATTTTTGAAGCGTAGTAGGAACTGCAAGTCCAGCCCCAGTATTATAATCAGGGTCATTAGGCCATGTTGGATTTGCCGAATAAGCAGATCCTAATAAATCACCTCTAAACCCTGCATTACCACTTAATCCTGGAGATTTATTAAATTCATTAGAAAAAGTAGATTGAAACCCTACCTTTAATTTATCATCAAAAAAGCGATGTTCCGCATTTATACGAGCAGTCATTTTTTCTAATGAAGAAAATCTAATAATTCCATTTTGCTTTCCATAACCAAAAGTAGCTCTAACCGATCCGTTTTCATAACTATTAGAATAAGCCAGATTATGATTTTGAGAGATAGCCGTGCGTAAAATAACATCTTGCCAATCCGTATTAAATCCTGCGTCAGCAAGAGCAGCATCCCCACCAAACTGTGTAACTGCTCCTAAAAAGGCATCTCTTCCTAATACATCATATTTTTTTGCCGCAGTAGCAGTACTTGTTGTAGCAGAATATTCAAAAGAATCTCCTTGAACGCCTTTACCTGTTTTTGTCGTAATAATAACCACCCCATTAGCACCCCTTGAACCATAAATAGCGGTTGAAGAGGCATCCTTTAAGACACTTATGCTTTCAATATCATTTGGATTAATAAAATTTAAAGGATTAGATGCCGCTCTAGAACCAAACCCAATGTCTGCACCAGAAGAAGATGTATCGTCTCCTGCTAATGGAATACCATCAACCACAAATAACGGGTTGTTGTTTGATCGAATAGAAGCTGTACCACGAATACGGATAGAAACTCCTGCACCCGGAGCACCACTTGATTGTGAAATTTGAACACCCGCTGTTTTACCTTGAATAAGTTGTTCTGGAGAAGCTATAACACCTTTGTTAAAATCTTCAGATTTTACTGACGCCACGGATCCAGTTGCATCCTTTACAGTTGTAGTACCGTAACCAATAACAACAATTTCATTAAGTTGTGCGGCATCTTCAGCTAGTGTCACTTTGACCTTAGTCCCAGAAACCACAACTTCCTTAGATTTGTAGCCAATAAAAGAGAATACTAAGATGTCTCCAGTTTTAGCATTAATTTCAAAATTTCCATCGAAATCTGTTACCGATCCAGTAGTTGTACCTTTAACTAATACATTTACACCCGGTAGAGGTCCTGACTCATCAGAAACAGTACCCGTTACCGATTGCGCATACATGAAGCTTCCTAAAAGCATAGCAAATGGAAGCAAGAGCTTTTTTAGTAATTTGTTTTTCATAATTTAATTAGTGTTCGAATTAATTTAGTTTAATAGTTGAGTATATAAAAACAATACTTTAGTTAGAAGTATTGTGCGAATTCTGTTAACAAAGATTTAACAAAGGTGTCATTTTTTTTTACTTATCAAAATAATATAATGGAAAACTATTTAATGTTTCACCGAAAACGTTTTCGAAATTATTAGATAACTATAAATTGCAACTTTTTTTTACGATAATACAAAAAATATAGTTAAAAATTACAAAGTTTATAAAAAATAATTTTAAAAAAAGATTAGTAGCTCTTTTTTAGATGTTTAAAATATTTCATCATAAAACTCTAAAACAACAGCTTTAAAAGTTTCAAGAATTAGGCTGTGTCTTAAGTTCTTTCATTTTTAAAAAGTATTTTTATTTTAAATAAACACACGATTTTCATGAACTAATCTGCCGCATCGTGCGGTGACTATTTTTAAATTAGTTTTTACATTACTTGCCACTTTTCATAAACCTTTTACTCAATTCTTCTAACGATACTCCTTTAGTTTCAGGCATCATAAAAATAACAAAGAACAACTGAAACACCATCATAATAGCAAATACCATAAAAACTACTCCTGCACCAATTGTTGAAAAAAGCATAGGTACCATAGATGGTATGATAGCTGCTAATACCCAATGTGTTGATGTACCAAACGATTGACCACTGGCTCTTAGATTATTTGGAAAAATTTCAGAAATAAACACCCAAATAATAGCACCCTGCCCTATGGCATGCGATGCGATAAACATAAACAAGAAAATGGGAACAGCTAAACCACCCCAATTTAGAAAAAATGCTGTCGACACCAGACTTAATGAAATAATATACCCTATTGAACCAATATACATAAGTGTTTTTCGACCTAATCGATCAATTAAAAACACTCCAAACAAAGTAAATATTAAATTGGTAACGCCTATTCCTATACTGCTTAATAATGCCGTACTTTCACCTAAACCTGCCTCTTCAAAAATTCTTGGCGCATAATATAAAAAGGCATTAATCCCCGATAATTGATTAAAGAATGCAATTAAAAATGCCAACATCAAAGGGAATCTATACTTCTTCATAAAAATATTCTCACCAGCAATATGGCTTTCGCTTTCAGCCTTTATTTCAGCTAATAATGCTTCCGCATTACCATCTGGATTAATAAGTGTTAAAACATCTTTAGCCTCTTGATATCGATGTTTAGAAATTAACCAGCGAGGGCTTTTTGGTACTGTAAATATAAGTAGAGTATATATAAAAGCTGGAATAGCTTCAACACCTACCATCCATCGCCATGCGTTTTCCCCGATGTTTCTCAATAAATAATTTGATAAAAAAGCGATTAAAATTCCCAAAACAATATTAAATTGATATAGTGCCACCAACCTACCTCTGTCTTTTGCCGGAGAAATTTCGGAAACATAAGCCGGTGCCGCAATAGTTGAAGCACCAACACCAATACCTCCTAAAAACCTAAAAAAAGCAAAAGTATAAGGGTCGCTGGCCAATGCAGAACCAACAGCTGATACAAAATAAAAAAGCCCAATCCAAATCAAGGTCTTCTTCCTTCCAATTCGATTTGTTGGTATCCCCCCAAACAAAGCACCGAAAACAGTACCCCATAATGCCATAGCCATTACAACAGACCCATGAAAAGCATCCGATGTTTCCCATAATGCCTGTAATTTTTTGTCAGCACCAGAAATCACTACGGTATCAAATCCAAAAAGAAATCCTGCTAAGGCCGCGGTAACAGACCAAATTAATATTTTCTTGTTCATTTTTTATTTAGTTAGTGGATTTCTAAAGTAGCCAAACTTATTACAGTCATTATATTTTCCTTAAGTTAATTGATAATTTTAAAACCGAAATCGATTTCGATTTAATAACTATTAGTTTATCTTCCTTTATTATGGTAATTTTAAAAAATGATTCATATTTATGTGAATCTAATAATTCAACAGCCATGAGAACCAAAATATTTATTGCCTTTATTTTTTTGACAAACATTACTATTGCCCAAAATGATGGTTGGAACATTTCGACAACAAATAACACCAATTATACAGGCATTGTTATTGCTAACGGACGGTTAGGGATATTACCTTCAGAAGAGCCCTTTAGAACAAAACAAATTATTCTGAACAATGTTTATGAAAAAGCATCCCAATTAGGCGTGAGTCGAATTTTAGAAGGCATGAACTTTGGCAACCTTGATGTATATATTGATGACGAATTAGTTGCAAAAAACACCATTACCAACTGGAAACAAAACTTAAACATGAAAGATGGCAGTTTTAAAACCTCCTTTTTATTTAAAAACAAAGCCCAAATAGCTTACACTTATTACGCCATTAGGAACGTTCCTTTTAGCAGTTATATTGATATTAAAATTGAGGCCAAACAAGATGTAAAAGTAAAAGTTATAGGAAAAATTGAATCGAACGAAACATATCAAAATCCAATAAGCACGTATCGTGTTTTACAAGATCTAGAAACCACCATGCCTATTTTACAAACCGTTGCACAAAGTGAATTTGGAAGACATACCGTGGCAACATCAGCAACCTTTATTTGGCATAACATTAATTCGACCAGAGAACATCAAAGACCAGAATTAGTTCATAATAAAATAAACGACCACAATAATCAACTGTCTTTTGAAAAGACTATTAAAAACAAAACGTCGCTAGAATTTGCCTGGACCGCCGCAGAATGTACAACACAAGATTTTGCCGACCCTCAAAATGAATCGGAACGTTTTGTGATTTTCAATTTATTAACTCCAAAAGCCGATTTATTAAAACAACATACAGATTTATGGGCACAATTATGGGAAGGTGATATTATAATTGAAGGCGACTTACAATCTCAACAAGATGTACGATTGGCATTGTATCATTTATATGCTTTTGGAAGAGGTGATAATAACTTAAGTATTGCCCCTATGGGATTATCTTCGCAAAATTATAACGGCCATATTTTTTGGGACACTGAACTTTGGATGTATCCACCATTGCTTTTGCTTAATCAAGATATCGCGCGGTCTTTAGTTAATTATCGCTCCATTCGTTTAAACAAGGCTAAGGAAAAAGCAATCAATTTTGGTTACAAAGGCGCCATGTTTCCCTGGGAAAGTGATGATACCGGTGAAGAGGCAACTCCTGCTTGGGCCTTGACTGGAACTTTTGAGCATCATATTACTGCAGATGTTGGCATTGCGTTTTGGAATTATTACCGTGTTACAAAAGACAAAATATGGCTTAAAGAAAGAGGTTATCCTATGCTTAAAGAAGTTGCCGATTATTGGGTAAGTCGAGTAACCAAAAATAACGATAATAGCTATTCTATTAAAAATGTCGTTGGGGCCAATGAAGATGCTCCTAATGTAGATGATAATGCTTTTACCAATGGTTCGGCTATAAGCGCGTTGCAATTTGCTACACTTGCAGCTAATGAGTTAAATATTGCGCCTGATCAAGATTGGAAGGTGGTTGCCGAAAATATTAAATTATACAAGTTCCCTGACGGCACAACTATGGAACATAGCAAGTACGCAGGAGAAGACATTAAGCAAGCAGACGTTAATTTGTTAGCATTCCCATTAAATATTATAAATGACAAAGCAACTGTTATTAAAGATTTAAAATATTATGAACCCAGAATTAGAAAAGACGGACCTACAATGGGTAAATCTGCTTTAGCTACTATATACGCTCAATTAGGAGATGCAGATAATGCTTTCAGACTATTTAAAGAAAGTTATGAGCCTAATAAAAGACCTCCTTTTGGTGCACTTTCAGAAACAGCCACTGGGCATGAACCCTATTTTGCAACTGGAGCAGGTGGTATGCTGCAAACCGTTTTATTTGGCTTTGGCGGTTTACATTTAACAGATGAAGGTATTGTTCAAAAAAACCCGATTTTACCAAAGCAATGGAAATCGTTAACACTTAAAGGAATTGGGGTTAATAAGAGGACTTATTTCATGAAACATTAATTTTCAAATACACCTTTCAAGCATCTAATTACAATTAAATTTTTACTACATTAGTTTCAGATTAAACTTGACTTTTGTACCATGAAATCGGCTACCTTAAAACAAATCGCAAACGAATTAGGATTGTCCGTAACCACCGTATCTAAAGCCCTTAACAACTATACAGACGTTAGTGCAAAAACAAAGCAGCGAGTCATAAATTTAGCTGCAAAACTAAATTACACCCCAAACTCATTTGCTTTAGGTTTACGTAAACAAGAATCAAAAACAATAGGTGTAATTATACCAGATAATGTTCATTACTTTTTTTCACGTATTATTAAAGGCGTTCTTGAGGTTGCCGAACAAAACAATTATTTGGTAATTGTTATGCAATCAAACGAAGATTACGAACTTGAAAAAAAGCAAATTGATTTACTTATTAGTAAAGGTGTGGATGGTATTTTAATTTCATTATCTAATAAAACTCATAAGTTTGATCATTTAAATAAAATAATTAATAACGATATCCCCCTAATACTTTTCGACAAAATAGCTAAAACCGTTAATTGTTCTAAAGTAATTATTGATGATAGAAAAGCGGCTTATGAAGCGGTTACTCATTTAATAAAAAAAGGTTTCAAAAGAATTGCCCACTTTCGAGGCGATTTAAATCCACAAAACTCCATTGATAGATTCTTAGGATATAAAAAAGCATTGTTAGATAACAATATCGATTTTGACCCTTCTCTTGTTTATCTCTGTAATAATAACTCAGATTTTGAAGACGGCTTTAAAAATGCAAAACAACTACTAATCGACCATGGAAAGAATGTTGATGCCTTATTTACTGTGAACGACCTTCTTGCCATAGGTGCATTAAAATATTTTAATGACAATAACATTAAGGTTCCAAAAAAAATAGCTTTAATTGGCTTTAGTAATTGGTTTATGTCTACTGTGGTTTCACCCTCCCTTTCAACTGTAGAACAACATGGCTTTGAAATGGGTAAACAATCTGCCACTCTATTATTTCATGAAATTAAATGCAAACAAAAGGGCGTTAAATTTGAACATCAAAAAATAGTTATGCAAACCGAATTAGTAATTCGAGATTCATGTTAATCCTTCTCAAATAAATGATTCCGCTTCGATTTATTAAATTCAAATTTAAACATTAAACCCATAAATATCATTTAAAATT
>Ga0316201_10000742_pt1 | contig 19960 bp, 18 predicted proteins | sample CS6wburrow_MG_FD_204516 | JGI IMG/M metagenome (GOLD analysis project Ga0316201, IMG submission 204516) | Coastal sediment microbial communities from Delaware Bay, Delaware, United States - CS-6 worm burrow | ecosystem: Environmental > Aquatic > Marine > Coastal > Sediment | place: USA... | reverse complement strand
ACCTGCTCGCCATATTCACCGGCTTTGCGCTTTTGATCTGGAGTGCCGACCGCTTCATCATCGGTGCCGCCGCAACTGCCAGGAACCTGAAGATTTCACCGCTGGTGATAGGCATCACCGTGGTCGGATTTGGCACCTCTGCGCCGGAAATGCTGGTCTCCGTCATCGCCTCGCTCGATGGCAGCCCCGGCCTCGCCGTGGGCAACGCGCTGGGCTCCAATATCACCAATATTGCGCTGGTGCTCGGTATCGCCGCGCTGGTCAAACCACTGGACGTACATTCGCGTATCCTGAAAAAAGAGCTGCCGATGCTGCTCGTCAGCATGCTGCTGGCACTGTTGCTGGTGCAGGACAATCACCTCGGCCTCGGTGACGGCCTGATCCTGCTGAGCACCCTGTTCCTGATAATGTGGTGGATTACCCGGGAAGCACTGAGCAACCGGGATTTTGACCCGATGCAGGCGGAGTACGAGGAAGAACTGCCGCCCGAGATGTCGGTACCACGCGCCCTGTTCTGGCTGATCCTGGGCCTGGCAATATTGCTGCTGAGTTCAAAAATACTGGTCTGGGGCGCGGTCAATATTGCCACCAGCTTTGGTGTCAGCGAGCTGATTATTGGCCTCACCATAGTCGCCCTCGGTACCAGCCTGCCGGAACTTGCAGCCACCGTGGCCAGTGCGCTCAAAGATGAACACGATATCGCCATCGGTAACATTGTCGGCTCCAACCTGTTTAATATGCTCGCGGTGTTCGGCATTCCCGGCCTGCTGGCGCCATCTATGCTGGACAGCGGTGTGCTGGAACGTGATTTCCCGATCGTATTTGTCCTCACCATCGCGCTGGTAGTGATGGCTTACGGCTTTAATAAACCCGGCCGCATCAACCGCATCGAGGGTGGTATTCTGGTATTGTCGTTTTTCGCCTACCAGGCCTTGTTGTATTACACCGTGAGCAGATCCCTTTTATGACCCAGCGCAGCGTACAGCAGAATTATGCAGCACTCGGACTAGCCGTGATCGAGACCGAGCTGGCAGCGGTTGAGGCCCTGAAAGCACGGCTCGACCATAGCTTCGAGCATGCCTGCGAGTTACTGCTCGGCTGTGAAGGCCGGATCGTGGTCACCGGTATGGGTAAATCCGGCCACATTGCCGGCAAAATCGCCGCCACCCTGGCCAGCACTGGCAGCCCGGCGTTTTTTGTCCACCCCGGTGAAGCCAGCCACGGCGACCTCGGCATGATTACGCCCAAAGACGTGGTACTCGCACTGTCGAATTCCGGCAACACCGGTGAAATCCTCACTATCGTACCTATTATCAAGCGCCTGGGCGTGCCCTTGATCAGTATGACCGGCAACCCCAGCTCGACCCTGGCGATTGAAGCCGAAGTGAACCTGGATGTCAGTGTCGCCAGCGAAGCCTGCCCGCTTGGCCTGGCGCCGACTGCCAGCACCACGGCCGCGCTGGTGATGGGCGACGCACTCGCCATCGCCCTGCTACAGGCACGCGGTTTTTCTGCCGAGGATTTTGCACTATCACACCCCGGTGGCAGCCTCGGCCGCCGCCTGTTACTGCATGTCGAAGACATCATGCATACCGGCGATGAAATACCGCAGGTGAGCGCTGACGCAACCGTGACACAGGCATTGCTCGAAATGACCCGAAAAGGCCTCGGCATGACCGCGATTGTCGATGCGCAAAACAGGCTGCTGGGGGTATACACCGACGGTGACCTGCGCCGCACCCTGGACCGTAATATAGATATACATAAAACCATGATTTCAGAAGTGATGTCTGCCGGCGGCAAACGCGTACACACACACGATCTCGCCGCCGAGGCACTGAAACTGATGGATGACAGCAAGATCAATGCAGTGCTGGTTGTTAATGAAGACAACTCGTTGATCGGCGCACTTAATATGCACGACCTGCTGCGCGCAGGCGTCGTTTAAAAACAGCGAATAACTAATAACGAATAGTGAATAGTGCAATGATGTTTAATTTGTTTTTAACTATTCGTTATTCACTATTCGTTATTCACTAACAACTGGAACTCTCATGCAGGACATACTGGAAAAAGCAAAAAACATAGAGCTGGTCATTTTTGATATCGATGGCGTGATGACCGACGGCAGCCTGTTTCTCGGCGATGCCGGCGAAGAATACAAGGCATTCAACTCGCAGGATGGCCACGGTATGCGCATGCTGCAGGACGGTGGCGTGCGCGCAGCAATCATCACTGGCCGCAGCTCACAGGTGGTCAAGCACCGCATGAAAGACCTCGGTGTCAGCATGATCTACCAGGGCTATCGTGACAAGCGCCCCGCGTTTGAAACGCTGATACAAAAAGTTGAACTCAGGCTGGACCAGGTCGCTTACGTCGGTGACGATGTGGTCGATCTGCCCATCATGACCCAGGTGGGCCTCGCCATCGCGGTTCAGGATGCGCATCCTTTCGTTAAACAGCATGCGCACTGGATTACAACACGCAGCGGCGGTCGTGGTGCGGTGCGCGATGTTTGCGAGATGCTGCTCGAAGCACGCGGCAGCCTCGCCGAAATACTGGCGAGCTATCTCCACACACCCGGTTAGACTGGAACATGCGCCTTAAATCACTGGTAACGCTACTCATCCTGGTAATGCTTGCACTACTTATCTGGTGGTTTCAACTCGATGCTGATCGAGCTGCCAAACTGTTCGCCACTGATGAAAAATTTGTCGATGCCTACATGCGTGATTTCAAACTGACCGCAATGAATGCAGCTGGTAAAACCGATTACACGCTGAGTGCACGCGAATTCAATCACTATAACAACAGCGATGTCGCCACTCTCGAACAACCCGTGCTGCACTTTATCCAGGACGATTATCACTGGCGACTAAGCGCCGAGCGTGGTGAAATCAATGACAGCCACAACCAGATCATGTTGCAGGACAATGTCGTGATGCAGCAGATTCCGCTGCATGAAGGCGCAGCTGAAGGCCTGCGCCTGCTCACAGAACGGCTTGATATCGATACGGGAGCGCAACTTGCCACCACTGAGTTACAGGTGCAGATTGAGTACCGTCAGCTAAAAATGAAATCACTGGGCATGCGACTCGATAATCGAAACGGGCAACTTGAACTCCTCTCAAATGTTGCAGGTGTGTATGTCAAACCATAATCAGCTTATCGTGTTGATTTGCGCGTTGTGTTGCCTGGGTGAATACGCCATCGCCGCCCAGGATGAACCTATACAGATTCACTCTGATTACATGCAATTCGACATTAATACCGGCAACAGTATTTATCTGGGCAATGTCCGCTTTGTGCAGGGCAAGATTGATCTCAGCGGAGACCGTGTCAATGTCAGCAGCAAAGATGGCAAGGTCATCAAGGTACACGTTGAAGGCACGCCCGCGCGCTACCAGGACAGCAATGAGTCCGGGCGCGTACTCGCCCAAAGCCAACAGATGGATTATGAGGTGACAGAAAACAGGCTCACAATGCAAGGATCGGCCCGACTCGAACAGGATGAGCGCCTGGTGCAAAGCCAGCAAATCATTTATGACACCGCGAAAAAACTCATCCTCGCCGGGAAATCATTCGGCGCAGATGACGGCAAGGCTGACCGCGTGAACATCACGCTAACGCCGAAAAAAGACCGGGCGCCCTGACTATGAGCGTGCTGCATGCTGAACAGCTGGTCAAAAAATACAAAACCCGCACCGTGGTCAACGGTGTTTCATTGCAGGTCAATAGCGGTGAAGCTGTCGGCCTGCTGGGCCCGAATGGCGCCGGCAAAACCACCTGCTTTTACATGGTGGTGGGCCTGATAGAAGCCGATGGCGGCAAAATCATGCTGGATGACCGCGACATTACCCGGCTGCCGGTGCATGCCCGCGCCCAGCTGGGGGTTGGCTACCTGCCGCAGGAAGCATCGGTGTTCCGCAAGCTGAGTGTGGCTGACAATATATTAGCCGTGCTCGAGATACAAAAATCATTCAGCGCCAGCGAACGCCTCGAGCAACTCGATCAGTTACTCGCAGAATTGCAGATCGAACATATACGCGACAGCCTGGGCGTCAGCCTCTCGGGTGGTGAACGCCGCAGGGTCGAAATCGCACGCGCGCTGGCCTCACAGCCGGCCTTCATCCTGCTGGATGAGCCTTTTGCCGGTGTCGACCCGCTTTCGATCATTGAAATCCAGAAAATCATCGCACATTTGACAGAACGCAACATCGGCGTGCTGATTACTGATCATAATGTACGTGAAACGTTGGGTATCTGCCATCGCGCGTATATATTGAGTGGCGGCAAGATAATCGCGCAAGGTGAGCCGGCGGCTATTCTTTCAGACGAACAGGTGCGGGAAGTCTATCTCGGCCGCGATTTTCGGCTATAAATAAGGTACAGGTTATTAATTCTCAGGAGCATAGAGCGGCACCAATTTTTGGCAGTTTTTATCGATTGATTGTCGGGCAAGCTGAATCGCCCGTGTGCTGCCGCATTTCGCCAGTCTTGTCACTATGAAGCCATCACTTCAGCTTAAACTTGGCCAGCATCTTACGATGACGCCCCAGTTGCAGCAGGCCATTCGTCTGCTGCAACTGTCAACGCTCGAACTCCAGACCGAGATCCAGCAGGCTCTTGAAGAAAACCCGCTGCTGGAACTTGAAGATGATAGCTATAGCCACGAATCCCCCAGCCAGAGCAGTTCCGAACGCAGCAGCAAGGAAGACCAGGCATCGGCAAATGACGCTACGCCTGATGAACAGCATATTGACCTGGACAATAAACAGGACATTCCGGATGAACTGCCGGTCGACAGTAACTGGGATGATATTTACGAATCCTCTACAACCGGCATCGGCAGCAATACCCATAGTGATGCCGGTATTGATAACTTCCTGGAAAACCAGAGCAGCGGCGAAGAATCCCTGTCCGAGCATTTGCTCTGGCAGCTGCGCAATACGCCCATCAGCGATAATGATTTCCTGATCGCTGTCAGCATAATCGACGGCATCAATGAAGATGGCTATCTCACCGAGAGCGTGGAAGACATCCACCAGAGCCTGATTACCGATATTGATATCGATGTCGCAGAAGTCGAGGCCGTGCTGCGCCGGGTACAGCATTTTGACCCGATCGGCGTGGGCGCACGTGACCTGAGCGAATGCCTGCTGCTGCAGATGGAGCAGTTTGACGTCGATACCCCGGGGCTGGAAGACGCCAGGATGCTGGTCAGCCAGCATCTTGACCTGCTGGGCGCGCACGACTACGCCAGGCTTCAGCGCAAGACCCGCCTGAGCGAAGAACAGCTCAATAACATACTGATCTTTATACAAACACTAAATCCCAAGCCGGGCTCGTCAATTTCCAACAGCCGCCCCGAATACATCGTGCCCGATATTTACGTTTCCAAGCATAAAGGCCGCTGGACAGTGGAGCTGAACCCGGAAGCCGCACCCAAAATACGCATCAACCAGTTTTATGCCGGCCATGTCAAAAGCAGCGGTCGCAGCAAGGAAGCCACCTACCTCAAAAACAGTCTGCAGGAAGCCCGATGGTTCCTGAAAAGCCTGCACAGTCGCAGTGAAACCCTGATGCGCGTGGGCCGGGCCATTGTCAATCGCCAGCGCCTGTTCCTGGAGTACGGCGAGGAAGGCATGAAGCCCATGGTACTGCGGGACATCGCAGAAGAACTCGAAATGCACGAATCGACTATTTCGCGCGTTACAACCCATAAGTATATGCACACACCGCGGGGGGTATTCGAGTTCAAGTTCTTCTTCTCCAGCCATGTACGCACCGTGGATGGCGGCGAATGCTCTGCGACCGCGATTCGGGCCATGGTGAAGAAACTGATCGATAGCGAAAACCCGAGAAAACCGATGAGTGACAATAAAATATCGTCTTTTCTGGTAAAAGAAGGCATTAATGTTGCACGTCGAACTGTGGCAAAATACAGGGAGTCAATGTCAATACCGCCATCCAATGAGCGGAAACGGCTGGCGTGAATGCCGGCCGATCGGACTGACGCTACAGCGGCCAGGGCACATGCCGCGTGAGTCAGTCCTGAACGTAGACCGGACTGGCGCAAACAAAATGTTCGCGCTCGCTCAAGACAGGGACAGTCTTGCACCGAGTTTCCTAAAACATCAATGGAGGTATATCCATGCAAATCAATCTGACCGGACACCATATCGAAATCACGGACTCACTCAGAAATTACGTCAATGAAAAGATGGAAAAACTGGAACGGCATTTCGATAAGGTCAGTAATACACACGTCATTCTATCGCTCGAAAATGTTCGCCATAAAGCAGAAGCCACCGTCCACATGAGTGGTAACGATATATTTGCCGATGCAACCGAAACAGATATGTACGCCGCGATAGACTCACTGGTGGACAAGCTGGATCGCCAGGTGAAGAAGTACAAGGAAAAAATCAAAAATCACCATCATCTCAAATCCAGTGAAGTCGTTCAGGATCTATGAAGCTTGATACCCTCGTCAGTCAGAACTCGGTTCTTTGCCGCGCTGACATCAACAGTAAGAAACGGGCATTGGAAGTTATTGCTGAAGTGCTGGCAGTCGAATCCGGCACGGATGATCCACTGGCTATATTTCAGTTGCTCACTGAACGGGAAAAACTCGGTTCTACATCGCTGGGGCATGGCGTCGCCCTGCCCCATGCGAGAACCGGTTTATGTGATCACGCCATTGGGGCATTTGTAAAACTCAACAATGGCATTGATTTCGACAGCCCGGATCACAAGCCCACTGATTTGTTGTTCGCACTAATGGTTCCCGAACACTACACGGACGAACATCTAAAACTGCTTGCCGGGCTGGCCAGCCTGTTCAATGACAAGGATTTCTGCCAACGTTTACGCGAATCAAACGACCCTCTCGATCTCTATAACACACTCAACTCCTGGCAAATAACTAGTCAGGCCTCATGAGCGAGATACTCACTGCCGAATCCATTATCTTCAGTCTGTCCAGCAAGATTGAACTGCAATGGATTGCCGGACAGGAGGATCCGAAGCGCCCGTTACACGAAATCAAGATCAGCGACCATGCCACGCTCATTGGCCATCTCAACCTGATTCACAAAAACATTATCCAGGTCATTGGCAAAACCGAGTGCGAGTATCTCAAGAGCTGTGATGTACAGGTACGCGAAGGCATGTTGCAGCAATTATTCAAAAGCGGGCCAGTCGCCATCCTGGTCACTGACAACATTCCTGTCCCGGATGAACTCGTCAATCATGCCAATGAGTATCATGTGCCACTACTCAGTTGTGACGCAGAAAGCAACGAGGTGGTCGACGCCGCGCGCTTCTATCTGCATGAAATGTTTTCTGATAAACAGACCTTGCACGGCGTTTTTATGGAAGTGCTCGGTACAGGCGTATTAATTACCGGCGAAAGTAGCGTGGGCAAAAGCGAGCTTGCACTCGAACTCATATCACGTGGTCACCGACTGGTCGCGGATGACGCACCGGTTTTTACCCGCATCGGGCCGGATGTTCTCGATGGCAGCAGCCCGACATTACTCCAGGATTTCATGGAAGTACGCGGTCTTGGTGTGATTAATATTCGCGAGATGTACGGCGATAATGCGCTCAAGAACAACAAGTACCTTCGCCTTGTGATACAACTGGTACGCATGTCAAAGGTTGATCGCGAACGACTTGACCGCCTGTACGGCAATCGCAACCATCGCGAAATCCTCGGCGTCGAAATTCCCGTCATCCTGATTCCAGTTGCGCCGGGACGAAATCTCGCAGTGCTGGTTGAAGCCGCAGTACGAAATCACATACTGCGAAACAGCGGACACGATGCTACAGAACAACTCATTGATTTGCATCAGCGAGCCATTGCCAATAACCATATCACGAATACCTGACAGGTCCCCGGTACATGAAAGTGGTCATCATCAGCGGCCTTTCCGGCTCAGGTAAAACCGTTGCACTGCATACACTGGAAGATGAGAGCTATTATTGCGTCGATAACCTGCCGATCGGCCTGCTCCCCGAGTTCGTTTCACGCGTGCTCAATCGCAGCATGCAACCCTATGACAATATTGCAGTCGGTATCGATGCTCGAAGCGAGTCGCACGATCTAAGAAGATTCAATGAAATCATACACAAGTTGCGTGAAAGCAAACTGCAGCTCGATATTATCTACCTGCAGGCAGAACATGCCACACTGATAAAGCGTTTCAGTGATACCCGGCGCAAGCACCCATTGTCACGCAAGGGATTGCCACTGCACGAAGCCATAGAAGTAGAACGCGCCCTGCTGAGTGACGTCGCTTCAGAGGCCGACCTTATAATTGACACCACCTACACCAACGTACACCAGCTGCGTGAACTGATAAAACAGCATATCGTCAAAAAAAGCGGCAGCGGTCTCGCCTTACTGTTCCAGTCATTCGGCTTCAAACATGGCACACCACCAGACTCTGACTTCGTATTTGATGTGCGTTGCCTGCCCAACCCACACTGGGAGCCCGAACTGCGACAACTCACCGGCCTTGACGCCGATGTAATCAAGTATCTTCAGCAGCAGGAAGACGTCGAAGAGATGCTCGAATATATCCGCGGATTTCTGCGTCACTGGATTCCAAAATTTGAACAACAGAACCGGTATTACCTGACTGTATCCATTGGCTGCACTGGCGGACAACACCGCTCGGTGTACATCGCACAGCAACTATGTGAAGATTTCGCGACTGAAATCAGCAATGTATCCATACGCCATCGCGAGCTTTAATCAGACAACAGATACATTATGAGTGTTGCCCTGTCATTCATCAGCCATCGACAAAATGCCGTACTTGCCTCGACACAGCAGCAGGCTGACCAGCTGCATACAGCCGATGGCCTGGTAATTATTACTGACATGTTTGGCGACACCCCGAGTAATATTGTGCACACCCTGGCAAAACGTTACCGTACACCGATGATAAGCGGCCCCAATCAGCCCATGTTAATGAGAATATACAACTACGGTGATGCCTCTTCAAAGCCATTAGTGGCGACCAGCAAGGTGTTATGCTGCACACCAGCGAGGAAAACTAATGCAACTCAGTCGTGAAGTGACCATTATCAACAAACTGGGAATGCATGCACGCGCTGCGGCAAAATTTGTTCAACTGGCGTCGAGCTGCGCCAGCGAAATCGAGATCGAGCGCAAAGGCCAGCGGGTTAATGGCAAAAGTATCATGGGCGTGATGATGCTTGCGGCCAGCAAGGGCAGTAGTATTATTCTGCATGCGAATGGCGAAGATGCGAATCAATGCATCGATAAACTCGAAACACTCATAAACAACCGGTTTGATGAAAACGAATAAAGAGCAGGCAACTTGAGCATACAAATTAATGGTGTTGCAGTATCCAGGGGCATTGCCATCGGCGAAGCTTATGTATACGCGCGTGAGCGCAGCACCATCGTCGAATACGGCATCAGCAAAAAAGCGCAATCTAAAGAAATTGCGCGCTTCTCCGCTGCGCTCAAGAAAGCCATCAGGACTCTGGCTGATCAGCGTAAAAAAATCGAAAAAACCACGCCGCCGGACATTCTTGCATTCATCGATACGCATTTGCTGATGCTGGAAGACCCGGCGTTCAATGAGGGCACGATCAATAATATCGAAACCTTCTCCTGCAATGCCGAGTGGGCCCTGCAAAAACAGGGCGAGCGACTGATGCAGGTTTTTAATGAGATCGAGGACCCCTACCTGCGCACCCGCAAGGACGATGTCATGCACGTGGTGAGGCGCATCCAGGACAGTCTTGCCGACAATGCCAGCCACCTGCAGGATGACCCCCAGCTCAAGGGCCGCATTATTGTTGCCGATGACCTGTCACCCGCCGATACGCTCACCATGCAGCACCAGAAGATTGCCGGCTTTATCACCGAGTTTGGCGGCCCGCTGTCGCACACCGCGATCCTGGCAAGAAACCTCGGCATTCCCGCAATTGTTGGTGTACACAATGCGCGCCGACTGATACTGCCAGGTGAAACACTGATCGTTGACGGTCAGCACGGTACGGTGATCAACACCCCCGATCTGCGTTCACTCAAAATCTATCGCAAACTGAAACGCGATGAAGTCACGCGCAAAAATTCGCTGCACCGGCTCAAGGGCAAACCTGCGATCACGCTGGACAAGAAAACCATTATTCTGCACGGCAACATCGACCGCCCGGAAGATATCAAGGTTCTGCACCAGTTCGATAAAACCGGTATTGGCCTGTACCGAACCGAGATGCTGTTCATTGACAAAAACGAATGGCCCGATGAAGAAACCCAGTTCCAGTACTACAAGCGCTCGGTACAAAAACTCAAAGGCCAGCCACTGACCATCCGCACCATCGACCTGGGTGCCGACAAGGAAATTCAGGACACTATCGATCACGGCCCGATGGCACATAATCCCGCGATGGGCTTGCGTGCAATCCGCCGCTGCCTGAAAGAACCGGAAGCATTCCTCCCCCAGCTGCATGCCATTTTACGCGCCTCTGCCTTTGGCCCGGTGCGCATGATGATTCCCATGCTCACCAATATCGAAGAGCTGCAGCAGGTATTCGAACTCATCGAAACTGCAAAACAGGACCTGCGCACGCGTGGACTCCGCTTCGACGAGAAACTGCAGATTGGCGCCATGATTGAAGTCCCGGCGGCGGCGCTGTCGGCCCTGGCCTTCGCCCGTAAACTCGATTTCCTCTCCATCGGCACCAATGACCTGATTCAGTACACCCTGGCCCTCGACCGTATCGACGATGAAGTCAGCTATCTTTATAACCCGCTAAATCCGGCGGTGCTGCAGCTGATTAATATGACCATACAGGCCGGCAAAAAAGCCGGCGTGCCGGTTTCGATGTGCGGTGAAATGGCCAGCGACCCGAGTTACACCCGTCTGCTGCTCGGTATGGGCCTGAATTATTTCAGTGTGCAGGCCAATACCCTGCTCGAAATAAAACACATTATAAATAACAGCAAACTCTCCAGCCTGCGTCCCCGGGTTAAAAAAATACTCGAAACCAGTGATATTGTCGAAATTGAAGCTCGCGTTGCCAAGCTAAACAGCTGAGTTCAAAATCTCGCTATGTGCGCGTATCGGCTGCGCCACAGCAAAAAATCCGCCCGGCGCTGATCAAGAAGCCAGTGGTGTCATGCTACACTCTTAACCTGAACAGGGCTTTATTCTCGCGCGATACAATAAGACGTAAACTAGCAACAATCGCCATTGTCTACATGCCCGCATTACCCAACCGGCGACAATAATCGATCATAATAATGTCAGACGAAGTATCAGAAAAAACTGAAACCCGGTTACAGGCACTCGCTGATGCGCTGGAAACCGGCACCATGCAGCATGCTCGCCGCATGTTGAATGAATTGTCGCCTGCTGAAATTGCCCACCTGCTCGAATCGCTGCCGCACACCGAGCGACTGCTTATCTGGGACCTCGTCGATCATGAAAACGACGGTGAAGTTTTACTGGAAGTCGGTGACGAAGTCCGCACCACCCTGATTCGCGACATGTCGCTGCAGGACCTGGTACAGGCGGCAGAAGGCATGGATGTCGACGACCTGGCCGACTTTATTCAGTCACTGCCCGACCGCGTGACCGCGCAGGTACTGACATCACTCGATTCACAGCATCGCGAAATGCTCGAATCCGTGCTGTCTTACCCCGAAGACAGCGCCGGTGGCCTGATGAACACCGACACCATCACCTTGCGCACGCAGGTGACACTGGATGTGGTGCTGCGCTACCTGCGCATACTCGGAAAACTGCCTGATAATACCGACAGCCTGATTATCACCACGCGCAAGAACACCTATGTCGGCACATTGCCGTTAACTACACTGCTGACATCCTCGCCCGATCTAACCGTTGGCGAAATCATGAAGCGCGACAGTGTCGTGGTCAGCGCCAGCATGAAAGATGTTGATGTCGCAAAAATATTCGAAAGCTACGACCTTGTTTCCGCGCCCGTAGTGGATGACAACATGAAACTGCTGGGCCGTATCACGGTCGATGACGTGGTTGACGTGATTCGTGATGAAGCCGAGCACTCGGTCATGAGCATGGCAGGCCTGAATGAAGAAGAAGACCTGTTCGCACCCGTGGTGCCAAGCGCACGCCGACGCGCTATCTGGCTCGGGTTCAACCTGCTGACCGCATTCATGGCATCGTGGGTAGTGTCCAATTTTGAAGATACCCTGGAAAAAGTCGTTGCCATCGCAGTCCTGATGAACGTGGTTGCCAGCATGGGCGGAATTGCAGGCACACAAACCCTTACCCTCGTCATTCGTGGACTGGCACTCGGCCAGGTCAGCCGTAACAACCGGCGCTGGTTGCTCACCAAGGAAATTATTGTTGGCCTGCTCAACGGCCTGGGCTGGGCGGTGGTGATTGCATTGATTGCGGTGTACTGGTTCGATGATATAAACATCGGCCTGGTGATTGCAGCGGCAACGGTCATCAACCTGGTGGTCGCCGCCTTTTCCGGTGTGATGCTGCCGCTGATCATGCGAAAAATTCGTGTTGACCCGGCGCTCGCCGGCAGCGTGGTGCTGACCACGGTCACTGACATCGTCGGCCTGTTTGCCTTCCTTGGACTGGCCACACTGTTTCTAACCTAGGAGCCATTATGGAAACCTCTACCATTGTCATTCTTGTTGTTATTGGCGCTCTCGTGCTCTACATCGTCAGCATATTCAATACCCTGGTGAGCCTGCGCAACCGTTTCAAAAACGCATTCGCGCAAATCGAAGTACAGCTCAAGCGGCGCTATGACCTGATACCCAACCTGATCGAAACCGCCAAAGGCTATATGAAGCACGAACGCGAAACCCTGGAAGCGGTCATCAATGCACGTAATGCCGCTGCCAACGGCCTCGCCGCGGCAGCAGCAGATCCGGCGAATGCGGATGCCATCAAACAGCTGGTGGGGGCGGAAACCAATCTTAGCGGCGCAATGAGCAAATTCAGTGTCGTCATGGAAGCCTACCCTGACCTGAAGGCCAACCAGAACATGATGCAGCTATCTGAAGAACTCACCACCACTGAAAACAAGGTCGCGTTTGCACGCCAGGCGTTCAACGATGCGGTGATGGCCTATAACACTTACCGGCAGTCATTCCCACAGACACTGTTCGCCGCCAGCTTCGGCCATCCGCAGGATGCCAGCCTGCTGGAATTTGCCGACAGTGCAGATTTCCAGGCAGTGCCAAAAGTTTCTTTCTGATATTCACGCACTTCATAGATGTACATAAATTCGGTGGACATTATTTTTTATCGCAGCATGTGTCCGCGATAATGTCCGGGCAACAAATTTCTTCCGGATCGTTGCATGAATTTTTTTGAAGCACAGGATTCTGCCCGCAAAAAAACCGGTCTGCTGGTGTTGCTGTTTGCGCTTGCTGTACTCACGCTGATAGCACTCACCAATCTACTGGTGATGCTGGTATTCGGTTATGTTGACAGCAGCGTCAACATGGCGCAGGGGCGCTGGCAGGACATGCTGCAGATGCCTGACTGGCGCATGTTCCTGATAATTGGCGCGGGCGTCAGTGTCATTGTACTGCTCGGCAGTCTGTATAAAATTTCCGCGCTCTCCGCTGGCGGCAGCCGTGTCGCTGAAATGCTGGACGCCGAACTCATCGTCGATGGCAGCGGCGATCTCAACCGGCAGAAAATACTCAACGTGGTCGAAGAAATGGCGATTGCATCCGGCTCCCCGGTGCCGGCGGTTTACCTGCTCGATGAAGATGGCATTAATGCGTTCGCTGCCGGTTACGATACCGGTGATGCGGTCATCGGTATTACCCGTGGCGCGATAGAAAAACTATCGCGCGACCAGTTGCAGGGCGTGATCGCGCATGAGTTTTCGCACATCTTCAATGGCGATATGCGACTCAATATTCGCCTGATCGGCGTGTTGCACGGGATTCTTATTATTGGCCTGATTGGTTACTACATTACACGTTCGGCGCATGTCACGCGCGTTCGCAGCTCGAAGAACAACAAGGCCGGCGGCATTATCATTCTCGGAGTCGGCCTGCTGGTGATTGGCTATGCCGGAACATTCTTTGGCAACATCATCAAGGCGGCTGTGAGCCGGCAACGCGAGTATCTTGCCGACTCGAGCGCGGTGCAGTTCACCCGCAATCCTGACGGCATTGCCGGCGCGCTCAAACGCATTGGCGGTGATGCGCACGGCTCAACACTGGACAATGCTGATGCAGCACAAATCAGCCACATGCTGTTTGGCCAGGGCATTAAACCTTTTTTCAACAGCCTGTTCGCCACCCATCCGCCACTGGAAAAACGCATCCGCGCAATCGCGCCTGGCTGGAATGGTGAATTCGATTACAGTTCAGAACAGGATAAGCTCGCCCCTGAGGCTGAAACAGCGCCTGACAAAGGAAAATCAGCGAAAGAAATATTCACCCAGGTTATCACTACCGCAGCAGTGCTGGAACAAATTGGCAACCCACAGGCAGCACACGTACAACAGGCACAAGCTTTACTGGCGGGGCTTCCCGGTATTATTAAACAATCCGCGCACGAGCCGCACGGTGCGCGCGCGGTCATCTATGCCTTATTAATTAGCAAAGACCGTGACACCCGAGAAAAACAACTGGCGCATCTAAAATATCATGCCGATAGCGGCGTCTATGATGAAGTCGAAAAATTGTTGGTCTGGGAAAATTCAATCACCATCGACAGTCGACTACCACTGATCGACATGACACTGGCGGTTTTACGCCAGCTTTCTGATAAACAATACCGCTTATTTAAATATAATTTAAACGCGCTCATCAAAATGGACGCAAAGATCAGCCTGTTCGAATGGGCATTGCAGAAAATATTAAAACACCATCTTGCACCGCGCTTCGAGAAAATCCCCGGCCGCAATACCAGTCTGTATCTCACGCAAACACGATCTGAATGCGAACTACTGTTGTCATTTATGGTGCACGCCTGCGTTCAGGAAAACTTAACTGCGCTGGAAGTTTTCGCGCTGGCGCAGAACGCGCTGGGCCTCGCCGGCCTTAATCTGCATGACAAAGCCGCGCTGAAACTGGATGAACTCGATACCGCTATCGACCGCCTGAATCAGCTCAAGCCATTGCAAAAACCCGCGCTGTTAAAAGCCTGTGCGATTGCTATCACTAGCGACGAAACCATTACCGCCCAGGAACACGAACTGTTACGCGCTATTGCCGACAGCCTCGATTGCCCGATGCCGCCCCTGTTACAGCCATAATCCGGACACCAGCAAATACCCCAGCATTTCAGGTGAAACATTGATCGTAACCGTCGCGACCATCAGGATTCGACTACGAGCATTTTACTCACTATAATCCGTCACTTGTTGGCCACCCGGCTCAATTACACAATAATATAAATTGGGCGCTTGATTGATGTCACTCAAAAACCTGACTGGCGACCATGATGACTCGATAACAAAGTTGTGGAGAATTCGATGTTGTTTCCGAATTGTCGTCGAAGCATGATGATACGCTGCCCGCAGAGACCGGCAGATTCATGTTCTACAGGTAAGACAGTGGCCTGATATGAATCAGCTCATCCTGTTACTGCCAGGGCTACCACTGCTATCAGCCCTGTTAATGCACCTCAGTGCGCCAATACTCGGTCGGCACGTTGCCCAGATCAGCCTGATCGCGGGCGGACTCACCTTTATTCTTGCCTTTGGCCTGCTCCTGGTCAGCTTATCCGGTGCCGAAGCCAGCGTGCAGACCCTGGGGCAAAGCTGGGGCAGCCTGCTGTACGATCCTCTCAGTATTCTCATGTCGGCGGTGATTGCCGGCATCAGCTTTATCGTGCACGTCTATTCGGTACGCTATATGGCGGAAGAAGCTGGCTATGCCAGGTTTTTCATCCTGCTCGATCTGATGACTGCCGCCCTGCTGGTGATGGTGGCCGCGGGGGATCTGATCACCCTGATCGTGGCCTGGCACCTGATCGGCATTCTGCTCTACTTCCTGCTCGCGCACGACACTCGCAGCCGCCCGGCATCGCGTTATGCCTTCTGGACATTTTTCACCTACCGCATTGGCGACCTGCCGCTGGTGCTGGCTGCGATACTGCTCTATCAGGCCTTCGATACCTGGTCGTTAAGCGCTATTTTCGCGGGCTTTGCACAGCAACCCGAGATCACGACCCTGTACGGGTTGTCGCTGGCTGAAGTCGTCGGCGCGCTGATTGCCTTTGCCGCGTTCGCGCGTTCCGCCCAGTTTTTATTGCACACCTGGCTGCCCTACACCATGGCCGGGCCAACGCCGGTGTCAGCCTTGATGCATGCCGGCATCGTAAATGCGGGTGGCTTTCTCATTAATCGCTTTGCCCCCGTCTATATGCACAGCGGCGACGCCCTGCACTGGGTATTCATTGTCGGCCTGGTCACCTCGGTGATCGGTTCAGTACTCATGCTGACGCAGAATGACATCAAGAAAGCACTGGGCTATTCCACCATGGGACAAATGGGTTTCATGATTATGGAATGCGGCGTCGGCGCATTCTCGCTGGCGATTTTCCATCTTATTGCACACGGCCTGTTCAAGGGAACTCTGTTCCTGAGCGCCGGCAGCGTGATCCACGAAGCACGCCAGCGCGACAGCGTACCCAAAGATGATATTTACACTTTCATCGTCGAGCGCAGGCCGGCGCGCAGTCGCCAGCCGTGGTTGCTGATGGCAGCGATTACGCTCACCGTACCGATCATCGTGTTCGCAGCCGCGCACTGGCTGGTGGCAGGCGACTTCTTCCAGAAACAGGGCGCAGTCGTACTGCTGTTCTTTGGCTGGGTCACCGGTGCGCAGCTACTGTTTTCAAGCTACCGCATGCCGACCCAGAACCTGTGGCGCCTGATCTCGATGATCATGTTCTCATTCGCCGTGGTCGTGCTCGGCTATACCCTGATCAGCCATGCCTTCGATCTGTTCCTGTATCCAGATGCGGCGATGCGCTACCAGATATATGCCGCCGCAGGAATCGACTTTTTCTGGTTTGTGATATTCATGAGTATTGTCACCTGCGTGATTGTGTTTGGCTGGTTGCTCACCTATTACACCGAGCGCCGCCAGCAATCACACCAGCGCCACGGCCACCTGTGGATGAATTTTTATGCCATGGTGTCACGCGAATTTTATGTCATCGACTTTTATTCGTGGCTGACGCGCAGCCTGCTCGGCTTCGCCGCGCGACTTAATCTATGGATGCGGTGGCTGTGATGGACTGGCTGGCTATTTTAATCGTCGCCATCTTTTTGCCCCTGTTCCCGCTGAGCATGGGTTTTAATCTGGTATTCAGCAAGCTCCAGCAACCCTTGCTGCGCATTACCCTGCTGGTCATCTGGCCACTGGTCGGACTGGTACTGGCGAACAAACTTGAACTGCAGGTCGCGCCCTGGTTGTTAATATGGGCCTTGCTCAGTTCTGCGCTGTACGCACTGCGCATGCTCGCGCTACGCGAGATGAATCTCTGGATCAGCTTCATGGCGACATCGGTATGGGCGCTGCTCTGGATCCCATTAAGCGAAGGCTACCATTTTGATACCCTGTGGCTGGATGCCATGGGTTTCAGCACACCGCTGATTGCATTAGTGATCGTGGCTGAACTATTACGCCGTCGTTTTGGTGCAGCCTATGCAGATATTTATGGTGGTCTGGCTCATGGTCTGCCTCGACTCGCCATGGTCATGGTGATGAGCGTGCTGGCAGCCATCGCCACGCCTGTGTTTCCTGGTTTCTTTACCATGCTCTCGATACTGATGATTGCCACACCGGCTACCATAGTCAGCCTGCTGCTGATCTGGCTATTGTGGAGCTGGGCTGGAATACGCCTGCTGCAAGGTTTTATTTTCGGTGATCACAGCTACGATAACAGCATCAAAGACATCCCTTGTGTGTTCGCCTGGAGTCTGCTGTTATTGCTAATAGCGATTGCAGTGGTCGGTGTGATCGTTAATGGAGCCCTGCTATGAGCCTTGCACTCGGCACCCGCCTCAAGATTCGCAGCATGATTCATCTCGCTGCAGAGCCCTTGCCTTTCTTCTGGCCAATGCGGACTTTCATTCACCACAACCCATTACATGGTCTCGAACATCTGCGTTTCGAAGATGCGGTCAAGCAGGGCGCCAAACTATTTCATGCCCGCGCCGCATTACCGCGCGAACAGCATCAGCGTTATCTGGCCGATAACAAAATCGATCTCGACACACTCAAGGCAGCCATCGACACTTTTGCAAACCAGCACACAGTGCCGGCGAGCATTGATTTACGCGCCTGGCTAGAGGAGTTGTTAATCCGGCAAACGCAAAAAGTCTGCCTGCCTGCGCAGCTGGCCGATGCCAGCACGATCCACAGCGCACTTCACGGCGAAAGCATCACCAGCAGCGAGAATGAACTCGAAACAATCGCCGCACGTCTGCACCACGCCTTATTAGAAGACCGCCCCATTTATGAATCCGTGGACGCGATCTATGGTTCCGAAATCGGTGAGGAAATCAATGAGCTGGTGATTAAAAGCTGCCTCGATTTTTTCGACGAAGGACAGTCGGTGTGGGAAATGCCGGAACGCGAAGAAGGTTTTTTCACTGCCTGGCGCGACATTGCACGCCGCAATGTCCGCTTCTTTATACGCGGCTTACACATCAATCAGATTCTAGAAGTCGATAACACGCCTGAAGGCATCATTGCCTATGTCCTGGAACAGCTGGAAGTTCCGACAGAACACTGGATCGATTACTTCACCCGTGAACTCTCGCAAATGCACGGCTGGGCCGGCTTCATTCGCTGGCGCGCCAGCGCCAAACATTACTACTGGGGGCAACGTTACCCGGCCGACCTTGTCGACTTTATGGCAGTACGCCTGAGTCTTGGCCTGGCGATTCTTAACGAACGCCGACAGGATCGTATTGAACACACCACCAGTGCGATTTCCAGCGCCATCAAGACACAGCCCCAGGAACTTTATCTGCGTCACGAACTGAACAGTGGTTCGATCCTGCCCGCGATGGCGCCACGGGTCGAACGCGCATTAGCCGTCGGCAAACAGAAGCAGATCCAGCAGACCTTTGTCGAATATGTTGCGCGCAAGCGCGCCGATGAAAGCCAGCGTCAGGCGAGACAACTGCAGGCGCTCGCCACTGCCGTGGGTGCTGAAGACGCCTTGCAAAATTTAAGTGTCAGTGAACTCGATACACTCATCAATACATTCGCCGAGTTTGAGCGCGGCGAGGACATGCTCTGGCTCAATGCCATGGAACACCATGCCATGGCTAAACTGATCCGCCAGATCAATCCGAGAGCAGAAAAACCCAGAGAAAAACGCCCGTTTGCACAGGCGCTGTTCTGCATCGATACTCGCTCTGAACGTATCCGCCGTCATCTCGAATCAGTCGGTGACTATCAGACCTTCGGCATCGCCGGCTTCTTTGGCGTGCCGGTGAGTTTTATGGAGCTCGGCAATGGCAACGAAATTCATCTCTGTCCGGTCCTGCTCACGCCGAAAAACCTGGTCACCGAAATCGCCACTGCGCACAATTATTCAGACGCGGCTTTATCAGCGCTCGGCAAGGTTATGCACGAACTCAAAGAGTCGGTGCTGACACCCTTTGTCACCGTTGAAGCCATCGGCCTGTTATTTGGTTTCGATATGATCGGCAAAACCATGGCACCGCAAACCTATACTCGCTTGCGCAAGCATCTAAGCCCGACCAAGCCGGCAACACGCATGCTGCTCGACAAGCTCGATCGCGAACAGGCCGATTCCATCATTCGCGCGGTGCAACGCGCCATGATCGAAACCGCGATTGAACAGGACTTTCAGCTAGAAACCGGCAGCATCACCGATAATATGATTCGTGAACTGCGCGAATCTGCACTGGGTCGTGCATCCGGCCGCACCCAGCTCGCCGAAAAACT
>Ga0316201_10000741_pt1 | contig 19970 bp, 19 predicted proteins | sample CS6wburrow_MG_FD_204516 | JGI IMG/M metagenome (GOLD analysis project Ga0316201, IMG submission 204516) | Coastal sediment microbial communities from Delaware Bay, Delaware, United States - CS-6 worm burrow | ecosystem: Environmental > Aquatic > Marine > Coastal > Sediment | place: USA... | reverse complement strand
GCCAGTGCCGGTGACGGTGCCGGTGTCAGTGTCAGTGTCAGTGTCAGTGTCAGTGTCAGTGTCAGTGTCAGTGTCAGTGTCAGTGTCAGTGCCAGTGCCAGTGCCAGTGCCAGGGTCGGCGCCGGCGGTAGGCGAGCAAGGCCAGACCGGCCAATAGTTTCATCTAGTGATCGCACCAGGGCGCCTCACTCGGGTTCTCGACCCCGTTCCCGATTCCCCGACGCATTCTCGCTTGCACACTCGTCCGAGCCCACCGACGCTGCCCTTGTCGCTGTCGCTGTCGCTGTCGCTGTCGCTGTCGCTGTCGCTGTCTAGCTGGTCTGTTCCACCGCCCAGGCGAGATAGCCGTCGCTCACGCGCTCTGCCGCCACGGCCACAATCTCCGGCACGTCGTACGGATGATTTGCTTTGAGCCATGCTGCTAGCTCGTCGAATCGGCCACGGCGCGTTTTGATCAGCAGTTGAATCTCAGAGTCGGTCTCGACCTTCCCCTGCCAGCGATAGAACGACTTCAGGCCCGGAATTGCGTTCACGCAGGCAGCCAGGCGCTCCTCGACAAGCCCTTCGGCAAGCCTCTCCGCGCTTGCCTGCTCGGGCACCGTGCAGAGCACAATCAGCAACTCGTTGGTGGCGGTCATCGTTCGAGCCTTTTCAGAGCGCGTGAACCCGCACGTCCAATTCACGATCGATGACCGCGACGGAGCGTTCGGGGACGGTTTCGTAGCCGACCTGATCTTCTTCGATACCGCTCACCACCATGACGTAACGCAGTTGCGTACTGCCGACCGGCGGGGCGCTGTGATCGTCCGGGGGATCATGGAGACCCTGGCGTTCGACGTAGATCATTTGTGAGCCGTGCCTCAGCGCGTACATCGAGCGGCCGTTGGTGAGGATGAAGCTAAGGCCGTTGTTGCTGCTGCCCACTTCTGCGGCAAGCCGCTCGACGAGCGTGACCGCGGCGCTAATCGCTGGGAGGGCTTGCGCTTCGTTGACGTCGGGGTTGTCGAGCTGACCCGCGTCGTGAAGTAAGGCGAGCACCGTGTGGAAGAGATACTCGCTATCGGTCTGGCCGCGGATGTTGCGGCGAAGGAAGTCGGGAATCATTTCGGCGAGGTTGTCACGAATCGAATCGAAGCGACCGATCGTGCCTTGATGCGCAAAGAGCCAACTGCGCATGCGGAAGGGATGGGCGTTCTCCGCACGGAAGTCCCCCACCGTCGGTTGGCGCATGTGCAAAAGAGCGCAGTCCGAGCGGACGTCGCCGGCGATGTTCTGCCAGTCGACGCGCTCCCCGGCGCGGGTCGGGCGCTTCTTATGGAGCACCTCGTCCCCGTGATAGAAGCCAATCCCCCATCCGCTGGCATCGACTGCTGCGGTCTCGTGGCGAAGAACCGCACGCTCTTGGTACAAGGCGTCGCGCATTCGGTCGGCGCGATTCGCGACGTAGCCAATGAGCCTACTCATCGGTTGAGCATCCAAGCGAAGTGTAAGTGAAGTGCTGCATCGTCTATCCCCATTACAGTGAATACCACGCGTCCAAATGCGCATCAACGAACCGGGGAACCCACAGGTGGGAGCTGGACGTACACAAAATGGGCTCGAAGATCAGATTGTGGTAGCGAGTGGTATGTCCGTCGCATTTGACGGTGCGTTGGATGATTACATTCAGCACTTGCGTGTGGAACGAGGCCTCTCGACACACACGGTGGACGCGTACGCTCACGATCTCGCGCGCTTCGCCGGATGCCTCGCCGATGCGGGCGTTGCGCTCACGCACGTCGACGAGGCAACGGTCGCTGCCCATCTCGTCACCTTGTCCCAATCAGGACTGAGCGCGCGCACTCAGGCCAGAGCGCTCAGCTCCATTCGTGGTTTCTTTCGGTTTCTCGTTCAGGAGAGGCGCCACCCAGTAGACCCCACAGAGCTGCTCGACGGGCCGCGCCTATTGCGCAAGTTGCCAGATATCCTCAATCGCGAGGAGGTTGTCCGGCTATTGGACGCCCCCAGTGGGTCTAAGCCAAACCGCATTCGCGATCGCGCGATGTTGCACACGATGTATGGGGCGGGCCTTCGCGTAACCGAGCTAATCGAGCTCGACCTCGGCGACGTGAACCTCGAAGAGGGCTTTGTTTCGGCCTTCGGCAAAGGCCGCAAGCGACGCATCGTCCCCATTGGGGCGCACGCGCGCGCGGCATTGATCGAGTACTTCGCCCAGGTAAGACCGAGATGGGCCGGGCCCGCTAGCCGGGCCTGCTTCGTCACGGCGCGCGGGAAGGCGATGACGCGGCAGGCTTTTTGGAGCCTCGTGAAACGATACGCGCGCGCAGCTGGCATCACTAAGCCGATCTCGCCGCACAAGCTTCGACACTCTTTTGCGACTCACTTGCTCACCGGCGGCGCCGATCTTCGATCGGTGCAGACGATGCTCGGGCACGCGGACATCTCGACGACTCAGATCTACACCCACGTCGCCGGGGACCACTTGCACGAGATGCACGAGCGGTATCACCCGCGCGGCTAAATTCCGACCGGCACCTCGAGGCTCCGGGCCAGCGCCGCGGGCCTCGCCTCCGTGCCGCAGTGCTCCATGCAGACGGCGCGCCGAACTTCGAGATCTGCGACTCCAACGTGCTCGGGTAGCGATTCGCTCATTGCCTCTTGGTTACAGTGCCGGATGCTCCTAGTAACCACCTAACCGTCATCACCGACGCACAGAGTCTGTTGCGCCGTGATGCGGTGGTTTATCGAGCAGTGACGTCCGCCGAAGTCGAGCTGATTGTGCGCGACGCGACCTTGATCAAAGAACTCCGCGTCCTGGTGGATTCACCCGCAGAAGCGGACTGAATCTGGATTCGGGCGCCTCCGTAGACTCGTGCTATAGGCCTGCCGCTCTGCACGCAATAGATACGACGTTGAGGAGGCAAGCACCGTGAACATTCACGAGTATCAGGCAAAAGAACTCTACCGCAAGTACGGGATTCCCGTGCCCAACGGCATCCCCTGCATGTCGCCTGCGGAAGCGACGGCGGCCGCAAAGAAACTCATCGATGAAACGGGCAACCAAGTCGTCGTTGTGAAGGCGCAGATCCACGCAGGCGGTCGCGGCAAAGCTGGTGGTGTGAAGGTCGTCAAAGGCGTGGAGGCCGCGACCGACGCGGCGAAGGAGATCTTCGGCAAGACTCTGATTACCCATCAGACCGGTCCGGAGGGCAAAGTGGTGCAGCGCCTCCTCGTGGAGCAAGGCCTTGCGATCAAGACCGAGCTCTACCTCGCTCTCGTCGTCGATCGCGAGACCAGCCGCATTGCGATCATGGCGTCGACCGAAGGTGGCATGGACATCGAAGAGGTTGCGGCCAGCACGCCGGAGAAGATCCACACCATTTCGATCGACCCGGCTGTTGGTCTTCAAGGTTACCAGGTTCGGCAGCTCGCGTTCGCCCTGGGCCTCTCCAAGCAGGAGCAGAAAAACTTCGGAAAGCTGCTCGCTGGGCTCGCCAAGCTCTTCGAAAAAGAAGACTGCTCGATCGCCGAAATCAACCCGCTCATACTCACTGAAGACGAGCAGGTCATCGCGCTCGACGCAAAGGTGAACTTCGATTCGAACGCTGAGTTCCGCCACATGGCGTTTTGGGATTCGGTTCGCGATCTCTCCGAGGAAGCTCCGACGGAGACCGAGGCCAAAGAAGCCGGGCTTTCGTTCATCCAGCTCGACGGCAACATCGGCTGCCTGGTCAACGGTGCCGGCCTCGCCATGAGCACCATGGACACCATCAAGTACTACGGCGGCGAGCCCGCGAATTTCCTCGACGTGGGCGGCGGGGCGAGCCAAGAGGCCGTCACCAAGGCGTTCCGGATCATCCTCCAATCCGAGGCGGTCCAGGGTATCTTCGTGAACATCTTCGGAGGCATCATGCGCTGCGACACCATCGCCAATGGCGTGGTCGCAGCCACCAAGGAGCTCGGTCTGAAGGTGCCGCTCGTCGTGAGGCTCGAGGGCACCAAGGTCGAAGAGGGTCGAAAGATCCTCGACAGCTCAGGACTGGCCATCACGTCTGCGGCCACGATGGCCGAAGGCGCCAAGAAAATCGTCGAGCTGGCAAAGGGATAAGGGCGATGTCGATTCTCGTAGACAAAGAAACCAGGCTCGTCGTTCAGGGTATGACCGGGAGCGTCGGGCAGTTCCACACCGAGCAGATGCTCGGCTACGGCACGAATGTCGTGGCCGGCTGCACGCCCGGCAAGGGCGGTCAGTCGCTCATGGACGTGCCGATCTACGACACCATGCGAGATGTGGTGAAGCAGACAGGGGCTAACGCCTCCTGCATCTTCGTGCCACCGCCGTTTGCTGGAGACGCCATCCTAGAGGCAGTGGACGCCGAGGTTCCGCTGGTCGTGTGCATCACCGAGGGCATCCCCGTGATGGACATGATCAAAGTTCGACGGGTTCTAGATTCACAGGATAAGACCCGTCTCATCGGGCCGAACTGCCCTGGCGTCATCACGCCGGACCAGTGCAAAATCGGCATCATGCCGGGCCATGTCCACAAGGCCGGGCGCATCGGTGTTGTGTCCAAGAGCGGCACACTGACCTACGAGGCCGTCGGCCAACTCACCGCGCTTGGCATCGGCCAGAGCACCGCGGTCGGTATTGGCGGCGATCCCATCAACGGGACCGACTTCATCGAGATCTTGAAGCTCTTCAACGACGACCCCAATACCGATGGGGTGATCCTGATCGGCGAAATCGGTGGCAACGCAGAGGAGCAGGCCGCCGCCTGGATCAAAGACAACTTCAAGAAGCCTGTCGCCGGATTCATCGCGGGTCGTACCGCGCCTCCCGGCAAGCGCATGGGTCATGCGGGCGCCATCATCAGCGGCGGCAAGGGCACGGCAGATGCAAAAATTGAGGCCCTCGAGGATGCCGGCGTGAAGGTCGCGCCGACGCCGTCCGACATGGGCACCACACTACAGAGCCTTCTCTAACAACAAGGACTGGGCAGGAGAAAACCATGTCGAACAAACCGATGCGTGTCGCGGTCACGGGCGCCGCAGGCCAGATTGGCTACAGCCTTCTCTTCCGAATCGCCGCGGGCGAAATGCTCGGCGCCGATCAGCCGGTCATCTTGCAGCTCGTCGACATTCCGCCGGCCATGAAAGCCGTGAGCGGCGTCATGATGGAGCTCGAGGATTGCGCGTTCCCGCTCCTCGCCGGCATGGAAGCCAGCGACAATCCCGCCGTCGGCTTCAAAGATAGCGACGTTGCGCTCCTGGTGGGCGCGCGACCGCGTGGCAAGGGCATGCTCCGAAAGGATCTGCTCGAAGCGAATGGCGCAATCTTCACGGGCCAGGGCAAGGCGCTAAGCGATTCGGCCAGCCGGGACGTCAAGGTTCTCGTCGTGGGCAACCCGGCCAACACCAACAGCTACATCGCGATGAAGAACGCGCCGGACCTCGATCCCTCCTGCTTCACGGCCATGGTTCGCCTCGATCAGAATCGGGCCATGTCCCAGATCGCAACCAAGACTGGAAGAGCCGTTACGGACGTGAAGAAGGTCTCCATTTGGGGTAACCACTCGGCAACCCAATATCCAGACCTCTTCAATGCTCAGATCGACGGCAAGAGCGTCGCATCCTTGGTCAACGACCAAGCCTGGATCGAGAACGATTTCATTCCGACGGTGCAGCAGCGCGGCAAGGCGATCATCGACGCGCGCGGCCTTTCGAGCGCAGCTTCGGCGGCAAATGCGGCGATCGACCACATTCGCGATTGGCATCTGGGCACCGCCGCGGACGACTGGGCCTCGATGGCGGTTCCGTCGGACGGGAGCTACGGTATCCCCGAAGGCATCATGTACGGCTTCCCGTGCGCCTGCAGCGGCGGGAACTGGTCGATCGTCCAGGGGCTCGAGATCAACGAGTTTAGTCGGGCCAAGATGGACGCTACTGCCGCGGAGCTTCAAGAAGAGGCTGCTGCCGTCGCTCATTTGGTTTAGGCTTCGGCCTCAACCGGGGAGGCGGTGCCGGTATGCAGAAGCCGAGGCTGGTCGAAGAGCACGAGGCGGCGGGCAAGCGTATCGTCGTCGACGACCACCACATCTTCGTCCGCGAAGAGGGCGAGGGAGAGCCGGTGCTGCTTCTCCATGGCGTGCCGTCGAGCTCCTTCCTCTATCGCAAGATGCTTCCCGAGCTCGCCAGTCATGGGCTTCGTGCGATCAGCTTCGATTTCCCCGGAGTGGGCTTGAGCGACAAGCCCAAGGACATCCGCTACGACTGGCACGCGCTTGCGAACTGGGTAGGCCGTATCGTGGACGCGCTGGCCTTGCGGCCCGTGCATTTGGTGTTGCACGACATCGCCGGACCCATTGGCGCCGAGTGGGCGATTCACAACCCGGTGAAGGTGCGCTCGATTACCGTGACCAATACCCTGCTGGACGTCGCCCATTTCGCGCCGACGTTTCCAATGCGGGCGTTGAGGGTTCCCGCCCTGCGCCACGTGGTCTTTTCCACGATGAGCACCAAACTGATGTTGCCGATCTTCCGGTACAGCGGCGTGAAGAACCCCGACGCGGTCGATGAAGACGTGGTCGAGAGTTACATCTACCTGCTCAAGAACAACGGCGGGCATCACAGCTTCCTCGAAATCATGGACGGCTTCGACCTCAGCGAGGAACATCGGGACTGGCTTCGCGACGGCCTGCTCGCGATTGACAAGCCCATGCAGCTCGTCTGGGGAGAGCAGGAAATTGCGATTCCGAAGGCGCAGCTGCACTACATCAAGCAGGTATTTCCTCTGCGCGCGGAGCACCGGGTCGATGCTCGCCATTTCCTTCAAGAGGAACAGCCTGCGGTCATCGCGGCGCATATCGCAGCTTTCGCCCAGGACATTGCCCAGCAATCAAAACGCGCTACAAACGCGCCTGGCTGACGGCGTAGACCGCCTGTAGCGCTACGGGGCGTCGGCCCCCAAACAGCAGCAAAAGAGGAGCCAAGATGGCTGTGGAACGCACCCTGAACATCATCAAGCCCGACGCGGTCGAGCAGAACAACATCGGGAATATCCTCGCCATGATTCAGGGCGCGGGTCTGAAGATTCTCGGCATGCGGATGTTGCATCTGAGCCGCGCACAGGCCGAAGGCTTCTACGAGGTTCACAAGGAGCGCCCATTCTTCGGTGAGCTCGTCGAGTTCATGACGCGTGGCCCCGTGGTCGTGACTGCGCTGGAGGCCGACGACGCCGTGGCGCGCTACCGCACGCTGATGGGCTCTACCAATCCGGCCGAAGCCGACGAAGGCACCATCCGCAAAGCCTACGGCACCGACATAGGCGAGAACGCTTGCCACGGCTCGGACAGCGTCGAGAACGGCCGAATCGAAGTTGCGTACTTCTTTCCCGAGTACCTGCTCAAGTAAGTGATGGGCGATTCCATCGAAAGCCAGTTGCGCCCTCTCATCGAGGAGGCGTTCGAAGATCGCTCCAAGCTCGAAGGTGCGGAGTACCGCTCGGCCGTCGAAGAGACGATTGAGCTTCTCGACAAGGGCAGGATCCGGGTGGCAAGCCGCGGCGACGACGGCGAGTGGACCGTGCACGCCTGGACCAAGCAGGCGATCCTTCTCTACTTCGGCATTCGCGGCATGGAGCGCGTCGAAGTCGGTGCTTACGAGTACCACGACAAGATTCCGCTCAAGAAAAACTTGGACCAGCAGGGCGTCCGCGTCGTGCCTCCGGGCACGGTGCGCTACGGCGCTCACATGGAGCCGGGTTCGATTCTGATGCCCGGCTACGTGAACATCGGTGCCTACGTCGGCGCCGGCTCGATGGTCGACACTTGGGCGACGGTTGGTTCCTGCGCGCAAGTGGGTAAGGGCGTCCATCTCTCGGGCGGCGTCGGCCTCGGCGGCGTTCTCGAGCCCCCTGGGGCAACGCCGGTGATTATCGAAGACGGGGCGTTTGTGGGCTCACGCGCCATCGTCGTCGAAGGCTCGCGGATCGGCGAAGAAGCTGTGCTCGGCGCAAACGTCGTGATCACCTCGAGCACCAAAATCATCGACGTGACCGGCCCTGCGCCCGTGGAAATGCAGGGCTACGTTCCACCTCGCTCCGTCGTCATCCCCGGCACCCGAACCAAGAAGTTCCCGGCCGGCGAGTATCAGATCCCCGTCGCCCTGATCATCGGGCAGCGCAAAGCGAGTACCGATAAGAAGGTCACGCTAAACCAGGCGCTCCGGGATTTCGGCGTTTCGGTCTAGAGGCGGCAGGCTGGCAAGTCGGTTTGCCGGAGAGGTGCTCATGAAAACTCCCTCATTCGACGTCGCGATGCTCGCGACACCCCACATCGACCACTACGCCAAGGCCACGCAGGCCAATTGGCAGGCGTACTGCGATCGTCACGGCTATCAGTTCGTCTGCTGGCAAGAGACGCTGCTCGAAGACATGCATCTGATTTGGTCAAAAATCGAGTGGATGCGTCGCCACATGCGCGACATGACTGCCGACTGGCTGGTAGTCGTCGACGCCGACACGGTCGTCAATCGACCGGAGAGAGAGCTCGCGGAGCTCGTGCGGGCGCACCCGGGGAAAGATTTCATCGTATCGGAGGACTGCTCGCGCAGGTTCGGGATTCCACTGCCGCTCAGCCTGCGCGGAGTGGTTTCTGCACGCACCCTCCGTCCGCCCAACTGTGGCTTCATGATGATTCGCAATTCCGATTTCGGAGTACGCTTTCTCGATGAATGGCTCGACAACGGTCGAGGGAAATTTGCAGACATCGCCGACGTCTTTCCGCGGGAGCAATGGGTCCTATGGCTATCGCTCTTTCGCGAGCAACGTGATCGGATCGCGGTTCTGGGGAAGGAAGTCATGAGGATGGGCAATCAGCCTTTCCTCGATCGCTCCACGGATTGGAGCGATGCCTTCGTGCTGCACGACAAGCGCTTACCCCGCTGCAAGTCACTCAAGGCAGAGGATTTGCCCCTAGTCCGCTGAGTTGAGGCGACAGTTGAGATCCGGCATTCCGGTCTTGTAGTCGGTCCTCCATCCGTGTTTAGATGCACGATGCGCAGCATCTTTCTCCTCTTGCTCGTCGGCCTCCTAATTAGTGGCGACTCGTTCACCACCGAAGCCCGTGCGGAGGAGACGCACCAGCTGCGAATCGCCACGCTAGCTCCGCGCCAATCGCCGCTCGGCGACGTGTACCATCAGCTCAAGATTGGGATGAAGAAGCGGACCAACGGGCAAGTGAACATGAAGATGTACTACGGCGGCATCGCAGGTGACGAGATCACCGTCGTTCGAAAGATGCGCGTTGGACAGCTCGACGGAGCTTTGATCACATCGACCGGTCTGTCCGCGCTGGTTCGCCAGGTGCTCGTCATGGAGGCGCCGGGCCTCATCCGAAGCTATCCCGAGCTCGACGCGGTAAGAGAAGACCTCGCTCCGCAGCTCGAAGCGCTATTCGACAAGGCCGGGTACAAGCTCATCGCCTGGGGTGACGCCGGCAAGACTCGAATCTTCTCCACAAGCAAGATTTACGGCCCGTCTGACCTGCGAAATGTACGGCCCTGGGTTTGGCGCGACTCGGCGACCATGAGGGCCTTCATCAAGGCCGCTGGCGCGAACGGTGTATTGCTGAATCTCCCCGAGGTGTACTCCGGTTTGCAGACCGGCATCATCGACACGGTGATCGCGTCGTCTGTCGGCGTGCTGGCATTTCAGTGGCACACCAAGCTCAAGACCATGGCTAAGCAGGCAGGCGGCATCGTCACCGGCGCCTTCGTCATCAAGAAGGACCATCTCGCCGCGCTTCCCCAGGAGGCTCGAGACTACCTCGAAGAGGTTTCCGGCGAGACGGAAGAAACCTTCCGCGTGGAAGGCCGCAAGATCGACGATGAGGCAGCCGTCACCCTCTCGAAGCGTCTCAAGGTGGTCAATCTCTTTCGCGCCCAGCGCCAGTGGGAAGAGGTGCAGTTCACGGCACGCGAGTCACTCGTCGGCCGCATGTACTCCCGGGCGCTCTTGAACCGCGTCCAGGAAGTTCTCAAGAAGTAGCCCGCGGCCGACCGAGCCGCAGGTCCGCTACTCTTCGAGTAAGGGCGGGTTCTCCTGCGCCCACTGGTACGCCATGTACGAGGAGAGCACATGGCAAAGCCAGCCGAGAAGGCCGCCGCTGCCGATCCACAGACCGGGCGTGATGATGAGCCAAACGAGCCCCCGGAGGAACTTGCCGTTGTAGAATTGTCCAAGCCCAGGGATGATGAATGACAGAACTGCGGCGTTACCGGGTCGCTCCATGTCACCACGATGTGTCGCCTTTGGAACTTGTCAACGGGCTTGCTCCCAGCCTCAAACTCTGCCACCGCTAAGGGTCGTGAAGCTTCCATCGGACTCATTGGCCCCCGCCTCGCATCCCATCGCTCGACTGCCCGCCGAGTGGGAAGACTGCGTCGTAGCTTGGGGCGAGCCCCGGTATCGGGGTAAGCAGGTCTTCGACTGGATCCATCGCCAAGGCGTCCTCGACCCGGAGGAGATGAGCAATGTTCCCAAGCGCCTTCGAGAGCGCTTGAAAGAGGAAGGCCTCGGCTGGCCTATCCACATCGTCTCGGCGCACGAGGCGGAGGACCAAACCAGGAAGCTTCTCGTCGGCATGCCCGACGGCGAAAAGGTCGAGACCGTGCTCATCCCGCAACTGGGTGACGAGCGGGTAGTCACCCAGTGCATTTCGAGCCAGGTCGGTTGCGCGATGGGATGCGTGTTCTGTGCATCCGGTCTAGCGGGCCTGAAGCGTCAAATGACAGACGGGGAGATCGTAGCGCAGGTCCTGCTCGGCCGGCGCGAGCTCGGGCCGGAGCAGCGCATCCGCAATGTGGTCTTCATGGGGATGGGCGAGCCGCTGCACAACTACGACGCGGTCGCGCGGGCCTTGGTGTTGCTGACCCACCCGGACGGCCTGGACCTGTCCAAGCGTCGGGTGACGGTGTCCACCAGCGGCCTGGTCAAGCAAATCGATCGACTCGGCAAAGACTTCGACGGTCAGGTGCAGCTTGCGATCTCCTTGCACGCGGTGCGTGACGAGGAGCGAAGCAAGATCATGCCCGTGAACCGCAAGCACGGGCTTGGCGAGCTCACCGATGCGCTGCGACGCTACCCGCTTTCGAAGCGCCAGCGGATCACCATCGAGTACACGCTAATCGAAGGCGTGAACGACTCCCTGCGCGACGCGAACGGCCTGGTCGAGCTGCTCCGTGGCATCCCTGTCAAGGTCAACCTGATCCCCATGAACCCAATCAGCGCCTCGGATCTACGCGCGCCCGACAACAGTCACGTCACGCGCTTCCAAGAGCAGCTCACGCGGCGGGGGCTTTCTGTCTTCATTCGCAAGACGCGTGGAGACGACGTAGCCGCTGCATGCGGGCAGCTCGCATTTCACGGCTCACCACGCAGAACCGGTCGGGGGAGCGCTGCCGAGGACGCGGATTAGAGGCTGCCGCGCGCTTTGAGCGCCTTGACGATGTCTGGGCGCTCCTTGTCCATGTCCTCTGGAGTCTTGATCGGCTGAAAGCGCGCATCGGGGCCGTGCCGTTCGACGCGCAGGAACGCGGAATCGAGGAAAGAGGTTAGCTCGCCTACGAGGCGCTCGAACTGGACCGCCGGCTTGCCGTCCACGGTCTTATTGACCGCGAACCAGGTCAAGGGGAACTCTGCGTCGATGGCGGCTGCGTCGAGGACAAAGGTGTTCGTGTTGAAGACCGGGATGCGCTCCTGGTCGAAGTCCTCCGGAAAGCGAAATGCCTCCACGATCTGAGGCCGGCCGTTGACGCGGGCAGGAGCCCCGCCTTTGTCGCCTGGCTCCTTGGGCGCCATCTCGGCCGTCAGCGCCGCGCCGGACTCCAAGTGAGCGCCGATGATCGCCGGGTCCAGCGTTGCGGTCAGATTGTCGACGTTCGACATCATGAGCACGCGGCCGCCCACGTCGCGGAACTCCTTGAGGATGCCCGAGCGGCGAAGCGCGAAGGTGAGGTCTCCGTGTCCGGGGGCGTGTGGCGAGAGTTCGCCCGAGCCGTCTCGAAAGAGCTCGCCACTAGGCGTGGCACGAAGGGAAATGAACTGTCCGAAGGTCTTGATCGGAACGCGCTCGGTGCTGAGCGGCTCGGCCATCTTTCGAATCGCTGCATCGGTAGCGAAGCTCGACATGAGGTAGACCGGGATCCGAGCGTCAGCTCGCTTCGCCACGGCGGCGATGTCTTGGAGCTTGAGCTCGAGGAACGACTTGCCATCGAGTACTTCGACCGCCGCTTTGACGACCCCACCAAAGCGAGTCGCCATCCCACCTGCCAGAATGACCGCCGCGACTTCACCCCGCCGCATCGCTTCCTGACCCCGCTCGGTCAGTGCTTTGCGAAGGTCACCGCCGAGCGGAGGCAGGGCTCGGAGGTCGCCTGCTTCTGGCGGTTCCACGATGCCTGTGATGCGGTTCTGGGCGTCGCCAAGCTCGCCCCGGAGCATTCGCTCTTTCAGCGATTCGAAGGGGATATCCTCAAATCCGTACTGTTGAAGAAGCTGGGCGGTTGCTGCGTCTATCTGTTGTGAGTTCATCAGAATGGCCGAAACCCAAGCACTTTCTAGGCACTCTGTCGAGCGGGCCGCGCCTGCTCCGAAAAGGGGGGGTGACGCCAGGCCCAGACGGACATACAGATAAAGGAGGGCCCATGGATTTTTTGTTTCGGATTACAGCGCTTTTCGCATTCGCTGCGGTGGCGACTGTGACTGTTCCAGCGGCGGCCGACTACGACGGAGCCGACGGTTATGGCGGGTCGACGGGCTATGGGTTCGAAGTCTCGCATGACGGCTACCAACGCGAAGGTCAGCCCAGCGCGGCGCCCGACGCGACGACCTACGTGGTGATCGAAGCCGAGGAGGGCACGACGGAGCAGGTCGGTGGCGAGACGGTGATCGTCGTTCAAGAGCCTGAACCGGTTGCAGCGACGGAGCACGCGCCGCCCGCCCCGCAAACGGTCGTCGTCGTGCAACCCGAGGTCCGATGTCCGGGGGCGATCTGGGTCGACGGGTACTGGGCATATAGCAACGGTGAGTACGTCTGGGTGGACGGGCACTGCGTCGTGGAGCGTGTGAACTACGTGTTCGTTCAGCCGCGCTGGGATTTCTACTCGAGCGTCTGGTGGTTTGTGCCTGGCTACTATCGACCTTGCGGCGTCTATGTGGGCTTCGGGTATCACCGACCTTGGCAATGGTATCCGCCGTACTACCACTCGCACTACCGGGGGCGCCATCCCGTCCCGGTGCACAGGAGCGTGCCGCGACGACCGACGAGCGTTCACCCTAGGCCTCCAGCCGCGCGGCCCAGCCGCGGTGTCGTGAGCCGGCCCGGTCCTGGATCCGGCCCTCGCCGTGCAGCCACAGTCGATCGTCGACCTCCGACGACGTACGGACGCGCAGGCGCAATCGGCCGAGTGGGTACGACCCCGACTCGCACCGGCACCGTGACACGAATGCCGAGCACCCGAACCGGGGCCGTGACCCGCACGGACCCGAGCGCGACTCGCGTTGACTCGGTCAATCGCGCCCGCACGAATCCCGCACGACCCATGGTCGTTCATCGGCCTCCAGCCTCTACGGTTCGTGCGAGCGCCGTTGGTCGCGCGGGCGGCAGACCTACGCTCGCGAGCTCGGTTCCGCGATCCCGAGCGGGCAACACCGTCGTGAGCCAGCCTCGGGTGAACCCGTCGCGTACCACCAGTATCAGTCGTCCGCCATCGTCGACGGCTCCCAGGTCCTCGATCAAGATCCCTTCGAGCCGTCCGTCAACCAGCGGCGCGGTGCGCAGTCCGAGCGCTGGCGTCTCGCGATCGGGCAGCGGTGTGAGCCGCGTGCCAAGCGCGCGCCCGAGTCGAGCCCAGAGCGCGCGGCGGCCGAGCTCCGGCTCGTCGCGGGGGGCCGGTTTCAGCCGCCCCAGCTCTGGGGTTTCGCGCCCCAGCATGGGTGGTTCGCGTCCGAGCTTCGGGGGCTCGCGTCCCAGCATGGGCAGAGGCGGGGGCTTCAGTAGGCCATCTTCTGGCGGTTTTGGCGGGGCGGCCCGCGTCCCCAGCGCCCGCGGCCGTTAACCCTTCGTCGACTCTTTGCTCGTAAGGGGGGGCAATGTAACTCTACAGGGGGACGTGCATTAATCCCCCCGAGAGCTTCCGTGCGTCGACGTTACAGAGAACCAGTCGCCATTGCCTTCGCGCTCGCGTTGTTCGCATCGCTGTCAGTGCACCTTCCGGTGTATGACATGCTCGGCGGGCTGGCCGACCGCATCCGCATGCAGGAAGAAGAGGCGAAGAAGAACAAGACCTTTGAGCCGGTCGAGGTCGACTTCGAGGTACCCGGCGACGAGAAGTCCCAGCGACCCAAGAAGAAGGCGGCTCGCGACCGCGAGAAGGCGAAGCGGGAGCGCCTGGCGAAGGCGCTCGAGGCCCAAGCAGAGCCTCAAGTCCAGCAACAGAAGAAGAGTCCGCCGCCCGAGCTCACCACGCCACAGGCGGTGCAGCAGCACAGCAGCGATCCGGACGTCGAGCCGGACAATCCGAATTTCATCGCGGAGGAAAACAACCGGGTCGAAGAGCAAACCGTCGCCCAGGTCCGCAACATGATCCGCGATGACAAACTGCCGTCGCCAGGCCGCCAAGAGAAGCCTTCGGATACCTTGGAAGAGCAGGGTAACGCGCGCGAAGAGGACATCGCCGAGCTCCGCAACAAGGAGGGGAGTGATGCTCGCAAGGTTACGGAAGCGGAAGCCAGGCGCGAGCGCCCAGACAAGGCCATCAAGGCCGACCCGATCCAGGCGGAGCGCGTCAGTAGCTCGGCGCCGAATGGCAAGCGATCGAGGGACGCAGGCGACCGAACGGCGCAGGCCGCGGAGGAAACGCTGACGATCACCGATCCGGCGGGGACGTTTAGCATTCGACGGCCGAGCAACGCGGCCCAGGGCGGCGGCGGACGCGCCAAGGGGCAGGGCCCGGCTGGCAAGATGGCCTGGTCTCAGTTCGAGGCGGCGGTCGGCTCCGAGAAACTCAATGAGGATCGCCGCGCCTACCTTGCGGAGCGGAAGTCGTCGCAGCGCGGCATTGCACGTGAGAAGACCTGGAACGAATTTCGGGCGGCGATCGAGAACTACGTGCCCGGCGTGAAGCGCGGCGCAACCACGGCGCTCAATGCTGCGGCGTCTCCGTTTGCGACGTACATCGCGGCGGTGCACCGGCGTATCCACCAAGAGTTCGCCGACGGCTTTCTTCGGAGCTTGCCGATCGGTGGCAGCCCGTACCAAGATCCCACACTGATGACCAAGCTCGAAATCGTGCTGAACCGCGATGGCTCGGTCCATCGCGTTGGTGTGGTTCGCTCGAGTGGGCTCTTGCCTTTCGACTTCGGTGCGTTCAACTCGGTGCTCCGCGGGCAACCTTACCCCCCGGCACCCTCATCGATCCTCAGCGGCGACGGTCGCGTCTACTTCCACTGGGGCTTCTATCGAAATCAGCGGCAGTGCGGAACGTTCAACGCCGAGCCCTACATTCTTCCGAATCCTCGTGGTGGAAAGGGGCGCCAGGATGGCCTCACCGATGCGCCCGACTGGGACACCGTCGTTCCGGCAGACGCGAAGCCGACTTGGCGAACCCGCGAAGAGGAATCGAACGAACAAGACGAGCCCAAGGGGCCGCCCAAGAAGTCTCCGCCTGCGCAACCCAAGGAGCAGGAAGAGGAAGCGCCCACCGTGTCGCCTCCGCCGCCCGGCTCCGGCCTGGGATGAGTCGAGGCAGCCACGACGAGCTGGCCGTGCGCGTCAGAGCGGAAGCGGAGTCGCTGGGCTTTGCGCGCGTAGGCATCGCCGAGGCCGGCCTCCTAGCGGAGGAAGCGAAGCATCTCGATACCTGGCTCGGGGCTGGGCACCATGGGCAGATGTCCTGGATGGCGGAGACCGCGGCCGTGCGAAAGGACCCGCGCCACCCGCGGATGCTCGACCAGGCCAGAAGCGTCATCGTGATGGCCGCGCCCTACCTTCGAACAAACGGGTACGAAGGGCCACCGCCGGCGCGCGTTGCTAAATACGCGCTCGGGCGCGACTACCACAACGTGCTCACGAAGAAGAGCCGGAAGGTGGCGCGCTTGCTTCAAGAAGCGGGTTTCAGCGCCCGGGTCGCGGTCGATTCAAAGCCGGTCTTCGAGCGCGCGTGGGCGGAGCGCGCGGGCGTCGGGTTCGTGGGCAAAAACTGCTGCTTGATCGTCCCGGGAATCGGATCGCATGCCTTCCTAGCCTGCGTCGTCACGACCGCGCTGCTCAGGCCCGACGCGCCGATGGAGCGTCGCTGCGGGAGTTGCACCCTTTGTCTCGATGCCTGTCCCACTGGGGCCTTCAACGGGCCTCGGAGCCTCGACGCCCGCAAGTGCATTTCATACCTGACCATCGAGCATCGGGGACCGATCCCGTTGGCATACCGGCAGGCGATCGGACCTTGGGTCTTCGGTTGCGATGAGTGCCAGGACGTCTGTCCCTACAATCAGACCTCGGGTGCGACCCAGGCATCGATGGACGCCTTCGAGCCGGGGGAGCGTTGGGACTGCATCGAGCTGGTCGAATTTCTTCAAATGAGTGAAGACGAGCACCGGGCATGGGCTGAAGGCTCGCCGGTAAAGCGCGCTCGGTACGAAGGTTTGGCGCGTAATGCCGCGCTGGTATTAGGGAATTGCGGTGGTAAGCAGCATCTGCGGGTGCTCCACGATGCGCGGCGGGGTCATTCCTCGGCAGTCGTTCGCGACGCTGCAGACTGGGGCAGCGCCGAGCTCAAGCGTCGTCTGGCTGCCGCAGAATAGCCTCGAGCGACTCGAGAAGGGTATGGACCCCTTTGCCGGTTGCTGAGCTGATCGCGAAGACCCGAAAGCCCCGCGGCTCGAGCGCTTGTCGAACATCTTCATAGGCTTCGCGGGCCTCGGGCAGATCGCATTTGCTGACGGCTACCACCATCGGGCGCTCCAGCAAGCTAGCCTCGAATCGGCCGAGCTCCGACATGAGCGCGTCGAAATCGGCGACTGGATCGCGTTCAGGGGCCGGGTCTACGCTGAGCATGTGTAGAAGGACGCGGGTTCGCTCGACGTGCTTGAGAAACCGAAGGCCGAGGCCCGCGCCCTCGGAGGCTCCTTCGATGATGCCCGGGATGTCTGCGATCACGAACGTGCGGTCGACACCGAGTGAAACGACGCCGAGGTTCGGTACCAGAGTGGTGAAGGGGTAATCGGCCACCTTGGGCCGCGCGCGAGAGACCCTAGCGATGAATGTGCTCTTGCCGACGTTAGGGAACCCTACGATGCCGACGTCGGCAAGGAGCTTGAGGACGAGCCGGACCGTCTTGCGCTCACCAGGCCTGCCCGGACTGGCCCGGCGCGGGGCGCGGTCGTGCGGCGTAGCGAACCTGATGTTGCCCCGGCCGCCGCTGCCGCCCCTCGCAAGCACGAGCTCCGCGCCGGATTCGCTGAGGTCCGCAAGGAGGGCCTTGCTCTGCTCGTCGTAGACCTGGGTGCCGACCGGGACCTGGATCCGGACGTCCTTACCGGACTTGCCGAACTGATCCTTGCCGCGGCCGTCCTCGCCGCGTTCGGCACGCACGATTCTGCGGAAGCGGAGATCGAGCAATGTCGAGAGCCGATCGTGTGCGACCAAAATCACGCTCCCGCCGCGCCCGCCGTCGCCTCCCGAGGGCCCGCCCAGTGGAACGAACTTCTCGCGCCGAAACGCGATGGCGCCATTGCCCCCATCGCCCGCGGCGACCTCCAGCGACACTTCATCGACGAAATCCACGCTCGTCCGTACGTCGCCAGCTATGTCCGGGCAACCGACTTGGTGCTCGAACAAATCGGACGGATGCGTACACTACGCCAGTGCGGAGTGCTCCCGACGATTCGGCATCGGTGTCCCGAAACGCCAATTTCATCCAAGATTTGGCGGCCAAGGGCCTGGAAACAGTGCGCTTAACGGAGGCATTGAGTATCGCGCCCGAGGATGAAACAGCCAGAGCGGCGCTGGCCCAGCACCTGAGCGAGCTCCGTCGATCGGCGGCTGAGCTGGGTTTCGTGCATTTGGACGCTGCCGTATCGGAAGCCCTCACGAGGCTGGAGCGAGAGGTCTTTGGCCCGGCCTCCCTCCGGGCCGTGCGGGTGCTGGCCTGGCGGTACGAAGCCCTCGCCCAATTGCCCGGGCAGTCCGGCACGCACCCGGCCATCTCTTCGACCGACGAACCGAGCCTCCGTGGGCGCCGCGTTCTGGTGGCGGACGATGAGTCGGAAGTGCGATGGTTTTACGTCGGGGTCCTTCGCGAAGCTGGCGCCATGGTCATCGAAGCGCGGGACGGGGTGGATGCCCTCGAGCTCGCTCACGCGGAGTTGCCGGATGTGATCCTCGCAGACATCGTCATGCCCCGTCTCGACGGGCTTGCCCTTTGTGCGGCGGTTCGGCGCGATCCCCTACTCGATGGAGTCCCTGTCGTGCTCCTGTCGTGGCGCGACGATTTTCTGCACCGGATGCGGGAGCTCCGGGCGGACGCACAAGGATATCTGCGAAAAGAAGTTCCAGCCCGCCAGGTCTTGGATCGCGTCTTGGGGGTGCTCGAGCCTTTGACGCGGCTCGAAGGAGAATTGAAGAGCGATCGAGAGGCGCGAGGCGACCTCGAGGAGCTGGGCGTGACCCGTCTGCTGCAGGCAGCGCGCCGCCTTCGACCCAACGCCAGCATCGTGCTGCAAGATCCCTGGAGCCTATTCGACTTGGAGCTTCGCGGGGGTCGCATCGTCGGCTTGTCCCGGACAGCGATCGACGGTGCTGTCACCCGGGGTGCGTCGGCCTTGCCTGCGCTAGTCGGAATGAGCTCGGGTCGCTTCGTCGCGTCAGAGCAGCCTGCGCGCGAGGGGGATCCGGAGCCGGAGTCCCTGGACGAGGCCTTCATCGAGGCGACCCGGCGACTCGGGGTCTTCCTCAATACGATTGCCGCACATCCCGATTGCCGGATCGAATTCGATCCGGACGTGCTTGGTACCTATGTGCGCCATTCCCCAGTTCGGGTGCAGCGCTTGGTCGCCGCCCTGGTCGCGGGTGGGCCGCCTGACGTTCTTTGGGAGTCCGGGGCCGGATCCCGCGCGCTCGTCGATGCCTTGCTGATCACTTTGGCGCGCCAAGGGGCGATTCGGGACGTGACGGTTCGGGAGGGGCTCTCAGTTGAAAGCCCCGCAGCCGAGCCCTCGACGGAGTCAGCCCTGGAGTTGAACGAGCCGGAGATCGAGCAAGACTCCCTGTCCGTGTCCGATCCCATCGAACGGCAGAACAAGAGGGTGCAGTCCGCGGTTGCCATGCACCGCGAGCCGGCGAATCGAGCCCCGAGCTGGAGCTATCCGATCTGGCGGCTAGGCACTAGGGTGACTCAGCACGGTGCTGAGAGCGGCTCTGGGTTCGGGGTGGAACTGCAAGCGGCGCCACGCTTATTCGGCTTGGCGTTCTGGGTCTTGCTCGCCGCGACAGTGGCATTTCTCGTTTGGAATCAAGTGCTGCCCGTTGGTGCACCGGTTGACTCGCTTCCGAGAACAGGGCCAGCGATTGAGCTCAGCGATCCGGTGGAGGTTCGGGTTACCGCGGAGAGGCCCGCGCCCGAGGTTCCCCAAGCCGCAGCTTCGGCGTCGGCGAAGGGCTTCGATTCGCTGGCATCTGCGGGAACCGTCCGCATGGGCGTCGACCTGTCACTGAACGCTACCGAGGGGCAGGGCGCGCTGGAGTTGAGCGGCCCCGACGATGTGCTCGTCGAAGTCGATGGGGTGGACAGGGGAGGGCTTCCTCTGATGCTCGTTCTCGACGCGGGGACACACAGAGTGCGGTACCGTCTGGGTGCCAAATCAACCGACCGCTTCTATTACGTGAAGCCGGGCGCGACGCGCGCCTTGCAGGTCG
>Ga0316201_10000740_pt1 | contig 19976 bp, 14 predicted proteins | sample CS6wburrow_MG_FD_204516 | JGI IMG/M metagenome (GOLD analysis project Ga0316201, IMG submission 204516) | Coastal sediment microbial communities from Delaware Bay, Delaware, United States - CS-6 worm burrow | ecosystem: Environmental > Aquatic > Marine > Coastal > Sediment | place: USA... | reverse complement strand
GGTCAGGTCGCGGTGATAGCAAAGCCCGAGTTCCTTGAGCTTTTGTCCGAGTTCCGTTTTGAGAATGGCTTCGGTTGCACGGACGTTGTCCGACACGAATGTCTGTCCCTTGCCGCTTACCGCATGTTTGGCGAGGAACCCGAGCATCGTCGTACTTGTGCCGACGTAGGCCATCTCATGGTGATAGTGCAGCCATGCCTGCAGAGGTGCGCCGACCTCATAGACGTTTGGTTCAAGATTGTTCCGTGGATTGGCGCCCGCTTCGTACTGCATTTCCTTGTTGATCACGAGCTTTGCGGCCCGCCGCATGTCGGCAAGTTCGGTAAGACCGGTGTTCGTCAGGTAAACAAGACCGACGTCATCGAACAGCGCATTCATGCGCTCGCCAAGTTCGCTGCCGTGCGTCAGCGCGGCATCGTCAAGGCGCATACCGGCACAATCGATGGTGAACGATTCCGGCGCGACGGGAAATTTGCCTGTCCACCAGCGCGGCTCAATAACATCAGGGAGTGGTTTCATATTGGCGTTCATACAAAATCCGCTTTCACATGTCGTTGTGCCGTCGCGCGCAGATCATCCGGAATGGTGACGGCGCAGCGCTTCTTAAGGTCAAATAATACTACGACACTCTCAAGCGTGGCCGCCACGTCGCCGCTGCCCAGGTTGATCATTTCATAGGCAATCGTCATGGACTTGCCGCCGACCTTGATGAGTTCGGCGCGCACTTCCAGCAGGTCACCGGCGCTGACCTCTGCCTGATAGTTAATGGTGTGACGGACATCGACCCAGCCCAATTTGCCGTCGGGATCCTGCGCGCTGTTCCACCCGAATACCTGGTGCAGAAAGTGGTAGGACGAGTCATCGAACATCGCCATGTAAAAGCGTGTCGTCAGGTGACCCATGACGTCGCACTGCCACGGGTGGGCGATATTCTTGTGCACGGAGATCATGGTGTGCTTAGTCCGAGGGTTTCGCGTGCTTGGGCCGGCGTCTGTACCGACGCGCCCATGGCTTCAATAATTATCCTGGCCCGGTCGACGAGCTGCGCATTCGACGCGAGCACGCCCTTCTCGAGATAGAGGTTGTCTTCGAGTCCAACACGAACGTTGCCGCCCAGCAGCATCGACTGAGCCACCATCGTCATCTCCATCGCGCCGATGGCGAATCCGCTCCAGTTACAGCCTTCGGGCAGTTCGTTCACCATCGTCTGGAACACACCGGGTGTCGCGGGCGCGCCCCATGGAATGCCGAGGCATACCTGGAACAGCGGCGGGCTGTCGATCAGACCCTGTTCGATCATATGTTTCGCGAACCAGATATGCCCGACATCGAAGACCTCGAGTTCAGGCTTGACGCCGATTTTCTGCAATCTCCGGGTGCCGAGCTCGAGCATTGTCTGCGTCGAAACATACACGTAGTTCTGGCCCATGTAGTTGAATGAGCCGCAGTCCAGAGAACAGATTTCCGGCAGCAGGGCTTCGACGTGTGCCATGCGCTCGACCTGGCCGACGCAGTCGGTGTCGTCAGTAAACTGCAGGGGGTTATCGTCCGGGCCAAGGAAAAGGTCCCCGCCCATGCCCGTTGTCAGGTTGATGATGACGTCGGTCGCACTGTCGCGAACCCGATCGACGACTTCACGGTAGAGGTCGACGTCGCGGCAGGGCTTGCCGGTTTCCGGTTCCCGCACATGTATATGGGCGATGGCCGCGCCTGCTTTCGCGGCCTCGATGGCGGCCGTCGCGATTTCTTCAGGCGACTTTGGCAGGTCAGGGTGTTTACCTGCCGTGTCGCCGGAGCCCGTAACGGCGCACGTAATAATGGGTTTGCGATTCAAAGACTCTTCCTCATGCGAAAGTCGCAACGACGAGGTCGGAGTCGGATGTTCCGCATGCGCGTTTCATGCCCTCCGAGTTGTAGGGCATTGCAATGCTGCCGTCCCGGCTGATCGCGATCACGCCGGCGTCTCCACCCAGTCGCTTAACTTCATCGAGCATCTCCTGCACGGCGTCTTCCAGTGGCACGCCCGACTTGTACCGAAAGGCAATCGACGATGCGCCGCCGGAGCGAATGATGTGCTCCCCGATGCCGGTGCAGGAGATCGCGATGTTGTCGTCCGCCCAGGTCCCCGGGCCTACCAGCGGCGTATCGCCGATGCGGCCTTCGAGCTTGCCGAAGGTACCACCGGTCGATGTTGCAGCGGCGAGTGAGCCTGACGTATCCAGTGCAACGGCACCGACGGTCCCATGTGCGATGTCGCCGACATCTTCAGGGGTGACGCCAACGGGGAGCCTGTAGTAGTTCGCCGGATCAGTCACTTCCGCGAACCCGTGCGCGCGCGCGAAGGCGAGTGCGCCTACGCCGGCAAGCATCACGTGGGGTGTCTTTTCCATGACGCCGCGCGCGACGCCCACGGGGCTGACAAAATCTCTCAATGCGGCAACGGCTCCAGCTTCGCGAGACCGGCCATCCATGATGGACGCATCGAGCTCCACATAGCCGGCGCTGTTCGGCGCAGACCCGCGCCCGGCGACATACAGGCCGCAGGATTCGAGTTCTGCAACCGCGTATGCGACGACATCAAGCGCGGCTGCGCCGTCTTTCAGTTGCTGCTGGCAGGCGGCCCCAAGTTCGCGCTGGTGCTTTTCGGTTTCGGCGTAGTCGCGACCGGCGACCGCGCCTGCGCCGCCATGTAGCGCGAACGCCCAGTTTTTGTTGTTGTCTGGCATCCCGCCAATTTACACCAAATCAGAGACCGAGTAGTTGCGATCAAGGCCTACTCGCTGCCGGCCAGTGCATAAACGAAATCGACATAGGCTTTTTCAATGACGGCAAGTCCAGCCGCTTCGGTGTCCGGCCCCGGTTCGATCAGCATGATTTCGTTCGGGGCGTGGGCACCGGTGCCGAAACCCATTCCCGTCGGCACGAGGGGTAAGCCCAGGCGCGACGTGAATTGGTAAAACGGTGCGCTACCCGCGATACGCGGTTGCACGTTGATCTCACTGGCGTACTTGGAGAAGACTGAGACTGCAGCCTGTACGGCAGGCGCCTCGACGGACGTCTGCGACGCGGGATAACCACTTAGCTTGCGAATCTCCACGTCGCTGAATCCTTCCGCGTCGAGGTGCCGGCGAATCTTGTCGAGCGCCTCGTCGGGATCAAGGCCTGGCGGCAGGCGCGAATCGACCTTGGCGCTTGCCTGGTGCGGCAGGATGGTCTTCACACCTTCACCGGTGTAGCCGCCCCAGATCCCATCGATATTCAGCGACGGCTGGTAGAGGAACTCGACGACAGCGTCAGTGCCGGTCTTGCCATCGATCCAGTGATCAACGGCCAGCATCTCGAGCAGTTGCGCTTCGTCGCGATTCTCGATGCCGGCATTGATTAGCAGTGACTCTTCCTCGGTGGGCGGAATGATGCCGTCGTAATAACCCGGAACCAGAATAGTATTGCCATCCGGAGACGTCATCGATGACAACGCTTTTATCAGACGCCAGACAGGCGAGTCGACGATGGCCTTGTAGGAACCATGGATCTCGGCTTTGGACGGTCCTCCCCATTCGCCGCCGGTCGCGATCATTTCAAAGTACACGATGCCTTTAACGCCGAGAATCATGTTGATCTTGCCGTCAGGTGATTGCGAGTTGAACGGAAACAGCACGCCGTCGGCTTCTTTAAGGCGGTCTTCATAGGCGTCGATGATTTGCGGGTAGTGTGGCGAGCCCAATTCCTCTTCGCCCTCTGCCGCGACCATGATGTTTACGGGCAGGTTGCCTTCCACTGCGATGATGGACTCGAGCGCATTCAGGAAAGCGCGCTGGGGACCTTTCTGGTTGGTTGCACCGCGTGCCATCAGCACGCGTCCCAGGTCGTGGTCGATAACCTCGGCGTCAAAGGGCGGGCTGTCCCAGTCTTGTGGATTGACCGGCTGCACGTCGTACATCAGGTAAACAACCAGCGTGGATTCGGCTCCGGCATCGTAATAACCCCATACGCCGGGGTGGCCATCCGTCGGCACAAGCTCGGCTTCTGCAAATCCGAGGTCGGCAAGATCCTGTCGCAGCATCTCCGCCATTTCCTGGATACCGATGTTTTGGGCGGATATCGATGGTTGCCGCAACCAGCGCTGCAGGGCAGCGAGGTGATCGTCGAGATTGGCGTCGATGTAGTCGTACACGGCGGCGTGGTCGCCGGTATAGGCTTCAATGGCCGCCACGTCATAGGCCGCGCTCGTGGCCAGTTCGAACGTGGGCCGCTGTACCTCGGGGCTTTGCGTGGATTCGGCGGCTGGCTGGCAGGCGGCTGCCAGCAACGACAGAGTAATCAGGGTCAACGATCTCATGGGCTGGGGCTCCGCATAGTCTGGAAGGTCTGGCATTGTGGCCGGGAAGCGCTTTTGAGGCAACGCGCGGACTGCCTACGCGAATGCGCACGAAATGTGCAATTTCGGCCTTGATTCCCTTTTTGTCTAAGCAAGCGCGGGGCTTCACCGCCTGGTCCGGGGCGTTATTTTGCGCCGCCGCGAGAAGCCGTCGATCCGAGCGCTTGAACGCAAGCCCCTGTAGACGGCAGCATTTTTGCGATGTTCGACATAATTCAAACCCTCAAAAGGCCGCTGTTGTATTTTCGACACACCCCGTAGAGTATTCTCAGAATATCCGAAATGGGGCTGGAACCCTTATAAAACAAAGCGCTTGCGGTCAGATTGTTGTTTGCCCTGTACTTTGGTGGTATAACCCTTCGCACGCGTTGTGCTAAAAACGCAACGTATAACTTTTCTCAGCATAAGGGGATATTCCATGTATTCGAATAGCAAACTGCAGACGGCAGTTCGCTTGGGCCTAGGAATGGGCGCAGGTGCACTGGCTGTCGGATTTGCACCTGGCGCTTTTGCCCAGGACGCAAATTCAGCAGATGAGCCGTTAGAAGAGATTATCACTACAGGTTCTCGCATTAAGCGTGCGGATCTTGATAGTGCAAGTCCGGTAACGGTCATTGATCGCGAGGTCCTGCTCGCTCAGGGCGTGATGGACGTCGGAGCCCTGCTCCAGCGTATGCCGTCAATGGCCGGTTCTCCGATCGGCACAACGACGAACAACGGTGGTAACGGTTCTGTACAGATCGACCTGCGCGGTATGGGCGTTGATCGTACGCTGACACTCGTTAACGGTATGCGTACTGTTGATGGTGGCGACTACCAGACGATTCCGGCCAACATGATCGAGCGCGTTGAAATCCTGAAAGATGGCGCCTCGGCCGTATACGGTGCAGACGCAGTCGCAGGTGTGGTCAACATCATCACGCGTCGTGATTTCGAAGGTATTGAGCTTACGGCTCAGAACGCAGACTTCTTCGACATGGACGATGGTGCACAGACGTCGATCGGCCTCATCGCTGGTAAGACGTTCGACAGCGGCAACGTTATGTTCGGCGCCGAGTTCGTTGACCAGAAGCAGGCCTTCCAGAGCGACGCTCCGTGGGACTACTTCCAGAACTCCTACTACATCTATCCGGAAGGTTGTGAGAACACACTCACGCAGCCGTATCCGACGGGTTGCTTCCCGATCGGTTCGTCACGTGTTCCGCAGAGTCGTCTGCCGTTCTACAGCCAGGGTCTGTTCCACATTGGTACCGCTGCTTCACAGCCTTACGAAGTTGGTTTGATGACTTCCGGTGCTGCTGGAACGTACAACTACGCGCCGGTTAACTACATCCAGACGCCGTACGAGCGTACCAACCTGTTCATGGAATCGAACTTTGAACTGACCGAAACGGTATCGTTCAGCGTTGGTGTTCGCGGTAACTTCCGTAAGTCGGCCCAGGAGCTTGCTCCGCTGCCGTACACCGGTGGTGACCCGTTCCACAACGGCTTCTACGATGATGGTACGGGCTCGGTCGGTTACGAAGGTGTGTCGGAGAACAACTACTATCTGCGTCGCGCCGTTGATGCATACAACGCTGCAAATGGCGCCAGCCTCATTTACGAGCCGGTCGTTCAGCCGCGTCGTCGTATGATCGAGACGAACCGTCGTTTCACCCAGGACATCACCCAGATCCAGGCTGTATTCAGTCTGCAGGGCGAGTTGGGTGACGGTATGGACTGGGAAGTTCACTACAACCAGGGTTATCGTTCACGTACCGACGTTGACAGCGGCCAGTTCTCCGGCGCGCGTCTGCAAAACGCGTTGGGGCCATCAGCAGACCTCGATGGCGACGGCGTACCTGAGTGCTACGGACTGCCTGGAACTGATCAGGGTGGTGTAGATGCAGGCACGTTGATCACGGGTTGTGTACCTCTGAACCTCTTCGGTGGTGGTGAGGTTGATCCTGTATCGAGTCAGCCGACAGTAACGACGTTGACGCAGGACATGGTCGACTACGTTTCTGTAGACCTGATCGACACCTTCCAGTCGACGATGAAACAGGCCGGCGCAAGCTTGTCTGGCAGTGCCTTCGACCTTCCCGGTGGTGAAATGGGATGGGCAGTTGGCTATGGCTACTGGGAACAGCGATTCACGTATGCACCGGATTCGGCGAAAGCTACCGGCGCAGCCACGGGTAATGTTGGTGCTGGTACCGACGGTTCGCTGTACAACAACAGCCTCTTCGTTGAACTCCTGGCTCCGGTTTTCGACAACGGCTCGCAGGCTCTCGATCTGAAAGCTGGCATACGTTACGACGACTGGAACGCGTTCGATGGTGATACGACGTGGCAGTTCGGTGTGGAATTCCAGGCGATGGATGCCCTGAAGTTGCGCGCAACGGCTGGCACGATCTTCCGTGCACCGACGATCAGCGACTTGTTTGGCGGCCAGATCGACAGCTTCCCGACCTTCTCGGATCCGTGTAATGCTGCGAACTTCGCAAACTCTCCTGGCTGTGCGCAAATTGCACCGCAGCTTGATAACCAGGTGAATGCGAAGCTGGGTGGTAACCCGTTCCTCGTTCCTGAGACGGGTGAAACATTCACGGCCGGCGCAGTCTTCAGCCCGGAATTCGGCGATCATGATCTGACGATCACGCTGGATTACTGGCAGGTTGATATCGAAGACGGCATCAGCTCGTTGGGTGTTGATTACACGCTGAATGATTGCTACGTGAATCAGAATCCTGCGGCATGTTCGTTGATCACGCGTAACCCTAACTACACCATTAACCAAATCCTTGACGGCAGCATCAACGTTGCTGACCAGGGCGCTAACGGTGTAGATACGGAAATCCGCTGGGGCATGGACACCGACATGGGTCAGTTCCAGGCTTCATTGTTGTGGTCGCATCTGCTTGAACGTACGAAGACGGCCAGCCCGGGTGCTGACGAGCAAGACCTTTCGGGTCGTTACACCGATCCGACTGCTCAAGACGGCGGCGCTTACGCAACCAACAAGATCAACTACTCGATCCAATGGATGCGTGACGGGTTCTCAGTGGGCTACCTTGGTGAGTACATCTCCGCACTGGACGCAGACACGTTCTGTAACTGCGACAGTGATGGTGATCCGTCTAACAACGGACCTAACGGTGAGTACATCCAGGCTATCGACTCTCTGCTTTACCATGACATCGTAGTCGACTACACGTTTGATGCTACAGGCACGAACATCGCGGCAGGTTTCACCAACGTGACCGATGAAGAGCCTCCGTACATCGACACAGGGTTCAACGCTAATACGGATCCTGCAACGTACCGTCTGTTCGGTCGTGGCTACTACATTCGCCTGACGCAGAGCTTCGAATAAGTCTGAATCAAGTAATACGTAGTAATGAGAAGGGCCGCGAAAGCGGCCCTTCTTTTTTGCCTAGGATTCCCAGACGCGCTCGTCGTCCGCAAGGGCATAGATGGCTTCGGCATTTTCGATCAGTACGTCAGCCCTTTCTGTGTCATCCGCGCGTTCCGCATCCAGCTGCCATTTCATGGCGAAATGGCGCAATGCTTCCCGGGGTGCAGCCGCAACGTTACCGGGCAGGTAATCGAGCGGCACTTCGCCGCAGATGAACCAGTGAAATGCACGGAGATCCATTTGTGGTCTAATTTTTCCGACCAGCAAACGGCTCGGTAGTGCCCAGTCCGCGCGCGCTTCCACAACGGCCTCGTCGTAGAGGTTCATTTCGTTTGCGCCGCGCACTGCAAGATCGATCAGACTCCGCAGCCACTCTTTCGTTTTCTTATCCAATAATCTAACCCTGCCTTGTGGCTACAAGTGCCCACGCCAACGGTAGCGTCTCCTCACCCACAAGCAGCTCATCTGCCTTGTGAATTTCGAGCCCGCTCGCCAAAAGCTGTGCGCAGACCTGTTCGCATGCTGCCTTGTCGGCGGCGGCGGCAATCATCGATGCCATGCGCTCGCCGTAGGCGGCCAGTTCCGTATCCATCTGTGCAAGCCACCCGAGTACCTCCTCGGGATCGTAATTCGGCATGTGGCTGTGGATTCGTGCAACATCATCATAGAGGTGGGCGATCGTACCTCCAGCCACATCATTTCCGTGTTCGTCCATTACTTTCTCAACGGCTGCGACGGCGGGTGCGAATCTTGTTCCAGCGGCATCGTATGGCGCCCGGTCGGCGCCGCGCACGGCTGCAAAGCCATTTCGGAACAGGTCGGTTGCCAGCGCAACGAAGTTCGAATCACGTGTCGCCTCAATGGCCGCAAGGCTGCTTTCGCATTCCTTGTGGATGCTGCCATTCTCTATATGCATGACAAGGCCAAGTGCGCCCCCCTTCGCGACGAGCCGAGCGGCCTCTGCAATAGCGTCTGGACCCGCGTATTCGACCCCGAACTGACTTGTGACGATATCGTAGCCATTATCTTCGAGCGGTATCGAGCTCGCATCGGAAACCACTCCCGTGACCTCGGGAAAACGTGACACCACGTTGCGTATGGCGGACTCCGATATGTCGACGCAGGTAACCAGCGGACTCTCGGCTTGCAGCTGAAGAAGCGCAGACTCGACAACAGCGCCGTTGCCGGTCGCGAGGTCCAGCACTCGTGGCGGTGTGAATCGTCCTTTGAGTGCCAGAAAAAAATCGCTCCAGACTACCTGTAATCCCGGATGGCTGGCTCCGCCGGCGGAAAATGCACTGGTAGTGCCAGTTCCGTGCCAGTATTTGTCCCAGCTCTCAGGGTGTGAATTTGGGCTGTTGGTATTCATCCGTAACTTGTACCCGCTAAATGGCGACGTTGGAGTATAACAATTGATTTCATTCCTCGATGCGTGTCAGATTCACTTATGAGTTCCGAAATCGAAAACCTGAGCCAGGCTGGCCGGCGCGCGTTCGCGCAACAGGACTGGTCGACTGTGCAAATCTGTGCAAACGGTATCCTGAGTCGCGATGCAGAGAACGCGGAGGGCCATTTCCTGCTCGGCATTGCGGAAAAGGCGGCTGAGCATCCCAGGAAGTCGATCGCCGCTTTCGAGGCGGTGTTGGCCCGAGACGAAGACCGCTACGATGCAGCTATCGAACTTGCGGGCCAGTATTCAATCGGCAGGCGAAACGGAGAGGTCCTGGCGTTGCTCGAGAAATACGAAGGCATGCTGGACAACAGCCCGCGCTACCTGGATCTGGCTGGTACGCTTTACACCGAAATAGGCATGCCGGAACGGGCGTGGCCGCTGTTCACCAAGGCCTGCAAACTGCAGCCGGAGATCAGCCTGTTTCAGGCCAATCTCGCCACTTGCTCGGTATTTATCGGCGAGATCGACGCGGCAAGACGGGCGTATGAGGTTCTCCTCAGGCAGAATCCGCATCATCAGCGAAATCACTACCATCTGTCGCGACTTGAGAAGGCGAAAGATGCGGTGCATATCGAGCAAATGAAGCAGGTCCTGGAAGACACCAACCTGCCGCCCGATCGCAATATCTTTCTCTACTATGCGATCGGTAAAGAGTACGAAGACCTGGGTGAGTGGGACAAGGCGTTCGATTACTACAAGCGCGGCGGCGACGCAGCGTACGGTATTGCCAACTACAGTAGTGCAGACGATGTTGCGATCATTGATGCCGTAATAGAGCACTGCAATGCCCAATGGATGTCCGCGCCAGTGGAGCGTGTGCAGGCCGACAAGACTCCGATCTTCATCGTCGGCTTGCCGCGTACAGGAACCACGCTGACAGAACGCATCATTGCCAGCCATTCGACCGTCAAGAGCATTGGTGAGACCGAGTTCATTCAAATGCTGCTGCGCCGCGAGAGTAAGGTTTCCTCGCAAGAGATGATGACACCAGCGATGATTGCGGCTGTCGCCGACATTGATGTTGCCATGATTCGCGACCGGTACATCGAGCAGGTCCGTTACCGTCTTGGTGACGAGCCGTACTTTGTTGACAAGCTGCCGTTCAATATTCTGTATCTCGGTTTCATTGCCAGGGCGTGGCCGGACCAGCCTATCGTGCTGTTGAACCGGAGCCCGATGGACGCCTGCTTCTCGATGTACAAGCAGGTGTTCACCTGGGCCTACAAGTTCTCGTACAACCTCGACACGCTGGCCGACTACTTCATCGCCTACGACCGCCTGAGAAAGCACTGGCGTGATGTGCTGGGCGACCAGCTGGTAGAAGTGAATTACGAGGACCTGGTAACAGACCAGGAGGGCCAGACGCGGCGCCTGCTCGACCGTCTTGGCCTCGACTTCGAACAGGCGTGTCTTGAGTTTGACAAGAACTTGGCCCCCAGTACGACGGCCAGTTCCGTGCAGGTTCGTCAGAAGGTCCATACCGACTCGGTCGCACGCTGGCGCCGCTACGAAAATCAGCTGGAACCGTTGCGTTTGCGCCTTGAAGCGGCCGGCATCGAAACCGGCTAGTGCGGTACTGGGGATGAGTATCGAGCAACGTCGACAGATGGCAAGACAGGCGTTGGCGGCCAACGACTGGGCCGCCGTGGGACGCTATGCGATCGAGATTTCGCAGCTCGCTCCCAAGGAGGCCGAAGGACCGTTCCTCATGGGGTTAGCGCAAAAAGCGCTGAAGAATCCCGAGCGTGCCGCAGGCTTTTTTGAGCGAGCCCTGGAGCTGTCCGACGACCGGTATGACGCTGCGATCGAACTGGCCAGTCAGTTGATCATACTGAACCGTTACCAGGAGGCGAGGGAGCTCCTTGATCGTTACGTGGAGCAGTTGCCGGACGAAGCAAATTACGTCGACCAGGCGGGTCATGCCTGGTTCGTAATGGGTAAGTACGACAAGGCGTGGCCACTGTTCGAGCGGGCAGTAAATCTCAAGCCAAACGCTGAGATTTTCCAGGCACATAAGGCAGCGTGTGCTGTGTTCCTGGGGAAGACGGACGTGGCCCGATCCATCTACACGCGCATCCTTAAACGCAATCCGAAGAATCAGCGCATTCACTATGAGCTGGCGCAACTCGAGCGCGCGAAGAACGATATCCATGTGAAGCAAATGTTGAAGGCGGTGCGCAAAGGCAAGCCATCTGAGAACATCTTTCTGTACTACGCACTGGGCAAGGAATATGAAGACCTGGGTCGGTGGGAGAAATCGTTTGATTTCTACAAACGAGCTGGTGACGCGGTCACGTCAGTTTCGCGATACGACGTTCGCGAAGATGTCGCGGTCATCGATGAGGTCATTGCGACTTGTGACAAGCGGTGGCTACAGGATCGCCCCTCGACCAAGAAAACGGAGCAGACTCCGATTTTTATCGTTGGCTTGCCGCGGACCGGGACAACGCTGACCGATAGAATCCTGTCCAGTCACTCTCTTGTACAAAGCGCTGGCGAATCGCAGTTGCTGCAGATGGTGCTGCGAGATGGGTCGCGCGCCGGCAACGTGGTGGGTATCAACGACTCGCAGATTCAAGCAGCGGCGCAGAGGGAGCCGGCAAGTATCGCAGCCGCTTACATGGATGCCGTGAGTCATCGACTTGATGGATCGCCGCTCTTCATCGAGAAACTACCAGAGAACGTGTTGTATCTCGGTTTTGTCGCGAAAGCCTGGCCGAATGCGAAGATCGTGCACCTGCGCCGGCATCCGATGGACGCCTGTTTCGCGATGTACAAGCAATCGTATTTTCGATTTGCCTATTCGCTGGACGATCTGGGTGAGTACTACCTGGCCTATGATCGGTTAAGCAGGCATTGGCGAGAGACGCTGGGCTCACGCATGATCGAACTCAATTACGAAGATCTGGTCACTGACCAGGAGACACAAACTCGTCGTCTGCTCGATGGACTCGGTCTGGACTTTGAAGAAGCCTGCCTCCACTTCGATGCCAACGCGGCACCGGTCGCGACAGCGAGTTCGGTGCAGGTTCGCGAAAAGGTCCATTCGCGGTCGGTGCAGAAATGGAAGAAATTTGAAGCGCAGCTACAGCCACTCCGGAAAAAGCTGGAAGAGGGTGGCGTGCAGCTGTGAGCAAGGGGGACTTATGAAGAAAACAATTATCCTGGCATTGCTGGTCGCAGGTACGAACGCGCATGCGGATAATCTCAGCGATCGCATTCGGGAGTGCAAGGCAATTGGCGAAGATGCGGCACGTCTTGCCTGTTATGACGGTCTGGTCCGCGCGGAGGTGTCTGCCGCACCGACCGCGCCTTTAGCACCAGCGGCGTCGGTGGCGCCGGCCGCTCCAGTAGCGGAGGTTGCCTCACCACCACCGGCCCCCGCAAGCCTGGGTGCGGAAACCATGCGCCAGAAGGACCGGACGGGTGAAGCGGCGGAAAAGGTGGAGGTTTCCGCGACGGTAACGCGTTGCGGTGAAAACGCTGACGGTCGTTACGTTTTCTACTTCAGTAACGGGCAGGTCTGGAAACAATCCAAGAACGACCGCGTGTATTTTCGCGACTGCAATTTCGACGTCACAATTACCAAGGACTTCTTCGGCTATAAAATGCAGCAGGAAGGCGAAAAGCGCCGTATCCGCATCAAGCGCCTGAAGTAGCAGCTAACCTTCGGCGGCTGTCGTTGCTGTACCGCCGGTAGATCGGGACAGCATGATTTTGACCGATGCACCTTCGCTCAGGTTCTCGGCACCGCGTATCGCGACTCGGTCGCCGGGCTGCAATGACCCGGTTACCGCAACCACTTCGCCTGCGGTATCGCCAATTTCGACAGCGACCTGCTCGGCGATATTTTCTTCGCTGATGCGGAACACAAATGACCCGTTGTGCCGCAAAACGAGCGCGTCACGTGGCACTGTGATGGCCGACTCCCGGGTACGGATGGGTACGGCCACGCTGACGAGTTGTCCCACGGTCCACTGATCATGTGCCGGGACAGGGAGGTCGATACGAGCTTCAAACGTCTGCGATCGTACGTCGCCAGTAGGAACCAGTGAGCGAATGCGACCGTTGTAGACGGCGCCTGTTGCAAATACGCTGATGGAGTCGCCCACGACAGTCCGCGGCAGGTGTTTCAGCGGTACGAATGCACGTACTTCCATATTTTGGATATCGGTTAGTTGGGCGAGTATTTCGCCACGCGCGACGTCTTCGCCCCCGCGATGTGCCCGGTTGATCACAACACCCGTGAACGGGGCGCGTACATCGGTGCGTCGAATCTGGTCGTCAATCTGCCGAATCCGGACCTTCGTAATGTCGGCATCGCTGATTGCCAGGTCCCGATTGGCCTCGGTCTGTTCAAGTTCAAACTCGGAGACGAGATTGGACCCCTGCAGTTCCCGCTGTCGGCGCAGCTGACTTTCCAGCTGGCGCACATTGATTTCCGCACGTTGCAGCAAGGCCTCCTGTTCGGCGCGCTGCAGCAGAAGCGCCCGCCGGTCGATTCTCGCTACGGGTTCGCCCTGCTGCACAATAGTGCCAGGCTCCGCAACCATGAGAAGCTGCCCGGCGACGCCCGCGGTGACCTGCACTTCGTTGCGGCTGTAGATTGTCCCGGGTACGGCGATTGTCGGCGCGATTTCCGTGCGTTCGACATCGGCAACCTGCACAACTTTGGCTGGCATCTGCTGGGCGAACACAGGGGCTGCCAAAAGGCAGAGCGCAAACGTGACTGTTCTTGTCATTATGAGTTTCTCATGCATCGGCGATAACTCCCTCAGTGGCCACCGCTCGGGCTCTCCTGCGCAACGGATTCGCCAGGGGCGGGAGGCGCAGGATGCTCGGCATCAGGATCAGCGTAAAAATGGCGCTAACGAACATGCCGCCGATAATGACGGTGGCAAGTCCACGATAAATTTGTGAGCCAACGCCCGGAATCACCATGAGCGGCAACATGCCGAAGATGCTTGTGAGCGTACTCATATAAATAGGCCGGGCTCGCATGCGCACCGCATCCGCAACAGCAGCGCTCCGGTCCAGGCCCTTCTTTTGCCCCGTCCGCGTCTGCATGACGAGAAGGATCGCGTTGTTGACGACAAGTCCCAACAGAATCAGGAAGCCGATTGTGGTTAGCAGGTCCATGGCCTGGGTCGTAAAGAGATTCAGGACCCGCAATGCGATGACGCCACCCGCAACCGCCAGCGGCATGGACAACATGACGAGTGCGCCGTCCCAGAGCGAGCGGAACATTGCGGCCAGAACGAGGAACAGAACGACAGCCGCAATCGCGAGGTTGGCCTGCATGGTGCTAAATGCTTCTTCGAGACGATCTGCTGTGCCTCGATACGCGAGGCTGACATCGCCAGGCATGATGTTGCGCAGCTGTGGGTCGACAACTCCGCGCAGAATATCGAGCGCCTCCTGGACAGTCATCTCGGGCGGCGGCGTCACCGAAAGCGTCAGGGTGCGCTGGCCATTTACGCGGAGGAGTTGCGTCGGCCCGACCGTGCGGCGGATGTCCGTCAGTTCCCCGATACTCTGGATGCCGGCAAGTGGTGTCGCGATGGGTATGGCCGCGAGCTCCTCCGGCGAGTTCCAGGTCGGCCCTTTGAGAATCATATCCATGCGGTCGTTGCCGTCGAAGTACTCTCCGACGAAAGAGCCGCTGGTCAAGGCGCGTACGATATTGGCGACGGCAGCCCGATCAAGTCCGGCTGCTGTGATGCGCCTGTCGTTTGGTACAAGCTGCAACTCAGGTTCGGCAATCTGGAGTCCGGGGTTTGGGCGCACCTGGGCGCCGGGAATAGCTTCGTTGATAATCGGCATGGCTTGCATGGCGATATCGGATAACGAGTTGATGTTCGATCCCTGCAGGTCGACATTGATGCTGCGACCGCCGTCGAATCCGAAGTTGAGCAGAGACGATCGTTGTACAAATGCCTGTGTATCCGGCAGGTCCACGAGGACTTCATCGCGCACAATGCCAATCATCTCTTCAATACGGTTGGGGTCCTGCGGGTAGATAAACAGTGCATTGAAGGTGCCAAAAGACGACAGGTTGTAGCCACGTATAAACGGCTCCTGTTCGTGTTCCATGTAGGGGCGCAGGCGTTCGACGATAGTGCCAGCGATCTCCGTCTCGACCATCTCAATGGTGCCACCCGGCGGCATTGCGAAGAAGGCATTCAGGGAATCCGAGGGCGCCTGCGGCAAGAGGTTGGCCTTGGGCACGAGTAAAATTATGACGAGCAGTGAGGTGCCGAGAATGCCGCCGACCCAACTCCAGCACAGCAGCGGCGTTCGGGTCAGCTTCATGACCAGGCCTGTTATCCGATCCCACCAATGCTCCAGTGGATCTTCTGCTTCCTTACGCAACAGGAAACCTGCAGCGACTGGCAGTACGGTGATCGCAATAAAGAAGGACGCAGATACGGCGACGGCGATGGTCAGTGCAAGATCCTGGAATAGCTGTCCTTCCATGCCTTCCATAAACAGGACTGGCACAAAGATGGCGACGCTTGTGACTGTCGATGCAAAGAGGGCGCCCGTAATCTGCCGTGTCCCCTTCACTATTGCTTCTTTGTGACTAAGGCCGGTTTGCCCGCAGCGCACAATATTCTCGAGCGTCACGATGGCGGCGTCCATAACCAGGCCTACCGAGAAGGCGAGTCCTGCCAGCGAGATTACGTTAAGCGATTTGTCGAACAGCCGCAGCGCAACGAATGCAACAAGCACTGACAGCGGTACGGTAGCCGTGACGAGGAACGTCGCACGTCGGCTGCGCATGAGGAAATACAGGATGCCAACGGCGAGCAACAAGCCCAGTCCCAGGTTACTGCGCACCAGCGAGATAGCGCGGCGAATGTGGACAGACGCATCGAAGCTGAGGTCCATCTCCAGGCCCGCAGCATGCAGTACATTTTCGTTTAACTCGACGATGGCCTTGTTGACCTCATCGAGAATAGTCACGGTGTTGGCATCGTAGTCGCGTTGCACTGTGATGTAGTAGGCCGGGTAGCCGTTACGCAACGTGAAGCCATCCTGCTTGCGCGGCACGATTTCCACGTCGGCAACTTCGCTCAGGTAGATGGGTCTGTCGTTACTCCAGCCGACGATGAGCTCGTTCAGTTGTTCCGGTTCGAACTGGCCAACGAAGCGGACCGTGTATTGACGGCGCCCAACATCAGCGAAGCCGCCCGATGAGTCGGTAGCACGAGAAACAGTGGCGACAATGTCATTGATTTGCACGCCAAGTGCGGCGGCGCGATAGGAGTCGAACGTGATGTGCAGCTCGCGTGGCTGTTCCCCCTGCAGGTTGACCTGCGAGACACCCGGAATTCTCGCGAGGCGCGGTTGAACCGAGTCCTCGATGAGTTTCTGGTAGCTGGATAACTCACGGTTCGGGTTATCCGGTAATACGCGGATCAACAAAGACGCGGCGCCCGGAGTCTGTCCACCGCCACCCACATTGACCTGCGGTTCCAGCGCGTCGCCTGGACGCGGTGGCGCCTGTGTGAGGTTGTTGATGACGTCGAGCTTGGCCGTCTGGATATCCGTGCCCACTGCAAACGTCAGGTTTACGAATCCGGTGCCACGCCCGATGAAGGAATTAAGGTTGGTAACGCCGGGCGTGTTACGCAGGACGTTCTCCTGCGGCTCGACGATATTGGCTTCCATCTCCTCCGGCGCAGCTGCGCGCCAGAAGTTGGCCACCGTGATCTGGGGCTCCTCAATCGTCGGTAGCAGTTGGATGGGCAGCGACGCGATGGACGTCAGTCCAAACAACGCAACCAGCGCGACGGCGGCAGCAACCGAGGGCCACTGCCGGGTACTCAGATCTGTGAGGTTCATAGATCTTTAGATGCTGGGGCGCGACAATTCGTTGCGCCAACAAACGAGCATAACGTCGAAGTGTTATGCCCGTTTGGAATATGGTCCCGCGGTTACTCTCCGCGGCGCGGGATTTCCTCGTCGAGCATCAGGGCGCGTACGAAGCGCACGGGCGGCGACCCATACGACAATGCCTGGTCGTGATAGCGCCGCAGCGTGAACTCGTCACCCCACAGCTTCTCAACGGCCGCACGCATCTCGATGTGCTCCTGGTAGCCCACGAAATACGTCGACAATTGCGCCGACGTCAGCTGTGCACGTACCCACTTGCCGGCGGCCTCGCGTTCTTCCTGGAATCCACCTTCGACCATGAGCTTCATGGCCGCCTCGCGGGTCATGCCATCGACGTGAATCGCAGAGTCGATAATGGCATTGGTGACGGCGCGCAGGTACCACTTGAGAGTAATCAGCCGTTGCAGGGGATCATTATCCTGGTAGCCCTCTTCAATCATCATGCCTTCAGCGTAGACCGCCCAGCCTTCAACGAAGGGTCCCGAATACAGTACGGCACGCAGCACCGAGGGAAAACGATTGCTCAGGGCGATTTGCAGGTAATGCCCGGGAACGCCTTCGTGAATCGTGAGGTCCTGTAACGAATAGAGGTTGTACTCGCGCAGGAACGACTCTACCTGCTCCTCGGTCCAGTCGGCCGGCAACGGTGCGACCGCATAGAAAGCAGGCTGGTCGCGATCCAGCGGCCCGGGTGGATCCAGGTAGGCAAGCGACACGCCGCGCTGGAACTCGGGCATGATGATGACCTCTACGGGCTCCTCGGGCATCGTTACGAGGTTGCGCTCAATCACGAAGTCGGTGGCTTCCTGCAGCTGGCCTTTTGCTACTTCCACGATACCGTCTCGTGGCGGTAGCTCACGATACGCCACTTCGAGCGCGGCACGAATAATTGCCTGTTTGTAAGCTTCGTCGGGATTGTCAGGGAAGGCCGTCATCGGATGCGCCTGCAGGTAGACCTCCCTGGCAACGTCATACATCTGTTTGCGGACGTTTTCGTATTCCTGCTCGGCTCGGGCCGTGATTTCCTTACGCGACAGGGGTGAGTTAAGTGCGAACGCCAGTTTCTTGTCGTAGAGCTCGGCGCCGATGCGGAAATCACCGGCCGCCTTGGGCAGGAGCTCTTCCTCCAGCCAGGTCTGGTGGGTCGCCAGCGCATTCTTGGCTGTTTCAATCGCAGCGTTGAGCTGTTCCTGCTGCTCACTCGAGAGAACACTCATTTGCGGCACGATCATGTTTTCAATAATCGAATTGAGCCCCGCGTTTTGGGCGATGGCTGTTTCCACATGAATTTTCGGGACTCGACTGGCGACCAGTTCGCCACGCGCCTGCTCAAGAAACCGGGGAAGCTGCCCGAGCCTGGATGCTGCCGACATCAGGCGCTCTTCGAGCGGCGCAAAGTCCCGTGACAGGAGGCTGTAGACCGAGCCGCCGGAAATATTGATGTAGTAAAGCGGATTCCAGGCCCACTCCTGCAGGACCTCGGTGGACCAGATGCTGGACTCGATTTCGTGCAGTAGAAGTTCTGCGTCGACCTGGTTCGCCCGTGACAGCTCGTCACGGTCGATTGCCTCGAGCGCGGACTGGTACTCGCGAAGAAGATTCAGCGATTCTTCTCTGCCCGCAGCATCGACCTGGTCGAGCACGTCGTCGGCGCTGTGATCGCCGATCATGGTTGCATATACAGGGGAGAAGTTGGTCAGGTCACTGAGATATTTATCGGCGAGGTTCTGAAAGGCTTCGTCGGTCGGTGTGTCCGCATGCGCACTTGCAGCCAGCAGGCCGAAAAGAATAACGCTAACTATTCGTTTCACGGGAGATCCTTGGTGTGCAAATATCCGGCCGACCTTAGCACGGTCGCAACAGCCCTGTACTATCAGGGAATGCCTAAGACTCTCTTTTCCCTGGTCCTCCTGCTCACCGCAAGCGCGCTGTGGGCCGACCCGGTGCCCGCGTGGCTCGTGCGGCTGCCTGAGTCCACGCCGACAGTGTTTGTGGCCGAAACATCGTCGTCAGCTTTTCATCGCTTCGATCGAACGGAAAATGGCGTGGCAGAAATTCGTCAGGACTACATGTCGATCGGTCAGGCGGGGATCGGCAAGGAGCGCTCCGGCGACCGCCGCACACCGCTTGGTATTTACTTCGTTACCGAGCAGCTTGATACCAGTCGACTACACGAGAAATACGGTGTGACAGCGTTCCCGCTCGATTACCCGAATGCCTGGGACCGACGTTTGGGACGAACGGGCGACGGCATCTGGGTGCATGGAGTGGATCGAAGCGGTGGCGTTCGATCGCCGCTGGATACCGACGGCTGCATTGCACTGCCAAACGATCGCCTGCGCGAGCTGGAGCAGAACTTCGAACCGAATATTACGCCGGTGTTAATCGGCACCGAGATAGCCTGGACTGAAGCGGAAACGCTTGCCGAAATTCGCGATGTACTTGAAAGGGCAGTCGCCGATTGGGCCGGGAGCCTCAGGAAGGGCGATATGTTCACCTGGCTCGAGCTCTACGACGAGACCTTCGAGCACTGGGGCATGAACAAAGCACAATGGTCGGCGTTCAACGTGGAAACGCTGGGCAAGCGAGACATCAGCGACGTAGCGGTGAGCAATTTGTTGTTGCTCGGAGACCCGGCGGAGGAGGGACTCTACCTGAGTCGTTTCCGACTCGAAATTAGCGAGGGAGCAACGCGCAAGGTGATTTCCATGCGCCGAATGTACTGGCGCCGCTCAGAGAGCGGCGCCTTCAGAATCGTTGCTGAGGATAGCGGCTAGCGCAGGCCTTCGCGTACCGTCAGCTCGTCGATGAGCTCGATCAACTGATCGTAGCCGCCGGCATCGGCCGCA
>Ga0316201_10000739_pt1 | contig 19982 bp, 16 predicted proteins | sample CS6wburrow_MG_FD_204516 | JGI IMG/M metagenome (GOLD analysis project Ga0316201, IMG submission 204516) | Coastal sediment microbial communities from Delaware Bay, Delaware, United States - CS-6 worm burrow | ecosystem: Environmental > Aquatic > Marine > Coastal > Sediment | place: USA... | reverse complement strand
CGCAGCACATTTCCTCGAAAAACTGGACACTTGCAGGCCGTTTACATCCATGGAGCTGAAGGAACGAAAAACAATCGCACGCTTGAGGGACAGCGCTTCAGCCCTGTTTACACCCTACCTTTAGACCGGCCAGAGCCAGCCGAAGATGCCTGCGGTCAACAAGGCGTAAATGAACCCATCCATCATGGATTTCAGCGTGCTCGCCCAGGCGCGCTTGTACCAGATCGAGTTTTGCAGCAAAGCCAGGGCGTAACCCCCAAACGCGGCAGCGCCAACAAACCGGAATACGGACAGGTAATGCGCGCCCGGCCCGAGCGCCCGGCCCGCCAGGTAGGCTGCGAACAAGCCGATCAACAGGCAGTACAGAAACCACAGCACCAGGCTTTTTCCCATTCCAAAGCCACTGCCTTTCAGCACGGTCAGAAACGCAACCGGCCCTTTTTCGAGGCGTTCCTTGAACTCCGGCTCTTCCATGGCCTTGGGGCTCTCACAGTGAGGCATCACGTACTCGCCCGGTGGAATGTTGAACGCACGCAAGGCATCCATGACCTGGTCCTGGGATGGAAGCCCCTTGAAATCGCTTCGATGATAGGTCAGGACCATGTGAATGACCGAACTCGCCAGGAAAACCGTCACTGCAGACAGCAGGATCGGCAACCACAAAGAAATAGCAGGCACCATGATGACCTCCGTTTGCCGGTTCAGAAAAGTTTGAGTAATATTCCGGTCAGGCCGCCAAGCAATAATACAGCGTTGGCCAGCAGAGTCAGGGCCATACCGGGCGCCCTGCTGCCGGGATTGCTGATGTATTCGTAGGAATAGAGCTGACGCCCAACGAGGAACAACAATCCGGGAACCAGCGCCCATCGGGCGCTCAGATAGAAGCTGAAGGCCAGCATTGAAGGGACAAAAATGACCAACTGCTCCATGGTGTTTTGCTGGACGCGATACAGCCGTTCCCAGGTTTCGTTACCGCGGGTGCTGGGGGCGTCCACTCCGAATTTCGACCTCGAAGCACCTACCCGTATTGAGAAAAAAGTGAATTGTGCAAGGGCAAGCAATATCAGCAGTGCGGCAAATTCCATGGTTTCCTCCTGTCATTCCAGGACCAACATAATGCATCGCGCCGGAAAAATCTTTTGCAACGCTATAGAATGGACGCATGAAAGAACAACTAGAAGCCGCTGATGCCGAGCTGAAACTGGCAGCAGAAGCTTACAAAAAAAAGAAAAAGGGCCTCGGCAGCACCAGGGGCGTCGAAACCCTGTTCCGCAGCGCCTACCGGGTGCAAATGGAGCTGACCAGCCTGGCCGACAACAAGGCCAACATGATGATCAGTATCAACGGCATCATCATCTCGATCATCATTGCCTCGGTGGCGCCCAAGCTGGATGCCAATCCGTGGCTGCTGATTCCCTCCACGGTTTTCCTGCTGGGTACGCTGGTATCCATCGTCTATGCGATCATGGCGGCAAGGCCTCGCGTCAGCAGCATACCCATCACGCTGGAAGATCTGAAGCACAGCCAGGGAAATCTTCTGTTTTTCGGGGACTTCGCCAACCTGAGCAAAGATGATTTCACCGACGGGATGGTCGACCTGCTGCTGGACCGGGACGTCATCTATGAAACCATGATCCACCAGCTGTATGGACTTGGTGCCGTGCTGAAAAAGAAATTTGGCTTACTCAAGATTGCTTACAACGCGTTTATGGGGGCGCTGATCCTGGGTGTGTTGTCCTTCATCGGAGTGTTTATCTGGATTTTTGTCATGGCGCCCGAGGCATAAGCGCCGCACAGGCTTGCGTCAGATCAATACCACCATACGGTGCGTATGGCATGATTTTCTTCTATGCCGGTAATGCGAGAAGAGAGCCATGCAGTTCATCCCGAAGTCCGTTTTGAGCAAACTCTACAACCGAACCAGCCTGAGAAACGACAACGGCCGGGTCCGGTTTTCCATTAAAAACCGCCTCGGTCCGGCAAAGATGGGAAGTATTTCCCAGGTGTCGATCAACGGCAAAGCCATACCCATCGAGAAGTTATCAATAGCAGTGGAGTCCGGTGAACTCCGCTCGCTGAGCGAAGTGAACGAAAACGGGCCGGCAGACTTTCCGCTTGGAACGCTGGTGCACTTTTTCCTGGATATCGAACCCCTGGCTGAAGGTCAGCATGAAATCAGCATGGTCTTCGACGCCCAGCCGTTCGGAAAGCTGACCCTCGAAGTGCTGGACACCATGAAAACCAGCGCTCGCGCCCCAGGCGCCATCCCCAGGGATGCGGAGGACGATTATGGCGATGCAATCATCCAGGCCCGTCAGAACTTTATCAAACAACAGTCAGGAGCGGATCTGACCCATATTTCCAGTTATTCTTTCGATCCCCACGTGACGCAGGGCAATATCGAGCATTTCACCGGCGCAGCCCAGGTGCCGCTTGGATTCGCCGGCCCTTTGCTGGTGCATGGTGAACATGCACAGGGTGAGTATTACGTCCCGCTGGCCTGCACCGAGGGCACCCTGGTGGCGTCCTATAACCGGGGGATGAAAGTTCTGCACCGCAGCGGTGGGGTCAAGTGCGCCGTGATTGGTGACAGCATGCAGCGTGCACCTGTCTTCATCTTTGACGACGCAATTTCAGCGCGAAATTTTGCCGACTGGATTGTCGCAAACACCGAAGAAATCAGGACAGTAGCCGAGGCCACTGATCCCTTCATCAAGCTGAAATACATCGATCATTACCTGGCCAGTAAGTTTGCTTATCTGCGATTCAACTTCCAGACGGGTGACGCGGCCGGCATGAACATGGTGGGTAAGGCCACCTTCGTCGCCTGTAACTGGATCCTGGAAAATTGTGATGCAGTGGAGATCCGGAGGTTTTTCCTGGAATCGAACTTCGCGACCGACAAGAAGGCTTCCATGATCAACATGATGCGCTCTCGCGGTAAACGCGTAGTGGCCGAGGCCGTTGTAAAGCGCGACGTGCTGCTCGAAATCATGGACGCCGATACCGAGTCCATCTACTACCATGGCAAGGTAGCGAATATCGGCTCCATGCTGTCCGGAGCCAACAACAACGGCTGCCATGCTGCGAATGCCATCACTGCTGTCTTTCTCGCCACCGGCCAGGACGTGGCGAATGTCTCCGAATCTTCCATGGGCATACTGTTTTCAGAACTGACACCGGAAAACGACCTGTATATTTCGGTCACACTGCCTTCCCTGATCGTTGCGACCTGTGGCGGCGGCACCGGACTGCCAACGCAACGTGAGTCACTGGCGTCGATGGAGTGCTACGGGGTGGGCAAGGTCATGAAATTCGCCGAGATCGTGGCGGGAACGGTACTGGCCGGTGAAATATCCCTGGCCGCCGCCATTTCATCATTGGACTGGGTTTCCAGCCATGACCAGTACGGCAGGAATGATCCCCGGGCGGCAACATAGCCTCAGGCAGGCGCGTTGAGTTGTAACTGCCTGCGGTCATCGGGACCTTCCATGAACTCGACCAGGTTCGTTATGGAAATATCGTTTTTCAGGAGCAGGCTGCTGAAGGCATTGATGCACGCAGCAGCTTCTGCATCGGGAAACCGCCTCAGGAATTCCCGGCGAAAAACCGAAAACTCCGCATAGGCATAAAGCTTGCCGTGATTGAACACACTGACCTGGGCCAGTTCAGCCCGGAACCTGCCTGCAGTCAGTAGTCGCCGGTATTCTTCCGGCGCCTCACGGCAGACCAGTTCAACGAAATCGCTGGCATGGTCCAGCACACTGGTTCGGGGACTGGCATCATCGGGTGTCAGGGACTGACCGTTCATGATGGTGACCTTACACGATTACGCCATCTGCGATCCACCCGGAAAATGCGCCCCGTTTTTCTCCTGAAATGTTCAATGGAAACTTTTTGGTGTAACCATTTTCCGCCCTGTGTCGTCAAACCTTTATAACTATCCGGAAAAATAACATGCATGAGGGAATTCGCGACACGTCTGCGCAAGACGTTTTGCTGGAAAAAAACAGCCGCCTGGGCTGGCTCAAATGGACCATCGCCGCGGCTGTGGGGCTTGTGATTATTTTTGCACTGGGTTCTGTACTGTCTACCTGGATGAGTGCCGAAGCAAGCGTTTCCGCTGACCGTATCCGCACCGCGATCGTCAATCGTGGTGATCTTGTTCGTGACCTCAATGTGCAGGGCCGGGTAGTGGCTGCGGTCAGCCCCACTCTGTACAGCCCGGCCACCGGCACAGTCACTCTCGAAGTGATGCCCGGCGACACGGTTACAATCGGCCAGGTGCTCGCCACGATCGACAGTCCCGAGGTGCGGTCAGAGTTTCTGCAGGAGCAATCTACCCTCGACAGCCTGGCCGCTGAGCTGAAGCGGGACACGATACAGGCGCGCAAGGCGCAGGTAACAAGCCAGCAAACCATTGACCTGGCTCGGGTAAAGCTTACCGCGGCGGAGCGGGAAATGCGCCGCGCCGAAAAGTCGATTGAAACCAACGCCATATCAGAAATCGACTACGAGCGATCGCGAGATGAGCTGGCGCGCGCCAAGGTTGAATTTAACCATGCAGTACAGGATTCCCAGCTCGAGAGCGAAAGCCTGGAATTTGAAACGACCACCCGCCAGCTTGCTGTCAGCCGGCAGGAACTGGTGGTCAAGGAATTACAGCGCCGGGTTGACGATTTGGCCATCCGCTCTCCCGTGAATGGCATTGTCGGCAATGTGGAAGTAACCCAGAAAGCGGTCGTCACCCAGAACACGCCTTTGATTACCGTGGTGGACCTGACCGCCTTCCAGGTTGAAATCAGGATACCCGAGGCTTACGCGGATGACCTCGGAATTGGCCTGGCCGGGGAAGTTCAGTACAACGGAACGGGATTCCGGGGAGAGCTGGTCTCGCTGTCACCCGAGGTGGTCAACAACGAAGTCATTGGCCGCATCAGGTTTACCGACCAGACCCCGCCCGGCCTGCGCCAGAATCAGCGCGTCACGGTCCGCGTGATGATGGATGAATTACTCAGCGTACTGAAATTACAGCGCGGCGCCTTCGCCGACGGTGGCGGCGGACGCCTGGCGTTTGTGCTGGCCGAGAATGGCCTGGCAGAGCGGCGAAACATCCAACTGGGCGCTCGTAGCGCCGCTGAAGTGGAGGTGATATCCGGCCTGGCGGAAGGCGAGGAAGTGATCATCTCGAGCATTGCCGAGTTCACGGAATACGACACGATACAAGTCGTCGATTGATACGACACATTGGATACTGGAGGAATCATCACATGCTGAAAATGAGCAATATAAGTAAGATTTACCGGACTGAACTGGTGGAAACCCACGCATTGCGTGAACTCGACCTGCACGTGGAAGAGGGTGAGTTCGTCGCCGTGACCGGGCCCTCCGGTTCCGGAAAAACCACTTTTCTCAACATTGCCGGCCTGCTTGAATCCTCCACCAGTGGGCTGTACGAGTTGGATGGCGTGGATGTCAGCCAGCTCAACGACCGCAAGCGCTCCCGGATCAGGAACGAGAAAGTAGGCTTCATTTTCCAGAGTTTCAACCTGATTCCCGATCTGAACCTGGCCGATAACGTGGACGTCCCGCTGCGCTACCGCGGCTGGTCGGGCGCCGAACGGCGCAAGGCCGTTGGCGACATGCTGGACCTGGTAGGGCTTGGTTCTCGTCAGAACTACCTGCCTTCGCAGTTATCCGGCGGCCAGCAGCAGCGGGTTGCCATTGCCCGGGCGCTGGCAGGCAAGCCACGATTCCTGCTGGCGGACGAACCCACCGGTAACCTGGACTCGGAAATGGCGGGCGCGGTGATGAAACTGCTTGAAGACATAAATGCCGAGGGCACGACTATCGTCATGGTCACCCATGATCCGGACCTCGCCAACCGCGCGGACCGGAATATCCATATCCTGGACGGTCGGGCCAGCGATGTGATACCTGCGATCTCTCCCAACGTTACGCCTCTGCCTGAAAGGGGGGTAGCCCGTGTTTAGCTACTACATCCGGCTGGCCCTGACCAGTATTCGCCGGACTCCGGTGCTGTCGGCCCTGATGGTGTTGGCCCTGGGCCTGGGTATCGGCGCATTCATGACGACATTTACCGTTTACTACCTGATGTCGGGCGACCCGATCCCCCACAAGAGCGATGTGCTTTATGCCGTGCAATTGGATAACTGGGACCCTAATGACGATCCAACCGAATCGGCCAGCGACGTTCAACCGCAACTGACCTACCAGGACGGCCAACACCTGATGAATGCGGATACGCCTGCGATTCGGCAAGTTCACATGTACGGTTCGGACATGGTGGTGGTTCCTGAGGGCGACGACCCCCCCTTCAACGAGAACGTCCGGGCCACTTACCAGACGTTCTTTTCCATGTTCGACGTTCCGTTCATATATGGATCACCCTGGGATAAGCGCGCAGATGACGATCATGCCAGCGTGATCGTAATCGGGCGTAAGCTGAATGACCGCCTGTTCAATGGTGAAAACAGCGTCGGCAAAAGCATCCAGCTGAACGATGGTTTTTACCAGATCACCGGGGTCATCGACGACTGGCAACCCACACCGCGCTTTTACCATGTCGATGCCGGCCGCCGGTTCTCCGACAGCGAACAGATATTCCTGCCGTTCACCCGTGCCATCGACCTGGTGCTTGGCCCGAACGGCAACACGAACTGCTGGGCCCCTCTCGATGACAGCCTCCCGGTGATAGAGGCCTTCCTCAAGTCTGAATGTGTCTGGACGCAGTTCTGGGCCGAACTGGAAACGCCCGAACAGGCGGCGGCATACAAGGACTACCTGGATAACTATGTCCGGGACCAGAAACAGATCGGACGGTTCCAGCGACCGCTGAACACCTTCATCTCAAACGTCAGGGAGTGGCTGGTGGTCAATCGAGTGGTCACCAATGACAATCGAGTACTGGTTCGGCTCAGTTTCCTGTTCCTGCTGGTCTGCGTGCTCAACACCGTCGGCCTGCTGATGGCCAAGTTTCTCGGCAAAAGCGGAGAAGTCGCGGTCAGGCGTGCGATGGGTGCGAGCCGCCAGGCCGTATTCATCCAGAACCTCGTCGAAGTAGCCACCATAGGTGTGGCCGGTGGCGTGGCCGGAATCGGCCTGGCCTGGCTGGGCCTTAAAGGTATCGAAAACCTGTATCGCGGCTACCAGCACCTGGTTCACCTGGATCCGGTGATGCTGGCGACCGCCGTGTGCCTGGCCGTAATCTCCGCCATCCTGGCCGGTCTGTACCCGGTATGGCGCGTCTCTCGCCAGGCCCCCGCCGGCTTGTTGAAAGCACTGTGAGGAAAATATCATGAAAGACATCGGACCTATTTTTCGATCCCTGCTGCGCAACAAGCTGGGCGTGATCCTGATTGCGCTGCAGATCGCCCTGACCCTGGCGATCGTTACCAACGCCGCCTTCATCATCAGCGAGCGCTCGGCAGACATCGCGCGTCCATCGGGCCTGGATGAATCGAACACCGCGATGTTCATCACCAACCTGTTCGATTCCAATGTCGATCAGCGCCAGCTGTATCGCGATGACCTGGAGGCAATTCGAGCCATTCCGGGCGTCCTGGCCGCCGCGCCGACCCAATCAATGCCGATCAGCGGCAGTGGCTGGGGCGAAGACCTGTACAGCAACCCGGAAATGCAATCCAACGAATCCGTCAATTTCGGCAAGTTCATGGTGGACGAACACGGCCTGGAAGCCTTCGACCTGGAACTGGTTGCCGGTCGAAATTTCACCCCCGACGAAATGGTCACCCGCAGTTTCGAGGCGATGGAGCTGCCGAAGGTGTTAATCGTCAGCCAGGCGCTGGCCGACAGCCTGTTTCCGGATGGCGACGCACTGAACAAGACCGTCTGGGACGAACCCAACGGCGAACAACCCATGCAAATTATCGGCATCTATGACCACATGCAGAATGCCTGGCCGACCTCGGAAAACGTCAACCGGACGGCGCTGACACCCGAAATCTCCCTGTTTGGCGGGCAGATGATGTATGTCGTGAGAGCCGAGCCTGGCCAGTTGGACCAGGTGATGCAGGCCACCGAGGCCTATCTTTCGAAAAACCGCAGCCGGATTGTCGAAATCGTGCGCAGTTATCCGGAACAGAAAAGCCGGACTTATTCCCGCGATATCGCGATGGTCAAACTGTTGTCAGGCGTTATTGTCATTCTCACCGGTGTGACCGGCCTGGGAATTATCGGGCTGGCCTGGTTCAGCGTCACCCAGCGCCGCAAGCAAATCGGCACACGCCGGGCACTCGGCGCTACCCGGGGCGACATCGTGCGCTATTTCATGGTGGAGAACTGGCTGATTACCTCGGCCGGATTGGCAGTGGGCCTGGTGGGTGCGGTCGGTCTGAACTGGTTCCTGGACACGCAATACGAAGTGGGGCGTGTACCTTTGTGGTACCTGCCTGTTGGAATGGCAGCGCTTTGGTTGCTGGGCCAGCTTGCAGTGCTGCTGCCTGCCCGGCGTGCCGCCAATATTCCGCCGGCACTCGCTACCCGGAGCGTTTAGCGGCAAGGACCGCATGGGCTGAAGCTTACCTGTGTCATGTGCCCAAAACCGGATTCCGGTTAGGCTGTGAATCATGCGATTCAGAAATCAACAGATTTTCGATGCGCACTTTCACATCATAGATCCGCGTTTTTCGCTCGTGCCGAACCGGGGCTATCTGCCGGACCGATACACCATCAATGATTACCGGGAGCGGACCAAGGAATATGACATCAGGGGAGGCGCCATCGTTTCCGGGTCCTTCCAGGCCTTCGACCAGGATTACCTGGTCGATGCTCTGTCACGACTGGGTCCTGGATTTGTCGGCGTCACCCAGCTTCCTGCAACGGTCAGCGATGCGGACATTCTGGAGCTGGACAAAACCGGAGTCCGAGCGATCCGTTTCAATCTGAAACGCGGTGGATCAGAGCAAGTCACCTACCTCGACTCGATGGCGCGCCGGGTTCACGAACTGGCGGGCTGGCATACTGAACTCTACGCAGACGCCCAAGAGTTAGAAGACCTTGTGACGGTATTGATTGCATTACCCGCAGTGAGTATCGACCACCTTGGCCTGTCTGCAGCAGGTTTCAAAATTCTGCTGAAACTGGCCGAGCATGGAATCCGGGTGAAGGCCACCGGCTTCGGCCGCGTTGATTTCAGCGTCGGTGACGCCCTCAAAGCACTGTATGCCGCCAACCCTGATAGCCTGATGTTCGGCACGGACCTGCCTTCAACACGGGCCAACCGCCCTTTCTCGGACCGGGATTACCAACTGGTGGGTGAAGCACTGGGAGGCCAGGCAGCTGAGCGGGTCTTCTGGTCCAATGCAGCACGCTTCTACCGGGTGGCAGCCTGAACCCCCAGGGTGATCAGACTTCCAGCCCCATGGTTGCCAGTGCCATCGAACGCCCGGGCAGGCTCAACTGCCCCGTGCCGTGCTCGAGATTTGCCTGCTCGCAGCTGAAAAAACGTAACTTCCATTCGCTGACCAGCCCAACCGGCAGTCGGAAAACGGTCTCTCCAGCCGCAGCATTGTAGAGAATTGCAATGGCATGATTCACCGGGGAATACTCGTGCTGCTCATCGTGGCAGGTAAAGAACAGCGCGACCTGTTTTTCATTGCTCCAGTCGTTCTCATGCATCGGCCGGCCATCCGGATGCAGCCAGGTGATGTCACAAAAACCCTGGTCCGTGGGCATCCGGCCGTGCACGTAACGGGGCTGGCGCAGCAGCGGCAGTTTGCGCCGCAGGTGAATCAACTGCCGTACTTTTTCGGTAAAGTCCGGGTCTTCTTCGAGCCCGCTCCAGTCCAGCCAACCGGTTTCATTGTCCTGCGCGTACGCATTGTTGTTGCCGCCCTGGCCGTTACCGAACTCGTCCCCGGCCAGGATCATCGGTGTGCCCTGCGAAAAAAGCAGCGTGGCCATCAGGTTGAGTCGCTGCTGTCGTCGTACCGCGTTAATCGCTGCATCGGCGGTTTCACCTTCGGCACCATGATTGCTGCTGAAATTATGCGCGTGGCCATCCCGGTTGTTCTCCAGGTTGTCCTGGTTGTAGCGGTTTTCATAACTGACCGTGTCGAGCAGGGTAAAACCATCATGACTGCTGATGAAATTGATGCTCGCAACCGGGTCGCGGCCGCTGCGTTCGAACAGGTCTGCCGAGCCATGGATGCGGCGGGCAAATTCACTGGATTGGCCCTCATCACCGCGCCAATAGCGCCGGACCGTATCCCGGTAACGATCATTCAACTCTGCCCACTCTATCGGAAACTGGCCCAGTTGATAGCCACCGGGGCCCGGGTCCCAGGGTTCGGCGATCAATTTTGCCCGGTACAGTTCGGGTTCTACGCTCATGCGGGTGAGCAGCGGATGTTTGCGGCTGAAACCCTGCCCCATCCGTCCCAGCACGGTGGCCAGGTCAAATCGGAAACCATCAACACCCATATCACGATGCCAGTAAACCAGGCTGTCCAGCACCAGGTCCTGAACCCTGGGATGATTTGCGTTTACGGTGTTGCCACAGCCTGAATCATTGATGTAGCGACCGGGTTCATCGGGCTCGTGACTGTAATATGCCTGGCTGTCGATTCCCCGGAAACTCAGCGTTGGCCCCTGCTCACCACCCTCACCCGTATGGTTGTAGACCACGTCCAGGATGACTTCCAGGCCGGCATCATGAATCGCCGCCACCATCTCCCGGAATTCCGTGACCGGGTCCTGAACACCGAAGCGGCTGTCAGGCGTGAAGAACTGCACGCTGTTGTAGCCCCAGAGATTGCGCAAACCTTTTTCGACCAGGAAAGCTTCATCGATCATGGCGTGGACCGGCATCAATTCGATCGAAGTGACACCCAGCGCCTTGAGGTATTCCAGTACCCGGCCATTCTTCATGCCCGTGAACCTGCCCCGTTCACCTTCCGTCAACGCGGGGTGACGCATGGTGAAGCCACGCACGTTGGTTTCATAGAGAATCATCTCGGCCCAGGGCACCCAGGCGCTGCTGCTGCCTGCCGTCTTGCCGGGCCGGTTAACCGTGCTCAGGGGTACGAAGGGCGCACTGTCCACTTCATTCTTTTGCCAGGCCGCATGATGGCCTGGAGGCTGGATAAAGTCATAAACCGCGGGGTTCCAGCTAAATTCGCCGTCAAGGCGCCGTGTGTAAGGATCAATCAGCAGCTTGGCCGGGTTATGTCTCAAGCCCCGGGCCGGCGCCCAGGGGCCATGCACGCGGTAGCCATAACGCTGTCCGGCAGCGCAGCCGGGGAGAAAGCCATGCCAGACGCCATCGTCCTGACCCGGCAGAAAGTGCCTGGCCAGTTCCCGTCGATCGGCATCGTAGAGACAGAGCTCTACCGCTTCGGCAGCACCTGCGTACAGCGCAAAATTTACACCATCGTCTTCCAGCCATGCGCCGAGACGACCCGGGGACCCTTCCTGCATCATGCCGTGCAGTCTAATCTCATCGAAAGTGCACGTGAAGCATCCGTGATCATCTGACCCGTTGAGTGGACGAGTCCGGCTGATAACTGGTCGTCCAGCATGCGCCAGCGCCAGTTGTTAAGGGTCGTGCCAGGAATGTTCAGCCTCGCGGCCGAGCCCAGGCCGAGAAAATCCTGCATCGGTGCAATCGCGAGATCCGCTGCGCTGGACAAGGCCAGGCGAATCATGTCCAGGTGTATCGTCTGCTCGGTGCCGCCGGTCAATTCCAGCGCACGTTGCTGTGTAGCCTTAATTTCCTTGGTGGTTCGGGTGTCTTCGCCCGAACCGTGGAACCACCCCACCGTGGTATCGTTGTCATGCGTGCCGGTGTAGCACACGCTGTTTTCCTCGACATTCTCAATGCTGAATTCGGGATCACCCACTTCGAACTGCAAAACGACCATGCCGGGTATGCCACGGTTCAATCTAAGCTCGTCCACTTCCGGAGTAATCACCCCCAGGTCTTCCGCCACGATGGGTAAACGACCCAGGGAGCCATTCAAAGCTTCGAACAGGGCATCGCCGGGCCCGGGCACCCACTCCCCGGTGCGGGCCGTTGCAGCGCCGAATGGTACCGACCAGAATGACTCGAATCCGCGAAAATGGTCTATGCGGACCAGGTCATTGAGACTGGCGGCGTGCCGCATTCGCTCTACCCACCATTGATAGCCGGTTTCCGCATGATAGTCCCAGTCATACAGCGGATTGCCCCACAACTGGCCATCCTCGCTGAAATAGTCAGGCGGCACACCGGCAATCTTCGAAGGCACGCCATCCTCGTCAACCAGCAGTAATTCGGGGTGAGACCAGGCATCGGCGCTATCCAGCGCAATGTAAATCGGCATGTCTCCGAACAGGCGGATGCCCTTGCCGGCGGCAGCGTCCCGCAGTTTCTTCCATTGACTCCAGAACAGGAACTGCGTGATCCGTGTACATTCGATGTCATCACGATGTTCATTCCTGGCCTTTTCCAGGGCCTCGGGATGCCGGCGCACAAAGCCTTTTTCCCACTCGGGCCAGGGCCGCTCTCCATGCTGTGTTTTCAACACCCGGAACAAGGCATAGTCATCCAGCCAGTGGGCAGCATGCTGGTGCAGAAAAGCTTCGTAATCCGACCGCATAGCAGGGGCTGGACGCTGCAGGAATCGCCGGGCTGCCTTTTTCAGCAACTGGCGTTTGAGTGGGATCAGGTTTCCATAGTCAACAAACGTCCGCGGGAGATCCTCCAGGGGATCCAGGTCCGGTTCGTCGAGCAGGCCGAGTTCAACCAGCGGTGCCAGGCCAATCAGGTTGGCATTACCGGCAAAAGCCGAAAGCGGCTGGTACGGAGAATCCCCGTAGGCGGTCGGCCCGGTCGGCAGGAATTGCCAGACGCCCAGTTCCATCGCTGACAAGGTATCAAGGAAGGCCAGCGAACTGTCGGCAATATCACCGATTCCGTATTTGCCGGGCAGGGAGCTGATATGCAGACCCACCCCGGCCCGCTTATCTTTTTTTATTGGGTTCATTTATTTTTCTCGTTGCTAAACAGCCGGTAGGTCCATGGCTCCATCTGCAGAACGGTAGCAGCATCCAGCGACTCGGTTTCTCCGCTGGTAAAAGCCTGCCAGTCGCCATGGTACAGGCTGTCCTGGAAGGCCACCTCTACGGGCTCGGCAGAAAAATTGAAGACAGCGAAAACCCGGTCCTGATCGTTAGCCCGAATGAAACTGAACACTTGTTGCGGGGCGTTGTTGAATACCGGTTCCATCGCTGCGCCCCAGGCGCCATTCCAGAGCGCTGAATTGCGTTTCTTGAGCGCAAACAGCTTCCGGTAGAGGTCCCCGATGGGATGCTCACGCCACTCGATAGGGTCTTTCTCAAAAAACGCCAGGCGTTTTGGATTGCCCGCTTCCTGGCCGTTGTAAATCAGCGGCATGCCCTCGCTGACGACGGACAGGACAATCGAGTTTTCCAGCGCATTTCCATACATTTCAAACTGTGTACCGTCCCAGGCGTTCTTGTCATGGTTACTGACGAACAGCATGCGCATGCCATCGCGTGGCCAGGTGTTGGTTACACGGTAGTAATAGCCAGCCAGTGAAGCGGCATCGGCCTCACCCATAGCAATACGGTGCAGCGTGTCGTTGAAACCCCAGGAGTAAGTCATGTCGAAGGCGCGCGCATGCAAATCACGTTCATCCCACTCGGCCAGCATGAACACCGGGCGGATCGCATCGAGTTCACGCCGCAGATTCTCCCAAAAATCCAGTGGCACAAAACCGGCCACATCGCAGCGGAAGCCATCCATACCAACTTCTTCCACCCAGTACTTCATGGCATCGGTCATGTACTTGCGCAGACCAGGCTCGCTGTAGTCCAGCGTCACCACGTCGGACCAGTCGGTCCAGGTGGGCGAGTGCATTTCGCCTTTCCAGTTACGGGAGTACCAATCCGGGTGCTGCTCTACCAGTGAATTATCCCAGGCCGTATGATTCGCGACCCAATCGAGAATCACGTACATCCCCAACTGGTGGGCCTCCTGAACGAAATGCTTCAGACTGGCCAGGTCGCCCAGGTCAGGATTCACGCCCAGGTAGTCCCTGATCGAATACGGGCTGCCGAGCGTTCCTTTGCGGTTCTTGAGTCCGATTTCCTGTACCGGCATCAGCCAGACGATGTCGACGCCCAGTTCCCTGAGCCTTGGAAGTTGTTTTGCTGCCGCGGCAAAAGTGCCCTCGGGCGTAAACTGCCTCGTGTTCAGCTCATAAATAACCGCATTTCGACTCCACTCGGGGTGGGTGATCTTGACGTAGGGTGAGGGTTGGTAAGTTTGATCCACGACATCGCTCCAGGCAGGTTGCACTGCCAGCCCGGCCAAAAGCATCAGCCAGGCCAGATCAAATCGAAACAGGCGCCGGGCAATCCCCGCGTTAAGGTTCAGCATCTTTGTCCACCAAAAGTGTGGTCATTCCAGCCACGATCATCAGGGATCCGCCAATCACCAGGCCATAAATAGCCTGTCCCCCGAAAAACTCACGCAACAACAGCCCCAGCATCGCTGCTGCGATCAATTGCGGAATGACAATGAAAAAATTGAATATGCCCATGTAAATGCCCATTTTCGCGGTCGGCAACACGTCGGACAAAAGGGCATAGGGCAACGATACGATCGAGGCCCAGGCGATTCCAACACCTACCATCGGCACGATCAACCAGGAGGGGTCGCGGACGAAATAGAAACTGATCAAGCTGACCCCGCCAATCGTGAGGTTCACCAGGTGGCTCCAGCGGCAACCCAGCAGCCGGGCCAGCAATGGAATGGCAATCGCCGCCAGCGCGGCAAAACCATTGTACGAGGCAAACAGAACCCCCACCCAGTTGGCGCCTTCATTGTAGGCTGCACCGGTGGTATCCGTGGCACCGAAATGGTGGGCTGTGACCGCCGCTGTGCCATAAATCCACATCGCAAAAAGAGCAAACCAGGAGAAAAATTGCACGACGGCCAGTTGCTTCATGACGCGTGGCATCCGGAACAGGTCCTCCACGATACGGTATACACCGTTATCTACCCGGCCGCTCGATTGCAGGGCGCCCGCCAGCCACTGCAGGAATCCAAAGGCCACCAGACCCACGGCCAGGATGTACAACTGCTGGTCGAGTTGGCTTGCAACTATCCAGGCAGTGAAACCGACCCCGGCGATCATCCAGATCACCGCGCCTTTGCGGTAGCTGGATACAGGCCGCAACGCCTGACCGGACCCGTCGTCTGTCGTGTCTTCACCTTCCTCGAACTCGGCAATTTCTTCGGGGGAGTATTCCTTACTGGAAAAAACGGTCCACGACACGGCCAGCAGGAACACGATGCCACCAAGATAAAACGACCATTTTACAGAGTCCGGTATCTGGCCCACCGCCGCCGTGTTACTGACATCGAACCAGTTGGTCATCATCCAGGGCAGCGCGGAGGCGACAATGGCGCCGCTGCCGATGAAGAAACTTTGCATCGCAAAACCCTGCGTTCGCTGCTGTTTCGGCAGGTTGTCGCCCACAAACGCCCTGAACGGTTCCATCGACACATTGATACTGGCATCCATGATCCACAACATGCCTGCCGCCACCCACAGATACGGTGAGTTGGGCATGGCGAACAGCGCCAGCGAAGCGACTATGGCGCCAAACAGAAAATACGGTCTGCGCCTGCCCAGCCGGTTCCAGGTGCGGTCACTCATGTAGCCGATGATGGGTTGAACGATCAGCCCGGTCAGCGGCGCTGCTACCCACAGGATCGGCAGGTTTTCGATCTCGGCGCCCAGGGTCTGGAAAATACGGCTGACATTCGCATTCTGCAGGGCAAAACCAAACTGTATGCCCAGGAATCCGAAGCACATGTTCCAGATTTGCCAGAAACCGAGTTGGGGTTTTTGCTTCACTGCCCGGCCGCGGGTGTGAAGCGAATCGCCGCGCCGCCGCCGGCCGCCAGCGGTAAGGCCAAAGTATCGCCCTGCCGCAGGATTTGCTCCTCGATCGTGATGGCATAGGGGTTGCTGCGCCAGTGCGCGCCAGGCCCGTCACGATAGATCTGCGCGATGTAGCGGACATCCGGTTCAAGGAAACCGAGGGGGATTTCCAGCTTGCGGGCCTGTTCATCGGTGGTGGCGCCCAGGTACCAGTCTTTCCCTCCGCGTTCGAGCCGGGCGAAGGCAACATAGTCGCCCACTTCGCCGGCAACGGCGATACTTTGTTCCCAGTCGGTTGGAACATCCACGATGAACTGAAAGGCGCCAGGATGCTTTGCATAGTTTTCCGGCAAGTCCGCCACCATCTGGATCGGGCTGTAAAGCGTCACATAAAGTGCCAGTTGCTTGGCCAGCGTGGTCGACACGCGTTGCTCAGAATCCGCTCCTTCAAAGGTCAGGTTGAAGATACCCGGTGTGAAATCCATCGGCCCCGACAGCATCCGGGTATAAGGCAAAATGGCCGTGTGTTCAGGCGGGTTCGGCGGTACGCCCCAGGCATTGAATTCCTGGCCGCGGGCGCCTTCGCGTGAAATCCAGTTGGGGTAGGTCCGGCGCAGGCCAGTGTCCTTGATGGGCTCGTGAGTATTGATGCTGATCTTGCGACGGGCAGCTTCTTTGACTGAACGCAGGTACTCACTCGCCATGTACTGGCCGTCATGCCATTCATAATGGGCCACGCCATTTTCATCGACACGCTTAATGTGACCCGCGTCAGCCACGTAGCCGGTTTTTACCTGGCGCACGCCCAGTGACTGGTAGAGGTCGAACGCATCCTGCATCTGAGCGGCGTAATTGACAGGATTGCCCGAGGTTTCATGGTGCCCGACCAACCTGACCCCTTTTTCGCGGCCATACGCCGCAACAGCGTCGATCTCGAAGTCCGGGTAAGGTTTGGTGAAACTGAAAAGGTCGCCGTTGTAAAACCATTCGCCGTCCCAGCCGATATTCCAGCCTTCCACCAGCACGCCATCGAAGCCATGTTCGGCGGCGAAATCGATATAGCGCTTGGTTTCCGCAGTCGTTGCACCATGGTTAGGCCCTGAACCCCAGGTGTGGGTCTTAAGATGCATGGCCCACCAGATGCCTATGTATTTCCCGGGCTCCACCCAGTCAACATCGCCCAGGGCATTGGGCTCGTTCAGGTTCAGTATCAAGTTGGAGTTCAGCAGCCCAGTGGCCTGCTGTGACAGCTGGATGGTGCGCCACGGTGTTTTAAACGGCGCAGAGGTTTTTACGCGAATGCCGTCAGACCAGGGGCGGAGACGGGTTTTGAAGATGTTGTCCCTGCGCTGCACCAGCGTAAAGGCCGAGTAGTCGACCAGCGCCGCTTCGTGGATGCTCAGGTGGGTGCCAGCCGGCGTTCTCAGTGTCAGCGGAGTATGCGCTGTCTCGATATCTGCCAGGCCGGTTGTGCGGTAAAGCAGCTCATAACGGTTGTAATCATTGCCGGCTATCCACCAGGCCGTGGATTCCGCAGGCAGGTGGAATTCGGTCAGTTCGTCGACGATGTTTACCGTCTCAAAACCATCCTGGGCAGGCACCTCGTACCGGAACCCGATCCCGTCATTGAACACCCGGATGCGAAGGGCAAAGCGCCGGCCGTCAGCGTCACCCAGAGTCAGCAGCATCTGCTTGTGGTGATCGCGCACCAGTCGACGCTCACCCCAGGGCTGTTCCCACTGCTCGTCGCGACTGCCCATGGAAACCTCCAGAATGGCGAAACCGGAGTCAAAGCCTGCCTGGTCGCGAAAGCGTAATCCCAGCGCCGAATCCCTGATCACCTGCTCCTGGTCGAAGGTCACCGAGTAACGGAGTTCATCCCGTTCATTCACCTGTACGGCAAATACGATCCGGCCATCGGGCGATGCGACCATGGCCTGGGCCAATAGCGTCTCTGATCCAAAAAGCAAAAAAAGGATGATTGTTGCGCTGCGAAAGATGTCCATAGTTCCTGAATTCAAGGAGTGCCCATACATAGCACACAAGGATAGAGAAACTAATCCAGCCGGGCCTGAGTTACCACATTGAAGACTGTGAATACGTTTGCATGGGTATCGGTTACTTGCGCGATTGCATAGAATTCCAGCCATGAAGCGCTTATTCCTTGTTTTCTGGTTGTTACTGCCACTGACCTGCTGGGCGGAAACGCCGGTAATTCCCCGGGTAGAACCCCCTTCCTGGTGGATCGGTTTCAAACGGAACACCTTGCAACTCATGGTGCATGGCGAAGACATTTTCCGGTACACGCCTCAGGTAGACCATCCCGGGGTTTCGATTTCCCGCGTGGAAAGGGTGAAAAGCCCCAACTATCTTTTCGTCTACCTCGAAATCAGTGCCGATACTCCCCCCGGCGAATTCAATCTTGTATTTACCGATGGCACGGAAGCCATCACGCATCCCTATGTGCTGAAGAACAAAAACCCGGATCCTGAGTACACCAGGGGTTTCTCGGCAGCGGACGCAATCTACCTGGTGACCCCTGACCGTTTCGCCAACGGAAATCCCGGCAATGACTCCATTGAAGGCATGGGGGATGCCGCTGACCGGAATATGCCCGGCGGCCGCCATGGTGGAGACCTGCAGGGCATTAGCGATCACCTGGACTATTTATCCGAGATGGGCTTTACCGCGCTGTGGCTGAATCCGGTGGTCGAAAACCGCATGCCCGAGTATTCCTACCACGGTTATTCGAGCACGGATTTCTATCGTGTCGACCCGCGATTCGGCAGCAATGAACAGTATCGAGATTTGGTAGCGACGGCACGCAGCAAGGGTATCAGGGTGATCATGGACATGATCGTCAACCATATCGGCAGCGGGCACTGGTGGATGAACGATCTGCCCACCGATGACTGGCTTAATTTCCAGGGCGCGCCTCAAATCACCTCGCACGAACACATTACCGAGCAGGACCCTTACGTCTCGGAATACGACAGCCGCCTGTATTCAGACGGCTGGTTTACCTATTCAATGCCCGACCTGAATCAGCGCAATCCGCTGTTGGCGGATTACCTCACCCAGAACGCCCTGTGGTGGGTCGAATACCTGGGGCTGGCGGGAATCCGCATGGATACTTACCCCTATCCGGACAAGCATTTCATGACTGAATGGAGCCGACGACTGATGGAGGAGTATCCGCACTTCAACATCGTCGGCGAGGAGTGGACCAACAACCCGGCAGCCGTTGCTTACTGGCAGGCCGGCAAACATAACCGGGATGGCTATGTTTCCTATCTCCCCAGCCTGATGGATTTTCCCCTGCAGAGCGCCCTGCGCTGGGGCCTGGTGACCGAAGAAGGCAGCACAATGGAAGACTTGCGGCCGGGTGGCCTGCTTTACCTGTACCGTGCGCTGGCCAATGATTTTCTGTACCCGGACCCTGGCGCCCTGGTGATCTTTCCGGACAATCACGACTTCACCCGGATTTATACCCAGCTGGGTGAGGACTATGACCTGTTCCGGATGGCCATGGCCTACACGCTTACAATGCGCGGTGTGCCGCACCTGTTTTATGGAACCGAAGTGCTGATGCACAACCGCGATTCCGAGGACCACGGCATCATTCGCAGTGATTTCCCCGGTGGCTGGAAAGGCGATCAGCGAAATGCTTTTACCGGCAGAGGCTTGACCGCCAGGCAACTCGAAGCCCAGGCCTTCCTGAAGAAGCTGCTGAACTGGCGGCTCGACAAAAATGTGATCCATTCAGGCGACCTAACCCACTTCAAACCTGAAAACGGAACTTATGTGTATTTCCGCCACAACGCAAACGACAGTGTCATGGTCGTCCTCAACAAGAACCACGAAACGGTTGAACTGAAATTGAATCGCTTCGCTGAAAGGCTACAGGGTTTTCAGGAGGCCACCGACGTCGTTTCGGGTGAAGTGTCGCCCCTGAGCGACATGATGACTGTACCTGCCCGCTCGGTCAAAATACTGGAACTGGACTGAACGCAACCCCCCCGGGATCAGTAGCCATCCAGACAC
>Ga0316201_10000738_pt1 | contig 19986 bp, 18 predicted proteins | sample CS6wburrow_MG_FD_204516 | JGI IMG/M metagenome (GOLD analysis project Ga0316201, IMG submission 204516) | Coastal sediment microbial communities from Delaware Bay, Delaware, United States - CS-6 worm burrow | ecosystem: Environmental > Aquatic > Marine > Coastal > Sediment | place: USA... | reverse complement strand
TCATCGACGCGTTGGGCGGTCGCGCCACCGTCGACGGAGAGCTGCGGGTTGGGTTTCGCGCTGCGGACGGTCACCGAGAAGTGTTCTCTGCCGAGCGAGTCCGGGTCGACTTCCTTCCGGACACCTCCGCGCAGTTGCGGGCAGAGGGGGGGCGTAAGGCGGAGGAGTCCGAGCAGCTTGGCGCGCAGGGCTTCGGGCTGGAGCTCTCCCGCGAGGAGCTCGGCACCGTAGGCGTTCGCGTGGTCTCCGTGGATCCAGATGGCCTCGCCGCAGCGCAGGGCCTCAAGCCGGGTGACACCGTCGTTGGGCTCGACGAGCTGAGCCTCTACAGCCGGCGCGACTTCCTTGCCGACCCAAGTCAAACCGAGTCGACGGTGCTGGTGGCGCGCGACGGGCTCCGCGGGGTCCACGCGCTTCGGTGGCCGCACGATGCGACCGAGCGAGCTGCTGAGCCGATCGCCATCGGCGTCTTCGTTCTGCTGGGCCTCTTGCTCGGCTGGCTCTCCCCAGCGACGCTCTGTCTGCGCGCCCGGCCGTCGAAGGTGTCGCTTTCCGCCTGGCTGACGCGTTCGAGCCTCGTCATGGTCTTTGCCGCGCTCTTGCTCTTCGTTTCGGCTGTGCAGTGGACGACGATGTGGATCCTGGGGCTGGGTACGTTCGCAGCGCTGTTCACGCTCGCCACCAGGCAACGGGCCGGAGCGTCCAGCTTTGCGTTTGCCGTGCTCGGCACGCTGACCGTCATGCTGCTCGCGCGAACCGCGAGCATCTCCGCCATCATCGCCGCTCAGAGCCCCGCGGTTCTTCGCTGGTATCTGTTCCAGTCGCCTGCTTCGTTTTTTGCGTTCGCCGCGTATCTCTACGCGCTCGGAGCCGTCAGCTCGCGACCAAATCTTTCGGCATCGCTCTATTCGGCGGCCGCGGCGGTCCTGGGCGCTGTGTTGTTCCTCGGTGGTTGGCCCTTGGCCGATTCGCTCGCTGGCATTGCCGCGCTCGTCGGGAAGGCTGCCGGGCTGATGTTTGCGGCCCGCGCCGTCGACATCGGCCCCAAGACGGCTGCGACTTGCTCGGGCCTGGGACTCGGACTCGCCTTGCTCGGCTTCGTCGTCGACCTGGGCGCGCTCTTTCCCCAGTGGAGCGCCCTCGCGGTGGGCTGTGTCTGCACGCTCGCGGTGCGCGCACTGGTGCCCCCGTTGCGTCGCGAATCGGCTCCGGCGCTGGTCTGATCGCCTAGCCGGCCCGTTTCAGGAAATCCGCGAGCAGCGCGCGCTGTTCGGACGAAGGCGACAGGAACTGCAAACCAGCTTCAAAGCCGCGGGTTCCAACCGCCTTGCTCCAACGAATCGACGCAGCGCATTCAAACGGGGAACGGTCCGGGTCCTCGATGCCGTCCTGAGTCAGAAAGAAGCTGACGGTGACCACCTCTCCGGTCGTGAGCGGACGCTCGAACACAATCGCGGCGCCGCCGCCAGAGAGATTCATCATCTCGGCGTGACGTGTCTGCCCCGCGATCGTGATTTCGCAAGAGATGCGGACCTGTTGGCGATCGTGCTGTCGCTGCTGAATGGTCGTCACAGCTTCATGATGCGAAAGAAATCGCGCGAGGCAAAATTGCTAACGTCATTGAACCTGTGACCGGCGGGCCCGCGACTGCTCCCGTACCTCTTTGGCTTCGGCGCTAAGCGCGCGGTCTTCGGGCTCTTCACGAATCAATGTTGCGTAAATCGCAAGCGCGCGCTTGAAATGCCCCTGCTCGGCGAGGATCCGGGCCATGGTCAGGGTGGGAAACGGCTCTTCGAACATGCTGGCGGTTTTCGAAAAGACACCCACGGGCGGGCGGCTCGGAGGCCCCGAATCGGCCGGACTCAGTCTCGCTGCCGCAACCGGCGGCTCGGACTCGGTCAGGCCCTCAGCCAAGAGCACCTCGTGGGCCTTGTCTTGGTCCGACGGCTCGCTCACTGGCGCTGACACCGGCTCTGGCGCTGGCGCTGACACTGGCGCTGACTCCGAACCCAGGCCCAGGGACGGCAGCGGGGTCTCCGCCGGCCGGCCGAAGCGCCTCGCCCCCTCTTGCGGCGAAGCCGGGGCCTCGCTCCGTGGAGGGCGCGGCGCGGGCTCTTTGCGCGGCTCTTCCTGGGCCGCCTGGAGGGCCCACTTGGCAAAACCCAGGACCTTGCCGAGAAGCCCATCGGATTGCTGTCCTCCGCTCGCCGCGTTGCGAATCGCATGAATCAATTGCCCGCGGCTCATCGCGTAAGTGTCGCCCACGCCCAAGCGCTCGGCTTCTTCGCGAAGCTCCGGGGTCGTCAGATTGTAGAGTCGAGTCAGATCCATCGAACCAAGTCCGGGTCTAGCCCTTGTAGCGCGTTCTTGGCCTGGTCGCAGTCCTGTTCGATCTGCCCGCGCAGAGCTTCTAGCCCATCGAATTTCGTTTCGCCTCGAATACGGGCCACGAAGCCGACGCGCATGCGCTTTCCGTAGAGATCTCCGTCGAAACCCAGCAGGTGCACCTCGACCGAATGCCCTGCAGCGAAAGTGGGCCGCTCACCCAGGTTCGCGACGCCGTGGAGCAGCGGGGCCCCAGGCTCGTCGAGCACGCGGGCGACGACGGCATACACGCCGTCCTTGGGGAGCTGCACGAGCTCCGCGTCCAGATTGGCGGTGGGAAAGCCGAGCTCCCGGCCGCGTTGATCGCCGGGAATCACCAGGCCGGTGGTCTCGTGTACCCGGGTCATCATGAGCGCAGCATCTTCTACGTTGCCGTCTTCTTCGAGGATTCGACGGAGCCGTGTGGAGGACACGGCCTCGTCTCCGAACATCACCGGCTGTACCAGCTCGACCGTGAACCCTTCGCGCTCGCCCCAGTCGAGCAGCGTGCCGATATTGCCCGAGCGTTTGTGACCGAAATGGAAATCAGGACCCACCACGACACCCTTGGCCCGGCAGGCGTCCAGCAGGACCCGCTCGACGAAGCGGTCCGGGGTCATTTTGGAGAACTCGCTGTCGAAGGGGAGCACCACCACGTCGTCGCAGCCAGCACCCTTGAGGATCTCGACGCGGCGCTTCATGTCGGTGATCAGGATCGGTGCCCGCTCCGGCACCAGGACGGCGGTCGGGTGCGGCTCGAAGCACATGGCCAGAGTCTGCCAGCCATTGGCGTCCGCGGTGCGCTTGGCGGCGCCGATCAGCGCCCTGTGACCCAGGTGAACGCCATCGTGGTTGCCAGGAGTGACGACAGAGTGGGTGCGGCGCATCAGCTCAGGGGCCCGGGAGCGGTGAACGTGCTCCTCCTTCAGTCACCTACAGCGCCGTCCGGGACACTTCAACTCGAATGCGTCCGATATCCACGTTGATGACGTAGGGCTTTTGGTGCTGTATGGTTGAAAACATGGGGAAATCAAAGGGGAGGGCCGGTTCAGCAGAGGAGGCTCCGTTCGAAGAGGTCATGGACCGCCTCCAGGCAGTCGTAGCGCAATTAGAAGAAGGAGATTTGCCTCTCGAGCAGTCTCTGGCGATGTTTGAAGAGGGAGTCCGCCTATCGCGGGCCGGAGCGAAACGACTGGATGAAGCTGAGCGTAGAGTAGAGGAGCTCCTTGCAGCCGGAGACGAGCTGCAAACGAGTCCTCTCGAAGAAAGCGAAGCGGGGGAATCATGAGCCAAGTCCTCACGGTGCCGACACATTTCAACGACATTGGAGAGCTCTCCGAGGGCTTCCTCGATCGCGTTGAACGAAACACGCTGATCCTCTACGGGCCCGTGGCCTACGAAGACGGCTCGGAGATCGAATTCGCCGTGCTGCTTGCCGATGGCACGCCGGCTCTCGAAGGCAAGGGCTGGGTTCGCGCTGCCGTAGATGGCGGCGCCGATCGTGTCCCCGAGACTCGCTATGACGTCGTCGTCGAAGCCCTGGAGCTCGACGGCCGGTATGAGGTCGTGTTCGAACGCCTCGTGCTCGCGCGTCAGGCGGTATCAGAGGCGCCGATTGCCGATCCCGAAGAAGATCAACCGACGGGCGAGATCAAAACCGAATCCGTGGCGGACGAGCCGGCGGACGATCCGATCGTCGAGGAAGCGAGCGCCTACGTGAACGACATCGAGCTCACGGCCGAGGAAGTGTTCTCGCTTGCGCCCGATGAGGTGCTGTCGCTTGCGCCCGACGAATACGAGTCGGCTGTCGAAACCGAGCCGCCCGAGCAAAGCGGCGAAGAACCGGACGCATCGATCGAAGAGGTCGAAGACGAATACGAAGATGAGCAGGCGACAGTCGTTGCCGCGATCGACGAGCATGAAGATGAGCCAGCGACGGTCATCGCCACAGTCGACGCCCAAGCCATAATGGCCGCTGCGGACGAGGACGACTGGGACAAAGAACCCGTCCCCGAGCTTCCCGCGAATGAGGAGGCCGGCTTCGAAGCAAACGCCGACCCGAGTGACGAGCGCGCGCCGGCCGAAGAAGCCTACGATCGGGCCCTGGCCGTCGCAGCGGCTGAGCTCGACCCGAACTACGCTTTCGAGCATGGGATTGCTGCAGCGCCAAAGGTCGGCATGCCGGTCCCCATCCCTTCGATGGCTGCGCCGCCTGCCGCACCGCCCGATCCGCCCCGGCTTCGGCTTGCCGAACCGCCGCAGGGCCTGACGCGGCCTTCGCTGGCGCTGGCCGAGGAGCCGCTATTCAGCACGGACGGCGAGGTCAGCGATGTCCACACGACAGGCCTTTTCGCCTACGAAGATGGGCTTCCAATTCCATCCAGGCCTCCGCTCCCAGATCCCAATGGTCCGCAGTTGGCGGCTGGCAATGAAGCTAAGAACGACTACGACGTCGAAGAGTCGGAGCCACCAGAAGCCAATGACGACGAATACGAAGAAGTCCGCCTCAGCGATTTCGCAGGCGCAGTCGAAGAGGGATGACCTGTCATGAGCCGCGCCGCCGCCATCCTCGTCTGCGCTCTCGGTCTCATGCTCGCGGCGCCCGTCAGGGCCGACGCTGTGGTTCACGTGAAGGTGCGTAGCGTGGACAACAAGCCGGTCGACGGCCGAGTCGAGCTCAGTGGTGCGGGCGGTACGTTCACCTGTACAACCAGTCAGGGCAGCTGCACCCTGCGAGCGGTCCCCGGGGGCCGATACATGGCTGTGTTCAAGCCTGCGAGCGGAAGCGCGACGACGCCTAAAAAGGTCATGATCCCGCCAAACGGCCAGGCCGACCTCCACATCGCCGCGAAATAGCCCCTTCGAGTTGGCACGGGGCACCCCCCAACTGTCATCATTTTGGGTGGGGAACAGGCGAGGGGAATGCGCTGGAGTTGGATACTGCCCTGCGTGATGGGCACGTTGGCATTGGCATGCGCTGCACCGGTGCGCGCGCAGAGCGATTCCGAGACCGAAGACGGCGGGCGCGAAGCTCGGGTAGCCGAAGTCCAGAACAGCTTCAGCGGGCCGACCGGCGGCATACGCATCGTCGACGCGGCCTCTGGTCCGAAGGGCACGTTCCGCCTCGCCTTGAACAGCGAGTTCTTCGTCATCAAGGACTACTTCGTCCCAACCGACGAGGCGCAGCACTTTGCCGGAAACCTCTCGTTGAGCATTGCGGCGACGGACTACCTCGAGGTCTTCCTTTCGGCAGAGGCGACTTCGGCCTGGGACGATTCGAACGACCCGATGTTGATCCAGCGTGTCGCGGACTTCCTCCTAGGCCTCAAGGGGTTCTACCGGGCGAGGCCTTGGTTTGCGGTGGGTGGCGACGCGAGCGTTGCCTTCCTCGGCGGCGTGGGTGACGCCAAGGCCACGTTCCGCGCGACGAGCTTTGGCTTTCGCGGGAACTTGACGTTCGACTTCCGAGAGCACGAGCGCCACGAGGCGCCGATGATCTTGCGAATCAACGCCCAGTATTGGTTCGACAACTCTGCGAAGCTCACCGAAGGCATTGAAGACCAGCGGTACGCGGCGCTCGGCGGCGTGGTGCCGCGGGGTGAGGAGACTCGCCATCTGCTCACCGCGTTCGAACGCTATGCCTACGGGGTCAACCGAACGGACTTCGTGCGCGTGTCGACCGGCATCGAAGCGCCTCTCAAAGCGCGCAAGGTGGGACTCCATCCAATGCTCGAGTGGCACTGGGACATCCCGATCGACCGGCAGGGCTTCGACTGCGCCCCGAGCGCCAGAGCCCAGGATGATGGCTGCCTCGGAGACGAAGGGCTCAAGGCCTTTCCGATGGAGCTCTCGGCGGGCTTGCGAATTCTTCCGCCGCCCAAGGGGCTTGCGTTCACCATCGCAGCCGACATCGGGCTCACCGGGACCCGCGACTTCGTGCGGGAGCTAGCGCCCACCGCCCCGTACAACATCATCTTGGGGGTCGCCTACGCGTTCGACCCGCGTCCGGCGGCTGCGGTCGTCCCGAGCCCGGTCGAGCCTGTCACGGCGTCCTCGCCGACAGGTCAACTCCGAGGTCGAATCGTCGACGGGGGGGATGACAGCCCGGTATCGGGCGCCCTGGTCGCTGTGGTCGGCTTGAGTGTTTCCCCGCAGCTCAGCGACGCCGAGGGGCAGTTCGTGACATACGGGCTCCCCGAAGGCGAGGTCGTGCTCGAGGTCTCGCACCCCGAGTTCGAGACGGCGCAGTGCACCGCCACGGTCCCATCCGATACCGAATGCTGGCTCGTGCCTTCGAGCCTCGACGGCCGGCTGCAGGTCCTCGCGCTCGACCGCGCAGGAGAGCCGGTTCCCGAAGTCCCGATTACCCTGCGCGGCCCCGAGGAGCATCGCCTGGTTTCCGACCAGAGCGGTTCTGCGCGAGTCGAGTCGCTGCAACCAGGCACGTACACAGCCCACGTCGACGATCCGGGCTTCTTGATTGCGGTCGCCGAGGTCGATATCCGTGAGCGTCAGCAGGCCACTGTGCAGATTCGCGTCGTTCGCAAGCCTTCGCGCCCGAGCGTCGTCCTGAAGAACAAGCAGATCGCGCTTCGCCGGCAAATCAGCTTTGCCACTGGCAGCGAAGAGATCTTGCCGAACAGCGAGCCTCTGCTCTTGGAGGTGGCCGACGTGCTCATCCGCAACCCCGACCTCGAGTTGGTCGAGATTCAGGGACACACCGACAACCGGGGCGACTATGGGGTCAACATGCGGCTGTCGCAGCTGCGCGCAGAGTCAGTGCTGCGATGGCTGATTGAGCATGGCGTCGAGCCGACTCGCTTGACGGCGAGAGGCTACGGGCCGAAGCGTCCACTCGCGCCGAACATCACGCAGCGGAACCGAGCGCGCAACCGGCGTGTTCAGTTCAAGATCTTGCGCCGGGTCGAGCTGACCGCCGCCGTATCACGCTGAGGCCGATCAGGGCAGCGAAGGTGAGCCAAAGGGCGTCGGCCGGCGTCTGCGTCGTGCTGCAACTGCAGCCACCGCTGCTCGTCGAGCCAGGCGCGTCGCAAGCGATCGGGTTGCCCTCGGGGGTGGTTTCGCAGTTGAGTAGGAGACCGCCCAGTGGAGTGGCGTTGCAGGTTTGATCGAGGTCTCCGGGAGGATAGATGTCGCAAACCGCTTCGATGTCGTCTGGCGCAAGACTCCGCTTGTCGACGGCGTTTCGCTCGGCCGAGGCGAACATGGTGGCCAGGACGCAGGGGTCGTTGGGATCATCGACGTCGTCGGGGTTGCAGTGGCCGATTCCGATGAAGTGGCCGGCTTCGTGGGTCACGATGCCGCGCAGGTCTGCGTCAGGGACGTCGCAGCCGCTATCGGGGCAGTTCGCATAAGGGCCGCCAGCCCTCTCTCCGGGGATGAACGGCTGGTCGTTGATCATCATGTCCGCGTCGAGGATTTCGCCGGTGCTCGTGTTGTGCCAGACGATGGTCACGGCGAAGGCAAGCGGCGCATACGCCGGGTCGCCCGGGCCGTCGCAAGGATCATTCCATGGGTTGAGGAAAGCGATGGTGTTCACGTTCCCGGTGGTGTTGAACTCGGCTCGCTTGCAGGTCGACGGCGCCATCGACGGTTTGAAGACGAGGTTCGGCGTAGAGCCTTCGGGGCAATCGGCGGTTTCCCAGGTGTTGAACGCGGCATTGACGGCGTCTTCGATATCGCTGCGCTCCATCGAATCAGAGCCGCGGCCATCGATCGCGTACGAGAGGCAGGGGTTGTTCCAGAAGAAGGGTTCGCCTTTTTCGATGCAGGGCTGCGTGCCGACCTGGGCGCCACCCTCGGTCGTCATTCGGCAGTACGCGGAGGCGTCGCTCGAGGTGAATAGAGTCAGAAGCGCGAGCCCCAGAGAGGCGAGCAGCGACAGGGAGTGGCGGCTGGGGCGATTCATCGGCCTGCCTCCTGCTTGGCGGCAATTTGCTTCAGTCTGCCGATGAAGGTGTCGAGGCGCTCGGGCTCGGACAGCGCGCCGAAGTTCCGCTTCAAGCGGCCTTGGGCGTCTCGGCGGACGAGCATCAGGCCCTCACGGCTCTGGTGAACCGTATCGACGCCTCGCTCTGCGCGCACGCGCATTACGCCTTGCGCCATGCCGACCGTCCGGAACGCGCTGTACGGCCCGCCGCCGCTCGCGAAGACGAGCACCCGCTCGCCGACGCTGAAAGTCGCTTCGCCTTCGACGCGCATTCCGATGTCGCCGATTTGGCCGCCCAAGGTTTCGATGATCAGCTCTTGCTCGTCCGGAGCCCGTCCTCGAATCTCTTGTTCGACCGCGACGCGATGCCAGGTCCAGATTTGGCCGTTCTGGTGAAGGAAGGACTCGGAGAACAGAACCCGGCCGAGGACGATTCGCTCGGCTTTCTCGGTCAGCTCTTCGAGCTCGAGGCCTTGGACGATGGAGCCATTGGCGGGGCTGGTGAAGAGAACTGCGGCGAGGAACGGGCCGATTAGGGCAGGGAGCAACCTGAATCTAAGCATTTCCTAATGCTGCGGGCCTCCGCCCTCTCCGTCAAGCAATCTGGCCCTACACGATCTCGATTGACAGTTTCCCCTAGTTTTTCGTACACCTCGCTCCATGCACCAAGATCTCTCGTCTCGCCATCTACGATCGGCGATTGGCTTCGTTTGCATCGTCGCGCTCGGCGGCTGCGACGTCGCCAAGTTCACAGCCGACTCGACCGCAGGCCTGTTCACCCGAGCGGCTCCGGCGTTCGAAGCGTACTGGGACTACGACCTGGCGGGCGAGGCCTTGCCGGCGACGGTCGTGCAGTTCGAAGGGATCCTCCGAGTCGTTCCCGACAACGAGTCGATCTTGGCGCAGTTGGCGCAGGCCTATGTCGCTTATGCATACGGCTGGGTCGAGGCCGATGTCGAAGAGCTCGAGTTCGCGAGCGACTACGAAGAAGCCGAAGTGCAACGCAGGCGCGCGCGCATCATGTACCTGCGTGCGCTCGATCTCACCCGTCATTGGGTTCGGCTGCACAACCCCGACGTCGACCTCGCGGTCGGTGGGACCGTCGATGAGCTGGCGCAGTGGCTGCAGGAGGCGTTCATCGAGAAGGCCGACGCCGAGATGCTGCTCTGGCACGGTTACGCCTGGGGCTCGTATATCAACACGTCGAAGGACGACATGGAGGCCATCGCAGACCTCGAGTATGCCAAGGCGTTCGTCGCCCGCTCCATCGAGCTCGACCCGGACTACTACAATTCGGCTGGCTATGCGTTCATGGGCGTGGCGACAGCTTCGGAGATGGCCGGCGACATGGAAGAGGCGAAGGTCTATTTCGAGAAAGCACTGGCGCGCACAGAACGGCGCGCCCTCCAGGTTCAGCTCAACATGGCTCGCTACTATGCGGTCAAGGAGGGCGATCGGGAGCTTTTCGACAAGCTTCTCTCCGAGGTGATGGAGGCCGACGACCCGCTTCCCGAAGCGCGGCTGGCCAACCGCATGGCGCGGGTGCGTGCTGCCCTCTACATCGAGAACGCAGACCAACTTTTTTAGTGTTATCGGCGACTAACGAAGTTATTCTGCCCAGCTCCGCCGTTTCGAACCAAGCGGTCGCGAAGAGGCAAGAGTGAAGAACATCCGGCGTTTAGATAGAGGGCTCGCGCGCGGCGAGGCGGCGGTTGCTGCAGCGGTCCTTCTGCTGATGATTGGGGTTGCGGCCACGCAAGCGGCGCTGAGAAACCTCACCAATCTCGACTTCGACTGGGCGAACCTCGTGCTCGAGCGGATGGAGTGGGCGGACTCATTCCTGCAAAAAGGGACGCTCTGGCTTGCCTTTTTCGGCGCTTCGCTTTCCACGTTTGACGAGAAGCACATCGCCATCGACGTGGTGCCGCGGCTTTCTCCGCCGCGTGCCAAGCAGTTGTTTCGAGCGATCGTTTGCACCTTCTCGGCGGTGACTTGTTTCTATCTCGGCCGCGTCTTCTGGCTATCGGTTCTCAACAACGCCAGGGAGATTCCGCTTGAGTACTCGATGCTCGGGCCGACCGACGACATGATTCACATCTGCGAGGCGCCGGTCGACCTCCTGGTCGATGCTGGGCTTTCGAGGCCTGATGTCTTCTGCGGGCTGAGGTCTGCGCTCGAAGTGTTTGGCGCCCAGATGTCGACCCCAGACGTCGCCTTGCAGCTCATCGTGCCTGCGATGTTCATCTTCATGGCCGTGCGATTCTTGATGCGCGCGATTGCGGCCACCGTATCGTTCACCACCAACCGCTCCATCGAAACCATCGAAGGGGAGGGCTGAGCGATGGACGGTATTTGGATCGCCCTCCTGATCGCGCTCGCCATTCTCGGCGCGCCACTCTTCGCCATCTTCGGCGCCGCTGCGATGCTGCTCTTCGGAGGCCTGGCGGACACGAGCATCACCGGCACGGCCAACGATGTCTTCAGCGAGAAGTTCGCGGACTCGCCGCTTCTGGTGACCATTCCCTTGTTCACTTTTGCGGGCTATCTGCTGGCGGAGAGCGGCACACCGCAGCGATTGGTCAGAGTTTCGCGTGCCTGGCTCGGCTGGATGCCAGGCGGACTGGCGATCGTTTGCCTGGTCGCGTCCGCCTTCTTCACGACATTCACTGGCGGCAGCGGCATCACGATCGTCGCCATTGGCGGGCTTCTTTACCCGGCCCTCGTTGCGGACAAGTACGACGAGAACTTCTCGCTCGGCCTGGTCACGACCGGTGGCTCGCTTGGGCTTCTATTCCCGCCAAGCGTGCCGATGATCATCTACGGTGTCGTCGCCGGCATCATGATCGAGAAGCTTTTCTTGGCGGGCTTGATTCCCGGCATCATCACCGTCGCCGCGCTCGCCATCTACAGCTCGGCCACCGGCATCAAGCACAAGATGTCGCGGACCCGCTTCGAGGCCGGCCCAGCGTTCAAGATGCTCTGGGAGGCCAAGTGGGAGGCGCTGCTTCCGATCGCGCTGCTTGGCGGGATGTACAGCGGTCTGCTTCGAATCCACGAGGCCGCGGCGTTTACGGCCATCTATACGCTGGTCATCGAGGTCTGGATCTATCGTGACGTGAGCTTCCGCGGCGACCTCCCGCGCATCATTCGGGAGTCGATGACCCTGGTCGGCGCGATACTCGCAATCCTGGCGACCGCGATCGGCTTCACCGCGTTTCTCATTCAGGCGCGCGTCCCGATGGTGATTCTCGACGCGATGGAGGGCTTCATCACCTCTCAGGTGATGTTCCTGATCGCCTTGAACATCTTCCTCATCGGGGTCGGCATGTTGATGGACATCTTCTCGGCAATCGTCGTCGTGGTGCCGCTCATCGTGCCCATCGCGCTGCGATTCGGGGTCGACCCCTATCACTTGGGCATCGTGTTCCTGCTCAACCTCGAGATCGGCTACATGACGCCGCCGGTCGGCCTGAATCTGTTCATCTCGAGCTTCCGCTTCAACAAGCCGATCACGCAGCTCTATCGTGCCGTCTTGCCGTTCATCGGGCTTTTGGGCTTGGCTCTGATCATCGTGACCTACATCCCGTCCCTTTCGACCTGGCTCCCCAGCTTGGTCGAGAGCAACGCGGTGCAGCTAGGTTCTCCCGACGACGACGACGGCATGGCTGGTGACGACTACGACCTGGACTCGCTCGAAGAGGATGACGAGGGGCTGGACTTGGATTCGTTCGGAGGCGATGGCGAGGAGCTGGACTTGGATTCGCTCGAGGGTGATGACGAGGAGCTCGATCTGGACGCGATTGAAGCTGGCGACGAAGAGCTGGAGCTCGACACGCTCGAGGGCGATGAGGACGAGCTGGATCTGGACGCGGTCGAGGCGGAGCTGCCGAAGTAGGGGGCGCGATCGGGGCGCGGAAAAAGACGCGACACGGGGTTGCGGCGAACGGCTCGGCTTGCAGATCTGGTCGGATGCACTGGGGGGCTTGGACCAGGCAAGCCGAGCCTCGGAGCTCGCGCCCAATCGGGGGTGGTTGCTGTCTTGCCGATTGTCACTCGCTACGTCGACTCCACCCCATGTCGCGCCTTGTTCCGCGCCCCTCCATACGGAGACATTCGAGCCGCGTACATCCGTAGGGCGCCATCAAGAGAAATTCTCCACGCCGCCCCCAAGACAGCAGCCCCCCCGCGAGCCCGCAGGGCGAAGCCCGGCGCGAAGCGCCGGCAAGGCAGAGCGCAGCGACCGCCGCGCCAGGGAGTCGGGTGGGGGTGGGCGGGCGGTGTAATTAAACCGTGCCACGCACCCAATCCAAGACGGCCCCCCACAACACCCGCGGCAGCACAAGCCGAACGTCGCCACCCGCCCCCAAACACCGGGCTCAGTGCCAGAGTCAGCGGCAGCGGCAGCGGCAGCGGCAGCGGCAGTGCCAGTGCCAGCGCCAGCGTCAGCGCCAGCGTCAGCGTCAGTGCCAGCGCCGCTTGGGAGGGGCCTGTTTTTCCGCCGTTGGATGGACCGCTGACAGTTCTTCGTCTTCGCGGTACCTTATAGCTGCGTGCGATGAACGACACCGGCAGCGCGGTTGTGAACTGTCACAATGAGTGGGATCCGCTCGAGGAGATCATCGTGGGGTCTCTCGATGGTGCAGTGAATGTGCCCTGGGAGATCGCTCTGCATGCGGTCACCCCTGCTGAAGACCTCGAGCGCTCGCGGGCCTTCGCGCTCGAGTATGGGGGACAGACGGTGGTGCCCATCGTCAGGGCGGGCGCGCAGAAGCAGCTCGATGAGTTTGTGCACATTCTCAAAGGCGAGGGGGTGACGGTTCGACGGCCCGATTCGGTGAACCATGAGCGGCCGATCTCGACACCCGAATGGACCAGCCCGGCCGGCAACTGCCACGCCAATCCGCGCGACGTTCTCATCATCATCGGCAACGAGATCCTCGAGGCATCGATGGCTTGGCGGTCGCGGTACTTCGAGTTCTTCGCCTACCGAAGTCTGGTCAAGGAGTACTGGGCGAAGGGTGCGCGCTGGACCGCCGCGCCGAAGCCGACGATGTCGCACGAGCTCTACAACTACGCGTATGAGCGCGGCAAGGAGTACGTCACGACCGAGTTCGAGCCGGTCTGGGACGCTGCCGACATGGTTCGATGTGGGCGAGACATTTTCATCCAGCGGAGCCACGTGACCAACGACGCCGGAATCGAGTGGATTCGGCGTCATCTGGGTGACCGGTACCGCTTGCACAAGGTGGAGTTCGCCGACGATCGGGCGATTCACATCGATGCGACCTTCGTTCCTCTCGCGCCGGGGAAGATCATGGTGAACCCCGACCGGCCGATCAAAGAGCTGCCGGAGGTTCTCAAGAACAGCCACTGGGAGTTGCTGCCCGCCCCGCCTTCGATGATGAAACCGTCTCACCCTCAGTACCGTTCGTTTCACTGGCTCTCGATGAACGTTCTCAACTTGGATGAGGAGCGCATCATCGTGGAAGCGAGCGAGGAGCCGACGATCAAGCAGCTACGCGACTGGGGTTTCAAGCCCATCCCGTGCCATTTTCGCAAATGCTACCGATATGGCGGGAGCTTCCATTGCGCCACGGTGGACGTGCGAAGGCGCGGCAAGCTGCAGTCGTATTTTTGAGATTAGGCGTGCGCGAGCGTCGTCGATGCTTCTTGCAGCATCGCTAGACGATATGCGATGTCGCCGCTGATTTGGCCGGGGGCGCTGGCGAGCGAATTGACGCGTTCGAGCAGGCGGCCGAGGCGGCGTTCGAGGTCTTCGCGGGTGAGCTCGAGCTTGCTGCGCATTGGAGCGAGCTTGGCGCGGCGCGGGTCCAGGTAGCCTGCTTGGCCTTCTGCGCGTTGCGCACGCTCGTGCTTGGTGAGCACTGTCGCCGAATGCACCTCCAAGAGCGGGGAGTCAGTCGAGACGATGGCAGGGAAGGGGGTGGGGCTGTTGATGTCGACGACACGGGTGAAGTGCTGAGCCCAGCAGTGGTCTTCGCCGCGGCTCGTGTCGCTGATGCCTACGATTTCGACGTCCGGGTCGCCCAGGCAGCCGCAGAGCTCGCGAAGGCGTTGGATTTTCGCCTCGCCGCTGTTGATGTGATCGAGGGTCGAGTAGTGAACGTGGTCGACGCCCAGGGCTTCGCCGGCGATTTCTACGGTCGGCTTCGGAGAGGCGCTGCTCAGCACGATCTGGAGTTGAGGCCATCGGGCGCGGATCCAGGCGAGGTCGTCTCGGTCGATGACCTGGTCGGGCTCGTGCCGCTGCCAGATGCGCCGGGCGAGATCTCGAAGCACGTCTTCGGAGCTGCTTTGCAGATGCCGAAGCAACGTCATTTGAGGCACGCGCTGCGCAGCGCGAATCGGGTCGGCGACGAAGTGCTGAAAGCCACGGCGCCGAAGCCAGTCCAGGCGCGCGGCGGCCTTGCCCCACAAGCCGTAGTACATGCCTGGGTACGCCCAGATTTTCAGGCTGCGCGCCAGGTAGCGTGCGGTGCTCTTCGGGTGGTCCCAGTCGAGAAGGAACTTGCCGCTCTGCTGCCGGCTTCCGAGGCGTTCGAAGTCTTCGCGGCCGTAACCCTCGAGCGCACAGAGCTCCCAGCCGAGGGCCTCGCCGAGGTCGCGGCCCAAATGAATCGTCCGGTCGAGGTCTAGAACCAGATAGCGGGTGTTCGCGGTGAGTACGCGTGCGCAGAGCTCTCGGAACGTCGCGACCTCACCATGGCGGACCAGTCGGCCCACCAGGCGGTTCGGAGCGTTCTTCGATGCAGAGCTTGCTTCCACCTCGGTAATCTAAGGCGCCGATGACCATCCGTTTGTAAAACTTAGGTCACATCGGCTAGATCTCCTCCAGGCCTCAGACGTCTATTCATGTGTGACCGACCGAACAACGAGCTGTGCTGCGCCGAGAGCGGGGGCTTCGCGTGAGCGATCCGTCCGACGAGGAGCTCTTGTTCGCGTACCGGCATGGCGACGGCGAAGCCTTCCAGACGCTTTTCGGGCGCTATCGGGGGCCGCTCTTCAACTTCCTTCTGCGCCAGGTCCGCGATCGGGGACGCGCGGAGGAGCTCTATCAGGACAGCTGGTCCAAAGTCATCGAGCGTTGCGACGAGTTTCGCGGCGACGCGAAGTTTTCGACCTGGCTCTACACAATCGCGCGGAACGCCTGCATCGACCATCAACGGAAGATGAAGTTCCGAGGGCACGCCTCGCTCGACGAAACCCAGCGGGGCGCGAGCCATCCGATGGTCGAGCGTGTGGCCAATCCCGGGCTCGGGCCGGACGAGCTTGGGGTCGGCGAGGCACTCAGGGAGCGGATAGCGAGCGCCGTCGAGGATTTGCCGGAGGAACAACGGGAGGTGTTCTTGCTGCGGCAGCTTCAAGGGCTGGCGTTCAAGGAAGTTGCCGAGGTCGTCGGGGTGCCGGTGAACACGGTGAAGAGCCGCATGCGCTATGCGCTCGAGCGGCTTCAGCTAGGGCTCGGGGATCTGCGCGAGCAGGCGGCTGAGGGAGCCGGTGAACCATGAACTGTGAGGAGTGCAAAGAGCGGGTTTTCGAGCTGATCGAGCGCGAGGCGGTCGACCCCGAAGGCGTGCGCGCGATCCTCGCAGACTGCCCGGACTGTCGCGCCGAGTTCGATGCGATGAAGGCGGCGCTCGTGCTTGCTGAACAATTGCCGGTCGAAGAGCCTCCGCCAGACATCGACGCGGCGATTCTCCGAAAGGCCGCGCTGCGCACCGAGAACGCCGCCCACAAACCAGCGACCGAGCTCGCGCAAGAGGCGACGGTCGTTCCCCTGCGCAAGAGATTTCTCCAGACCCCGCCTTGGGCGATGGCCGCGGTTGCCCTGCTTGCGGTTGGCCTGGGTGTCTGGTCGATACCGCGCGGCGTTCAGCTCGAATCCGAGGCTGATTCGGGGGTGTCCGAGGCCGAGGAGGCTGTGCCCTTTGCCGAGGCCCCAGGCGACGACGCGCTCGGGGGGGGGCTGGCGCCAACGGAGGCGTTCGGCGCAGCGCAGGTTTCCGACGAGGCCAAGGTGGCAGCGCTCAATGAGGTTCGCGCGCCTGCGCCGGTTGCGCGCGGCAGGCCGGCGAAGGGTGCCGCTAGGCCGGCGCGCCGTGAGCTCCCGCGTGCCAAGAAGCGACTCGATGCGCTGGCAAAGCAGTCTGCCTCCGGGGCTGTCCCCGAGTCTGCGGCGGCGTCTGCCCCCGAGGCTCCAGCCCAAGTGCAGGCCGACGACCGAGCGACAGCGCGTGCGGCGGCTCCGGTCGCGGCGAAAGGGGAGGCCGCAGCCGAGCGCTCGGTTCAGGGCGTCGCGGTCGCAGCGGACGCCGACTTCGCCGACGAGGAGGCGGAAGACCGTGGCGCGAAGAGCGCAGAGGCCGGGGATTGCAAAGCCAAGGTCGCGGCGTTCGAGCGGCGGCTCAGCGGTGACAAAGGTTACGAGCCCGGGCCGGAGGAAGAGCTCGCAATCGGTCGCTGCTATCAGACCCTCGGCGACACGGCCAAGGCCCGCACCTGGCTGCAGCGCGCCGCGACCGACCCTGCGACCAAGCGCCGCGCTCAGAAGGCGCTGCGAAGCTTGCCCGCGAACTAGAGGGCACCGAGGCCGTTACGGCGAGAGGCGCTGAATGCGCCAGCCTTCGCCCTCCCGGACGTATTGAAAGCGGTCGTGAAGCCGATCGGGCTGACCTTGCCAGAATTCGATGGTGCTCGGCACGACGCGGAAGCCACCCCAGAACGACGGGAGCGGGACTTCGCGCTTGGCGAACTTGCGCTTCATTTCGTCGAGCTTCATCTCCAGGGCTTTTCGCGAGGTGAGCACCTGCGATTGGTCCGAGACCCATGCGCCGAGCTGGCTGCCTCGGGGACGGGTCATGAAGTATTTCGCCGCGTCGATGCTCGACACGCGCTCGGCGACGCCCCGGATCCCGATCTGCCTTCCGAGCTCACGCCACCAGAACAGCAGGGCCACCTGCCCATTGCCTTCGATCTGCGTGGCCTTGTCGCTCCCGAGATTGGTGAAAAACACAAATCCGTCGCGGTCGAAGAACTTGAGCAACACCGTGCGCGCCGCGGGCGCGCCCTTGGCGTCGACCGTCGCCAAGGTCATGGCGTTGGGTTCGGCATCGATGTGCTTTTTCGCTTCTTCGAGCCATTGCTCGAATTGCAGCAGCGGGTCGGCGCTCAGCTGCTCGCGCTTCAGGGGGCCGCGAACGTAGTCGCGTCTCGATTGATGGAGTGGCTCGTCGTCAGTCACGTCGAGTGGCCTCAAAGACATAGCGTGCCACGTCGTCGATCTGTTCGGGGGATAAGGTTTGGCCGAATGGGGGCATGGCCCCAACACCGTTGGTCACCGCCGCCTGTACCTGTTCAACGCTGCGGGCGAGCTCATCGAGGTTGGGGCCGACCGCGCCAGTCGCCTCGGCGTCCGCGAGCGTGTGGCAGGTTGCGCAGGGGGGCGGCGCGGTCTGGCTGAAGATTTGGCGGCCTCGCTTGCCTGATTCGGACAGCTGCACCGGCCTGCGCGGCCCGCTCGGGGCCTTGCTTTGCTCGGCTGGCGGCGTGAGGCAGACCTGGTCGTCGGCGTTGCAGACCTGTACGGTGACGCCCATGTCGCGCCAGCTGTTGTTGCCGTAGCCGCGTTCGTTCTCGTTGCGGAGCTCGGGCTGCGCATCGCCCGCTACGTTTGTGGCGCGGCTGTAGAGCTTGACCGGGCCGGGCTTGCGTTCGAGCTCGAGCGCGAACAGCCGCCATGCATAGCGGCCGAGGTCGGGCCCGACGAAACGCGCCTCGTGCCAGCGCTTGCCATCGGTCGACACCTCGACTTTGGCGACGGGCTTGGTTCCGCCGAAGGCGACACCGATGACGCGGAGCTTGCCGGCCACCATGGGCGTTTGCTCGGTCGGCAAGGTGATGAAGGACTTGACCGGCATCTCCCACATGGCGGGCTGGTCCGGCGTGCCCTTCTGCCCGATGGGGCGCATGCGGTAGCCGGTCTGTTGGATTTTCGCCGGCCCTTGCTCTGCGGTGAACGCCAGGCTCTTCACGAACTTGATTTGGTTGCAGCCGAAGTAGCCCGGCACGATGAGGCGCAGCGGCCCGCCGTGGGAGAGCGGGATCGGTTCGCCGTTCATCTCCCAGGCCAGGAGGCAGTCGTCGAGCGCCTTGTCGATGGGAATGGAGCGCTCGACGATGACCTGATTGCGTTCGAGGCCGGCGGGGATGGGCTCGCCACCGGTGGTGGTCAGGTAGCGCATGCCTTTGACGAGGCCGCCGAGGTGCTCGACGACCGCGCGAAGGGGCACGCCGCTCCACATCACGCAGCCGGCGGCGCCCACGCCCCAGCGCGAGCCGCTCGGGCCGTGCTCGTAGTACTTACGCCCGTTGCCCGAGCATTGCAGCACCGTGGCGATGGTGACGAGGCCGAGGCGCTTGAGTGCGTCGACGCGAATTTCGCCGGAGCGCTTCACGCCTTCGATGCGCGCTGTCCAGCCGTCGCGGTCGGCGACGAACTCGGGCGGCGGCAGGGGGAGGTTCTGGCGAACGAACAAGACGCTACTCGCGGTGAGCACGCTGGTGCCGAGCTTCTCGCGTCGTGTTTCGAGCGTGAGCGGATTGTCGCCATGCTTGATGAAGTTGGCAGGGTCTTTGCCGTCGGGTAGCGCGGGCGCGGCCGCTGCGGGTTTCGGCGCGGCGGGCGCGTCGCTCACGGGCTCTGGGGTCGGAGCTGGCGTCGCTTCGCGGCAAGCCGCAACGCTCGTCAGCAGAGCGCTGCCGCCTAGGCCCAGGGTGCCGAGAACGAAGCGGCGTCGTCCTTCTTGTGGAGATGGTTCGTCGTGCGTGTGGGTCATGATGGGTTCTCTGCTCGAGTCGTCGACGGCCAGGCGCGTTCGAAGCACTTGGCGAGCTCGCTTGCGGCCGGCTTGCCGCGCGGGGTGAAGCCCGGGTCGCGCGGCCCACCGAAGCCAAACCAATTCCAAACATAGAACCCCGAGATGCTCGGGGTCTGCGCGAAGGCGTCGCAGAAGCTTCGGTACAAGCGCTGCTGCAGGCGAAGGTCAGCGCGGGCGTCGCTGCTGTCGTTCCATGGCTGGCCCGCAGCGCTGCGCCGGCTCGGATAGCCGATTTCGGTGACCAGCACGGGCTTGCCCACACGCTGTTGAAGGGCGGCGATTTCGGCACGTGGGGAGCGCCATGCCCCGGAGAGCGCGAGGTCCGAGGGCGCTTCGCGGTCGGTGGCGAGTGGGAAGTAGGCGGTGAGGCCGACCTCGTCGAGCGCGTCCCAGAACTGCACCTCGCCTGTTCGGTCCCAGTTGGCCGAATAGCTGAGCGTGCCCGAGAAATGGTCGCGGACTTCGGAGATCAGGGCGCGCCAGTGCTCTTCGTAGGGCTCGAGCGAGCCGAGCTCGGAGCCGACCAGGAAGCGCTGGGCGCCGGAGGCTTCGGCGATGCGGGCGAGCGGGAGAACGAAGCGCCGGTACGAAGCGAACCAAGGATCGAGCCCGTCGGCCGGCGCGATGAGCCCACGCCACTCGTGCGGGTCGCGCCGGAGCAAGCGCACCACCGGCATCAGGGCCGCGCGCATGTTTGCGTGCTTCACCTGGAGAAGCGTGCGCGCCACGGTCGATTCGCTCGGTGAACGGCCGGGGCGAAGGGCGATGTCAGCG
>Ga0316201_10000737_pt1 | contig 19995 bp, 17 predicted proteins | sample CS6wburrow_MG_FD_204516 | JGI IMG/M metagenome (GOLD analysis project Ga0316201, IMG submission 204516) | Coastal sediment microbial communities from Delaware Bay, Delaware, United States - CS-6 worm burrow | ecosystem: Environmental > Aquatic > Marine > Coastal > Sediment | place: USA... | reverse complement strand
AAAAAGTAATAAATACATATAGTTTTGGGGGTGGCGCAATTAACGATACCATTATCCAAATCAGTAATAAACGAATACCATTCGGTGGAGTTGGGCAAAGTGGTATTGGTGTTTATCACGGTAAATCCTCATTCGATTTATTTTCACATCAAAAAGGTATCATTAAAAAATCGAAATGGTTAGAAGCTCCGCTCCGTTATCTACCATATAATTTACCAATGAGGCTAGTAAAGAAAGTAAAATATCTATTTTAGCGGAATGGAAAAAACAGTTTCTGAAGCAATTCAATATAGACGTTCTGTACGTCTATTCAAGGATGATATTGAATTGGATGATGACAAAATACGTCAGTGTATAAAAAACGCCTCACTCGCCCCTACCAGCAGTAATTTACAACTATGGGAGTTTTATCATGTTACAGATAAGACTAAACTCAAGGCATTATCAAAGGCCTGTTTTGACCAACCTGCAGCTAAAAATGCCAAACAACTAGTCGTTGTCGTGACTAGAAAAGATCTTTGGAAAAAGCGGGCCAAGGCCAATCTGACTTTTTTGAAAAGAAGTTTTACGGATAAGCCTTTAGATCAATATACCGACAAGGAAAAATTTGCCCTTAATTATTACAAAAAGTTGATTCCTACCTTGTACACGGATCTCTTGGGGATTTTAGGAATGATAAAGTATTTCTTTTTTCAACTTATAGGGCTATTCAGACCCATTTATAAAGAGGTCCGGAATTCTGATATGCGCATCGTGGCTCATAAAAGCGCTGGATTGGCAGCACAGAATTTCATGATCTCTATGGCTGCGATTGGATACGACACCTGTCCTATGGAAGGCAGCGATACTACCAGGATAAAAAAGGTTTTGGGTTTACCTTGGGGAGCAGAAATAAATATGGTCATAGCTTGCGGTGTTCGCGATGAAAAAGGCATTTATGGGCGAAGATTTAGAGTGCCATTTGAAGAGGTCTACAGGAAAGTCTAAACTAATTTGAATGACACATAATCCCCGAATTTCTTTTGGGCTAAAATTGAAATGGCATTGTCCGTTAACTGAAGTATTCTTGGATATCCCCCAGTTGTTTGACCATCTTTCATTAAAATAATCAATTTACCGGAAGGGGTAAGTTGAACTGTTCCAGGCAATGTGGCAGAGGTCAACATTGATATTTTATGACCTTTGATCATTTCTTCAAATTGGTACCCCATTCTATTATACTCTTTGGCAACAGAAAACTCCTTAAAGAAGAGATTCTCCAAGTGATCGTCATCCAATAGCCCATATTCTGGCCCTTTAGAGACTTCAAATACAATTTTCTCTAATAATGGGTCTATTTTAAGCTCCGATATTTTGGGATCAAATGAACTTACTTCTACATATTCCAATTCATCCCAATCCTTTAAACTCCCCGAAGCAGTAATTGGATAATACTGTGATTGACTTCCCAAGATGTTTTTGGATAAAAATCCTTCTTTTATTGCCAAATAACCTCTAAAACCTTCGGTTAATCTTCCATAAGAAAGAATATCACCGGCGCTGACATTATATACTTTGTAATTGTAAATGGGTTGATTATTTAAGGTTGCGGACATCTCGGCTCCAGCCAAAACTATAAATGTATCCTGCTCAAATTGAAGCGTAGGCCCTGTCATTGTAATTTCCAATACGCATGCATTGTCTTCATTTTCCAAGAGACTATTTGCCTTGCGTACCACACTTACATCCATCACCCCAGAAACGGGTACACCCTTATCACGATACCCGAAACGCCCTTCGTCCTGAAGGGTAGTGAAAAAACCGGATTTTAGTACCTTAAGCATCCAATTTTATTTTTTCAAATTGATAAATTCCCACTTCACCTTCAATCTTATGCAATTTGTATTCTGCCCTGGAAATAGCATAGAATTGTATTTTGTCACCTACATTTACAAAACAAGGCTCTTCCCTATTCGCATCAAAAATCGGAACCGAACAATTACCAATAATATTCCAGCCCCCAGGAGATTCTTGCGGGTAAATGCCGGTTTGCTTACCAGCTAGACCAACAGCTCCTTTAGCCACCTTCTGCCTTGGTTCAGCTCTCCTTGAGGTCTCCAATGATTTTGGCAAGCCGCCCAAATACATGAACCCTGGCAAAAATCCTATTCCATAGACGGTATAAATATGCGATGTATGCAATTCAATGATTTTCTCAACAGATTCCCCTAATTCTTTTGCAACTTTGGCTATATCAATAGCAAAATCCAAATCATAGCAAACTGGAAGTTTCCAAAGATATTTATCTGAATGATGGGTACCCACCCTTTTAGCATACCAAGTTTCTAATTGCTTTTTAAAAGGTTCAAAATCGATCCTTTGCTTTCTTTGGATCATGGTGAGGGAATTATAAGCCGAAACAAGTTCCCATTCCTTAGAATCAATACATTCCAGCTTTAAATATGAACTGAATTGAAGAATGTCTTCCAAGATGGCCTCATCTACTTTTTTGGGCCATTCAACTAAAATAGCATGCACCCCAAAAGGTCGTATGGAAATAGGATAATTTGTCACTTTTGAATATAGATTTGTTGTTTGGGCAATTCTTGAGAAAGATACATTATTATTTGTAATGCATTGGGCGTATCACCATGCAAACAATAAGTATCAGCTTCAATATGTGATTCTTTGCCATTGATTGTCACTACCTTATTTTCATTTACCATTTTGACCAAATGATGCAATACTATTTTAGGATCATTAAGAACAGCATTCGGTAACTTTCGTGAGACCAAACTCAGGTCTTGATTATAGCTTCTATCTGCAAATGCCTCTAACTTCACTTTAAAATCGTTTTTTATTGCTTTCTTGGCTATCACAGAACCGGGAGGTGCATACAAAACAACACTTTCTCTATAAGAAGCAATAGCCTTTAAAAATAAATCAGCTATCGCCTCATTCTTAGCTAAATCATTGTACAAAGCGCCATGTGGTTTAATGTGATTCAATGAAACCTGCTCCTTATGAAGGATGGTTTCCAAGGCATGTATTTGTGCCTTTATGCTTTTGGTCAATTCCGTTGACCCAATATCCATTGAAAATCGACCAAAATTTTCTTTATCCGGATATGATGGGTGGGCGCCTATACGTACACCATATTGTTTGGCCAATTTCACTACCTGGGTCATAGACACATCATCCCCCGCATGCCCACCACACGCAATATTGCAAGAAGAAATCAAGGGTAATAAATCCGCTTCATTGCCTATACCCTCACCTACATCACAATTAATGTCAATATAATTTCCTTCCATTTAAAAAAGACCTAATACTTCAAAAATGCTTTTCACTCCCAATACTACCGCAAGCACAATAATCACAAGTCCTAGAATATTTTGTGCTTTGGTATTTCTATACTTGCCCATTACCGATGACTTGTTGACAATCCATAAAAGAAAGATGGCAATAACGGGAAGCAATATTCCATTGGCTACTTGGGCAAATTTGATTATCTCAATAGGTTTAATCCCAAAGGAAAGAAAAAATATTCCCAATCCTAAAATAATCATCCATACAATTCTGAATTTTAAATCTTTCAAACCTGAATTCCATCCAAAACAACTACTGGCCACATAAGCAGCAGCCAAAGGTGCTGTTATTGCAGAAGTAACACCAGCAGCGAACAACCCAATACCCATAAAGTATTTAGCACTATTGCCATATAAAGGTTCCAAACCTTTTGCTAGGTCCATCACATTGGTTACTTCTTTCCCAGGAATGGCTGTGGCAGCAATAACAATTGCCATCGAAACCATGCCGCCCAAGGCAATGGAGATAATGGTATCTTTTCTCGCAGGTTGCAGATCTTCTTTACTTTTCCACTTTTCGCTAACCAATGATGCATGTAAAAATAGATTATAGGGTACAACGGTAGTGCCAACCAAAGCTATGATCATTAATATACTTCCATCAGGTACGCTAGGTACGAACATGCCCTTGACTATTTCCAGAATATTGGGTTTGGTGATTATGGCTGTCAAAAGAAACGAAAGGCTCATAATTAGCACCAATGTCACAAAAACCTTTTCCATAGCTTTATAACTACCCATGTATAGAAGTATAAATGCCAATCCGCCGATGACAAAAGGGTAAAAAGCAGAATATTCTTCACCGAATAGCGCGTCCATGCCTAAAGTGGCCCCTCCAATATTACCCGCTTCATACGCGGCATTGCCAATTACTATGGCAGCTAAAACAATACCAATTAAAAACGTTCTAATCCACGGGGTCTTTAACTCATTCTTAATGGCGTCTGCCAAACCGTTTTGAGTTATTATTCCTAATCTGGCGGACATTTCCTGTAATACCACTGTTGCTATAATTGAGAGTAACATCGCCCACAACAAGGCATAACCAAAGCCAACACCTGCCAAAGTGCAAGCCGTAACGGTACCAGGGCCTATAAAGGCCGCGGCTATCAACACTCCTGGGCCTATTTTTTTGAACATACTATTCTGATTGGTTTAAAGCATACAATGCAAATGTTCCCAGCCAGTGGGTACCCTCATAATTATCATCTACGATACTTGGTAAAGAATAATTTATATGTTCACTGGCTATTTGCTTTAAATGGGAATACTCAGGAAGTGATTCTGCAATTCCATATAAACACCAAGCCCGGCTAAAATTAAGGCCATCAATATGCACTAATTTACCATCGGTCCTATCGGATACTTTTCCAGTTTCCAATGTGAAGGAAGGTTTGACCATTTGCGGCAGAAAAGCATTGAACCAATTTTTGAATTTTTCTGGCGAAAAGACCTTGCGAAGCAAATCTGCTTCTTGAAGACAAGGTGATAAAAAATCAAACCCACTAGGTTCCCAACTTAAGGGGCATGCTTTGTCATTCACATAGAAGCGGTTTACACTACTTTCAATTACTTTCTGAAGCTCAGTATTGTTTGTGGTTTTTGCATAGTCCCATGCCAATGACATTCCAAAAGCAGTATTACTGTGCTCTCCTACGCGAATAGGGTAATTGAGTTTTGGAAGAAAATCAAGATACCCATGAACAACAATTGCCACTAAAGGCTGTAAATTTGCATTGAGCTCCTTGGCCATGGGATCATCCCAGGTTTGCAGTTCATCTGATAATTTCAATACCCAGGCCCAGCCATAAGTACGTTCATAGGTCTTATTACCTTTCATTCTAAAATAAGCTACTTCAGTTTCGATGTTCTCTTTTGATATATTCTCCCCTAATTTTTCACGTATTGCTAGCGCATTATCCAAATTAGGAAAACGCTTTAATAGTGAAACCAAGGACCAATGTCCATGCACAGATGAATGCCAATCAAAACAACCATAAAATGCAGGATGCAATGTTTTAGGATTTTTGAGGTGTGTTGAATCATTCAAACTTTGACCCAGTTTATTAGGGTACTCAACCTGCATACAACCCAAAGGCAAACTTGCCAATCTATTTGCTTCTGCTAAATTCAATACGGGCTTCTTAACTACTTTTTGAATGGCATTTTGAGGTTGTGAATCGTTCTTGCATCCACTCATGAACAGTGTAAAAAGCAGGAATGCGAACAATTTTGATTTCTTAATGTTCATAACTATAAATCCTTAACCTAAAATTGAAGATAAATATAATGGAATATTAATCGCTGCTAAACTTAATGTCGAAATATGTACTTTATAAAATATGACTTTCACCACAGTTTTAACATTTTAAAATGCAGTTCATCTAAAAATTTGCAGTTCATCTAAAAGTGGGATGTCATACATCGATGTTATATAATAATCCAAAAAGTACAGGGTTATAATAGTCCCAAATCAAAATCAAACCTATTTAAATGACATGTTTAGAATGTAGCAAAAACCTTGATTACATAAGACACAAAAATTCAATGGACCGGTTAGGCGTTGAACTTTGTGAAAAGCACCAAACCCGAATGGTGAAGTTGATCAAGAAGAATAATACACCCGTAGAAGCCATACAGCTGTATTATGGTTTAAAAGAAGCCGGTGTAAAAACCATGTTGGAATGGTGGGACGGTAAGAAATCCGTCGACATCGCAATCTCGCGAGTTAAATTGAATATTGAGATTGATGCAGAATATCATATGTTGACCCATGATCAAGCGATCAATGATTTAGAGAAGACGATGCACTCGTTTAAAAATGGTTTTACGACCATTCGCATACCCCATGTGTTGATCAAACATTATTTAAAGGAAACAGTAAACAACATTCTAGGAATAATGGAAGGGTTAAAAGCCAATATTAAGGTGATTTAAGCGTTAGAGAACTTTAAACGAATTATAAACATGATGTTATGAGCACATATAAAAAGATATTGACACTGCCATTAAGGCTTTCAATAGTCGTTTTATTAATGGGCATGCTGATGAAGGTCCTGGGATGGCCAATGGCCAAGCAGATAATGTTCATATCGTTCGCTGCTATTGGTATACTTTATGTCTTTAGATTCTTTAAAAAAACATCTAGGCACTTTGTTGATTATGTTAAAATGGTACTTGTCTTTTTCTGGACAACCAATGGGATTTTCAATATCATGGATTTTCCTTATACTGTAATGTTCCAGGTAATCATCGCAATATCCTTCGTTTTATGGTTTATTTTGGAAGGAACGGCTTATTTTCTTGATGATGACCGAAAAGCAAAAAACAGTACAAAGCAATTAATGTGGAATTTTGCCATGGTCGCCGGTACTTTAGCCATAATTGTAGGAAGCATCCTTAAGATATTGAACTGGGAATTTGCTTTGCCCTTGCTTACTTTAGGAATTGTAATTCTTGCTGCTTATATATTGAAAGACGTCTTTGTAGCCAATAAAATAGCTGGTGAAGATCGAAATAATGAGGAACTTCAATTGTAATTTTATTTATTAACCCGCTTCTTATAATCAATTTTTGTATCTTATTTCTCTAAGAAAAACTTATGAGAAATATAGATCGAAGGAATTGGCTGAAGACTGTTGGATTATCTGGCAGTTTTGCCCTATTAGGAGGTTTTGAAGCTCTTGCTTTTCAATTACCCCATAACTCAATTAACAGCGACTCATTGGCAAAGCTCAATGCTAATGAAAATCCCTACGGGCCATCAAAACGGGTTAGGGAAGTGATTTCCAATAATTTTGATTTAGGATGTCGTTATCCATTCAGAACATTGTCATCCCTTACCGAAAAGATTGCCGAAAAAGAAGGTGTTTCTAAAGATCATATTGTAATCACTGGTGGTTCTACTGAAGGTTTGAAAGCAGCTGGTCTGACTTTCGGTGGTTTTGGAGAGGGAGAAATCATTGCTGCTGACCCCACCTTTCAGGCTATGCTCCGCTATGCCGAGGTTTTTGGAACCAAGGTTCATAGAGTACCCGTCAATGCTGCAATGGAGCATGATTTAGGCGCTATGGCCAGTAAAGTAAACAACAAAACCAAATTGATCTTTATTTGCAACCCAAATAACCCTACAGGAACGTTATTGGATAAAAATGAATTAATAGAGTTTTGTAAAACACATGATAATCAAGCGGTGATATTCAGTGATGAGGCGTACTACGACTTTATTACCGAACCTGACTATCCTTCTATGGTTGAACTGGTAAAAGAGGGTCGAAATATCATCGTTTCCAAGACTTTCTCCAAGATTTATGGACTAGCAGGTTTACGCCTTGGATATTTGGTCGCTAGGCCCGATATCGCCACTCAATTAAAGGCAAGTGTAATGGCCAATACCAATACTTTGGCCATAGAAGCTGCAAAAGAGGCTTTAAAGGATGATGAATTCTACAAATTCAGCATTTTGAACAATATGGAAGCTAAAAAACTTATTTATAGCACTTTGGATGATCTGGGGCTTGAATATATAAAATCGCACACAAATTTTATTTTCTTCAAAACAGGTAAGCCGATAAACGAAATGATAAGTGCCATGCGGCATGAAAATGTTTTAATTGGCAGACCCTTTCCTCCTTTTTATGATTGGGCACGTATCAGTACTGGAAAAATGGCCGATATGGAACGATTCGGGACTGCATTAAGGAAAATCCTGGGCTAAACACAATGATTTTTTATCGATAAACTGTTGTATTTAATGGTTTTACGGGTTTTATAAAACTCCCTTTGATGGATATAATGAGCGCTTAAACGGATTTAAATCCCTACATCGAATATTCCTTCCTTTGCGCGAAGAAAAAAAAGTATCAGCTTCATAATTCTGTTATTAGTATATAATAAACCCAGTCTTATGAATAAGAAATCTACTTTATCGTACATCTTGTACGTTTTTTGTGCTTTTTGCTTTTTATGGGCGTTGTACGTGCTAATGTTTATAAAGTAGAATTCTAAACATATCCATAAAACAAGAATTTTACCGCAGTAAAGTTCTGGTCAATTACATGTACAAAAAAATTAATCCTTTATTGGATTAGAAATGGTTCTTTCCACTTTTAAGATATGGTGCTAGGCACTGGCGAAAACTAAACCTTGTTAGCTCAAAATGGTTGGCTTAGCAACTAAATTATGATTTTTAACCGGCAGCTCACGTATTCTTATCCCAGTTGCATTGAAAATCGCATTGGTAACAGCTGGTGCAATACCTGGTGTACTAGGCTCTCCAGCTCCGCCAGGCCAGTTATCACTATTGATGATATAGGTTTCGATTTTTGGGGATTCATTCATACGGAGCATCCGATAGTCATGAAAATTACTCTGCATAACAGCCCCATTTTCAATAGTAATCTCCCCATATAAGGCAGCTGTAAGTCCATAGACGATACCACTTTCCATTTGTGCTTTAAAACCATCAGGATGAAAGGCAAAACCTGGGTCGGCAACACAAACTACCCTTTGTACTTTCACGGTATCCGCTATGATCTCTATTTCCGCCACTTGCGCTACAATGGTACCAAAAGATTGGTGAATTGATATTCCCCTACCCCAGTTATCCGGCAAGGATTCATCCCAGTTGGCTTTCTCAGCGGCCATATCCAATACCTTTAAAAAACGAGGTGCCTTGGCAAGGTGTTCTCGGCGGTACTGATAAGGGTCTTTATTCGCGTTATATGCTAGTTCATCCATAAAAGACTCGGTAAAAAACCCATGCATGGAAGAATCCACACTACGCCAGTAGCCCCAGGGCACATGTGTAGTGCTTTCGGCATAATGAATAAATTGATGATCAACCCCATAAGGAATATGCGGGGCTTCTGGGGGGTCATGTTTAAAAACGAATTGATTGTTCCAGGCAGTTATATTACCTGTGTCGTTAAGGGCGGCCTTAAAACGACTTATATTGGCCTCCCGATAATGATCTTGTCTCATATCTTCTTCCCGCGACCAGATGAGTTTTACCGGATAGTCTACCTCTTTGGCAATAAGAGCAGCTTGTACCGCGACATCGGGCATTGCCCTACGTCCAAATCCTCCACCCAAATATTGATTGTGTACCATAACTTTTTCTCGATCAATATCCAATGCTTCTGCTACACTATTTGCAAATCCAAGGGGATTTTGGCTACCCACCCAAATCTCGCATCCTCCGTCATGTATAAAGGCCGTACAGTTCATAGGTTCCATAGTGGCATGCGCCAAATAAGGCACACGATACTCCGCTTCTACCAACTTATTGGCATTGGCAAGGGTACTTTCAACATCTCCCTTTTTTAAATCTTTCTCCTCATTGCCTTCAGTTATGGCAGCATTCATATCATCTAAATACAGGTCATAAATGTCATCCTGCCCTACTGTATCATTGGCACTTTCCTCGAATGCTATGGACAATTTATCCAAGGCCATTTTTGCCAACCAATAGCCATCGGCGATAACTGCAACAGCCCCATCGAGATTCACAATTTTATGAACACCGGACATATCTTTAATTGCCTCTGCCCCTATTGGTTTTAACTTGGCACCGAAAACGGGAGAAGCTTTAATGGTTGCATATTTCATGTTCGGTAATGTTACATCAATACCAAAGGATGCCGTTCCATTCACTTTTTCCGGTATATCAAGCCGGGGTGGTGATGTTCCCATAATGGTAAATTCCTCTGAAGTTTTTAAACGAGGCTTGGCTGGTTGTGATAGGTCGGCGGCTTTTTCCACAAAGCTGGAAAAAGGTTCCGTACGATTACTTATAGGATGCGAAATATAACTGTCTTTCACAACCAATTCGTCAGGGGAAACACCCCATTGCTCCGCAGCAGCCTCAAGCAATACAGCCCTGGCAGCAGCACCGGCCACCCGCATCGCATGCATACCCGTACAACGAACTGAAGCGCTACCCCCAGTAAGTTGAAGGCTCAATTGCTTCATGGCAGTTAAAAACAGACCATCTACAGTCCCAATCAGCATGGAAGGGATATCTTTTTCCCCCAGAATAAATCCTTTTGCCAAAGCGTAGTTGGCATATTCTTTATTTCCCGGAGCCTCCAACATACTAACCGTTTTCCAGTCAGCGTCCATCTCATCGGCTAACATCATGGGTAGGGTCGTATGTACCCCCTGCCCCATTTCAGCGTGCGGAACAATAACCGTAATCGTATTATCTGCGCCAATTTTTAACCAGATATTGATTACTGTATCACCTTCGTCCGCAATCATATCTTTTACTTTCCTTGCGCGGTTTCCTGGTCTAATTGCCACGCCAAGTACCAATGCACCACCGGTTAGAACCCCGGTAGTAATGAAAGCCCTTCTAGTCCATTTCCCCATGGTTCTCGTTTTTAGTGATTGCTGTATTTGTCAAAGCTGCAGCGGCTCGTTTAATTCCTTTTCGTACGCGTGGATAGGTTCCACATCTGCAAATATTTCCACTCATGGCCAGGTCTATATCCTCATCAGTAGGAGCGGTATTATTTGCCAATAAGGCATGGACCGCAATAATCTGCCCAGATTGACAATACCCACACTGGGGAATCTGTTCATCAATCCATGCTTGTTGTATCACATGTAATTCTGTTGCGTTGGGTGCAATACCTTCTATGGTGGTTATTTCTTTATCCACGGCCTGCTGAACCGGGATAAGGCAAGAACGTATGGGAATACCATCGAGCTGCACTGTACAGGCACCACACTGTCCTATACCACAACCAAATTTTGTTCCGGTCAATCCAATTTGCTCTCGGATAACCCATAACAAAGGGGTAGTCGGATCTACCTCTATCTCATGTATTTTATTATTTATACTTATAATCATATGGGTGATTTAAATTATGATTCCTTGTTATTTTGGCCTACAAGAAGGTTTCCCTAAAACTACATATAAAAATTTTGAGCATCAAGTTTTACTAGCTTGAAATTGATTCTTAAAGTCAACTAATACTATACTAATACTACTACTAAGCTGTTGAGAATCATCTCCATGTATCTGGTTTGGTATACATTGAATATTTATAAAATAAAATTTACGCCACCTACCTTTCCTTGTCCAAATAAGAGCAATAAATGAATTCACGACCATTGACCAATCTGTAAAGGTTAGATACTAAATTTGCTATCTTAGGGAACTAATTCGAATAATTAGGTCTTTGCAATTTATATTGTCGCTATCATTCAATCACAAAAGAAATGATTATATCCCTTTCAGTGCTCTTAAATAATTAATGTGGTCAAGAAATCATTTGGCATTAAAAAAAGAAGGTATGAATAGACGTGATGTACTAAAAAAGTCTGTAATCGCAGCTGCGGGAATTGGTGCCTTGCCCAACTTATTTATGCTCATTGAGAGTTGTGGTCCGGAAAGGCTAACAAATTATCAACCGGTATTCTTATCTATTGAACAGTATGAAACCATTTGGCAAATTGCTGAATTGATCCTTCCAAGAACAGACTCTCCGGGAGCAAATGATGCCGCTGTAGCGCCTTATATAGACCTGCTATATTCGGAATTTTTTGGGGATGAAGATCTAATAAAGTACGAAACGGGCTTAAATACTTTTATGAAGAATTGTATGGCACGCTTTGGAAAATCTTTTGTGGAACTTGACGAAACCAACCAAATCGCTGTTTTACAAGCCTTGGATAAAGAAGAAAATGCAACCTCTTTTTTTAAGGCATTAAAAGGATTTATTTTATGGGGTTATTTCACCTCAGAACAAGGGATGAAAAGCATGAATTATTCACCAGTTCCGGGAAAATACGAAGGATGTATCACCATAAGCGATAATGAAAAAATAATTGTGGGTAATCGTTAAATAGTAAAGAATATGCAGGCAAATAAATTTGATGCAATTGTTATTGGTTCAGGCATGTCTGGTGGTTGGGCAGCCAAAGAACTCACCGAAAAAGGACTCAAGACCTTAGTTTTGGAAAGAGGACGACAGGTAGAACATATTAAGGATTATCCTACCACGAATATGGCTCCATGGGAATTCAAATTCAGAAAAGAACTGAGCAAAGAAACGAGGGAGGAATATCATATTCAAAAAGATGTTTATTCCTTTAATGAGGCCACCAAACATTTCTGGGCCAGCGACAAAAAACACCCTTACACACATCCGGATGATAAGCCTTTTCGTTGGTTAAAGGCCTTTCAGACCGGAGGTAAAAGTCTGCTGTGGTATAGGCAGTCCTATAGGTTAAGTGAGATTGATTTCGAAGCTAATGCCAAGGATGGTTATGGCGTGGATTGGCCAGTGCGGTATAAGGATATAGCTCCCTGGTACGATTATGTGGAAAACTATATTGGGGTTAGTGGCAGGAATGAGGGATTAAAACAGTTGCCTGACGGGAAATTTCTACCTCCAATGGAGTTTAACTGTGTGGAAGAGCATTTTAAAGAATCAATCAAAGAAAACTTTAATGGGCGTGTCATGACTATTGGCCGAACGGCACATGTTACCGTCAGACACAATGAAAGAGGACCTTGTCAACACCGAAATATGTGTGAAACAGGTTGTCCGTTTAGTGCCTATTTTAGCAGTGTGAGCGTTACCTTACCAGCAGCGGCAGCGACTGGTAATATGACTTTTAGACCCCATTCCATTGTTCATTCTATCATTTTTGATGAAAAGCAAGGCAAAGCAACAGGAGTGCGAGTGATTGATGCCCAAACAAAGGAAACAACCAAGTACTATGCGAATATTGTTTTCCTATGTGCTTCAACACTTCCCAGTGCCCAGATAATGCTCAATAGTACCTCAGCAAGTTTTCCTAATGGCATTGGCAATTCCAGTGGTATGTTGGGACACCATCTCATGGATCACTATTTTGTTTCGGTAAAAGGTAAGATTGACGGATTTGAAGATGGATATTATAACGGACACAGGCCCAATGGTATTTATGTTCCCAGATTTGAAAATGTTGATACTAAGAATCCTGATTTTTTAAGGGGATTTGGCTTTCAAGGTTCTGCCCGAAGAGAAGGATGGTCCAGAGGGACTCAAATGGAAGGATTTGGGGCAGCATTTAAAGAGGAAATATCAAAGCCAGGGCCATGGACCATGGCTCTAGAGGCGTATGGTGAATGCCTTCCGTATTTCGATAATAAAGTGGAATTGCACCCAGAATTGAAAGACCAATGGGGAATCCCAATATTGCATATAAGCTGTGAACTAAAAGAAAATGAACATAAAATTTTAAAGGCCAGTAGTAAAATTGGGGTAGAAATGATGGAGAAAGCAGGCTTTAAGGATATTACACCTGGTGATCCCAAAGAATGGATCTTTGGTGATGGTATTCACGAAATGGGGACCGCGCGTATGGGAAGAGACCCCAAAACTTCTGTCTTGAACCAATGGAATGCATGCCATGATGTGCCCAATCTTTTTGTTACTGATGGTTCTTTTATGACTTCCTCAGGCTGTCAGAATCCTTCACTTACGTATATGGCTTTTACTGCAAGGGCGGCTAATTATGCCGTTGATGAAATGAAAAAAGGCAATCTTTAGCTATTCGCTTTAATTACAACTTATTTTTCTGATAATTATTAAGAATTCCCCAGAAGGAGGAAATTGCTACCAACAAAAAGAAAACCCCTATAATACATAGTGCAATACAAACAAGCGTGTTTTTGAATAAAAACTCATCGGATACCTCTGGATTAATTAGATTGGCTATACCAAATAATAAGGTAAAAGCACTAATAAAAAGCGAAATGAGAATAATAAAAATATTTGTAACGTTAGACTCAAAGATTACAGGATATTTCATGATTTAATATATTTAAGTTTAGCTACTTGCAATCTGGATACCCATATATCCAAAAATCTGTTAATTACTGCTACAACTTTTTCCAGTAAATGCTTTTGCATTAAATAAAGGACACTCCTCAATACCATTATGCATTACGAAAAAACCCATCACAGAAATTGAAGTCCTTGAGTTCCAACATTTATAAAAATATACTGTAAGAATTATAAATAAAATGATAAAGATCATTTAAACTAAAGCTTTACCTCCTATGATCAAATTCTTATCTAAAATTTGACAACAACTTCTTAATGGGAAAAAACAGAAAAGCCTGTTTGTTTTTTAAATTGATATCTTTAAAAAGAAAAAACAGAATAAGGTAATACTAAAAAACCTATGAAAAATAGTCTTGGCATTTTTGCTGTGTTACTTATTTTTGCACTTTCCTTAAACTGCAACCCGGATAAATCCCCTACCAAACAAGCTGCAGCTATACCTTTTACAAGAGATCTTAATGACATAAAAAAAGACGGTAAGCTTAAAGTATTACTAGCCTACAGTAGTACCAGCTATTTTTTATACAAGGGCAAACCTATGGGTTATGAATATGAATTACTGCAACGCCTGGCGGATCATTTACAATTGGAATTGGAAATCAAGATTTCGAACAACCTGGATATGTTGCTTACCAATTTGATCAAAGGACATGCCGATATTGTGGCATACGGCCTGGCGATTACTGAGGATAGAAAAACGGTAGCTGCCTTTACAGATTATTTATATTTGACAAAACAGGTATTGGTTCAAAAAAAACCCACGAACTGGCGAAAAATGACCCTGGATAATATAAAGAAAAGTATCATTCAGGACCCCTTGGAACTTATTGGGGATACGGTTTCTGTTCGTGAAAATACCTCCTATTTTGAAAGACTTAAAAACCTATCCAAAGAAATGGGCGGGAAAATTATCATTGATACCTTGGAAGGCAATCTTTCCACCGATGAAATAATCCAAATGGTAGCAAATGATAAGATCAAATACACCATTGCTGATAAAAACTTAGCCAACATAAATTCTTCCTATTCCCCTATATTGGATACGGATGTACCGGTAAGTTTTTCACAAAGAATAGCATGGGCCGTGCGACCAAGTTCCCCGCAGTTATTGGAAGCTACCAATACCTGGATAAAACAATACAGGAAACAGCCCGAGTATAATGTAATTTACAACAAGTACTTTAAAAACAAAAGGAGTTTTAAAAATCGGGTGCAAAGTGATTTTTATAGTGTAAATACGAATGAAATTAGCCAGTACGATGGGATAATAGAAACCCATGCCAAAAAAATTAATTGGGACTGGCGACTTTTGGCTGCACTCATTTATCAGGAATCCAATTTTAAAAATGAGGCCAGTGCATGGTCCGGAGCAGCTGGATTAATGCAACTGATGCCTGGGACTGCTGACGACATGGGGATAAAGGACAGGTTAGATCCAAAAGATAATATTCGTGGTGGCACCCAATATTTAAAAATACTTTATGATGCATTTAATGGCATTACAGATAGTGTGCAGCGGGTTAAATTTACGTTGGCGGCATACAATTGTGGTTATTTCCACGTAAAAGACGCGCAAAAATTGGCGACTTTAAATCAATTAGATCCCAATGTTTGGGATGGGCAGGTTGATCAGATGATTTTGTCACTTACATATCCCCAAAACTTTAATAAAGAAGGAATAGAATATGGGTATGTGCGTGGTCAGGAACCTTTTGATTATGTTATCGATATATTTAAACGGTATGATCATTATATTCGATTTATAGATGAATAAAATGCATTAATTCATTTATACTGCACCCAGTATTTGAATTGATTTGGGACGTTTAGAATTTCATCTAGATCCTTACCTGATTTATTGTTTGCATTTTTTCGGCATCTCTTGGTTCCCTTAATTACCCCAACCACACCTCTCCATCTTAGGAAATAGGTAGCAGTTGGATTTTTGAACTTATATTTTCCACTTATAATCTATCGTCTTAATTGAACAATTTTTCGGAACTTTTTTACACGAGCAGGACGCTTGCGCAAGCTTAGGGGAAATATATAGTAAAACTAATCGTTATAGAGCTTATAACTTTCTATAAAATAAATAATTATGATTAAGAAATGTATTTTAGGAATGTCCATGTTAGCAACAATGGCTTTTGGCTTTACCAGTTGCTCCAATGATGACGATGATGATGAGAAAATTTGTGATACATGTACGCTCCAAAACGAAACGATTGAGCTATGCGATAATGGAGACGACACCTATACACTTACGGCAGGTGGCGAATCCGAAACAATTACAAAAGAGGAACTTTCAGGGGTCTCGCCAGCAGACTTTGTTGGATTGATCTGTAGTTTGGGAGATATCGCTCCTTAAGTAAAAAAGTTACTTATTATATTATTAAGCCCAACCTCGTCGAGGTTGGGCTTAATATTTTACCCCCATCGTTGGCGATCTTCCCGCTCGTGCGCTATATTTTGTGGTTAATTTTTTATATGCTTAGACTGCTTAAAAACCGCATGGATAAATTCGATGAATTAGATAATAGAGCATCCTTTCTTATAGCGAAACTGACCAATATCATTGCCTTATACAAAAACGCTGCCTAAATTTTACCTTGGTTTAGAATCATAATTTTACAGTCATACGAATGATTCGAGTATAAAAAACATCAGCACATGCAACAGCATCGATTAGCAGCAGTCATGTTTACCGACATTGTAGGCTATACTGCCTTGATGGGGTCAGATGAGGAACGTGCATTTGAAATGCTCCAGAAAAACCGCGATATACATACAAGTTTACTGGAAAAATATAATGGTACCCTTATCAAGGAAATAGGAGATGGGATGTTGATCAGTTTTGATCTTGGCTCTGATGCCGTTCGCTGCGCCATAGAAATTCAGATAGCCTGTAGGGAAAAGAACATTCCTTTGAGAATTGGCATCCATGAAGGGGAATTGGTATTTGAGGATTCGGATATATTTGGCGATGGGGTTAATCTTGCCTCCCGCTTGCAGGAATATGCCGAAGTGGGTTGCATATCCATTTCGGGATCTGTATACAGGGACGTAAAAAACAAGGCAGATATACATACCAAATTTGTTGAAGAGAAGTATTTTAAAAATGTAGATGAGCAGGTAAAAATATATAAAGTATTGTGTGAAGAACCACCGGATACTTTAGAGTCGTCAAGGTATTCTGCAAAGAAGAAAGTTCAACGGCGGCCCATTGTAATTCGACTCCTTAAAACAATACCCCTCATTATTACAGCAGTCGCGGTTGCCATTACTATTTTTTTTATCTATGGTAGTACAAAAATTCCCTTTACAGAGCGGGATTGGATTGTGATAACAGATTTTGAAAATCTGACCGAAGAAACAATCTTAGACCACTCCCTGAATACCGCTTTTATTCTAAGTATCAATCAATCACGTTATTTGAATGTGCTGCCCAAGCAGCGAATGATTGAGACGTTAAAGCGAATGGAAAAAGAAAATAGTACAACCATTGATGAAGAAACCGGTAGGGAAATTGCCATTCGCGAGGGTATAGAAATTTTTATCGTTCCAACTATAAGCAAGGTGGGCACCCAGTATATTCTTACCGCTAAGATACTGGACGCCCAAACAGCCAATATCCTAAAGTCTGAGGTTCTTTATGCAAATAACCAGGACGAGATCATTGAAAAACTGGATCAGTTAAGCAGGAAGTTACGACGGCGCCTTGGAGAATCTGCAATGAGAATCTCGGACCAGGGCAAACCACTAAAGGAAGTTACTACTTCTTCACTTGGGGCACTTAAACAGTATTCCCTGGGTATTGAAAGTCATCTCCGACTCGACTTTAAAAAAGCCAAGATCCATTATGAAAGTGCAATCCGTCTTGATAGTAATTTTACCTCGGCGAAGGCTTCTCTGGGAAATTTACTTTTTGAAAAATTTGATCGGGATGAGGGCCGCATATGGCTCGATAAAGCTATTGAATCCATTGATAATCTTACCGACAGGGAAAAATTCGGCATTCTTGCTTTTTACGCGGTGAATGTTGAAAATAATCTGGACAAGGGTATCGAATATACAGAAAAACGACTTGGATTATATCCTGATGATCCGGCGGCACACAATAACCTGGGTTGGTATTTTCAAAAACAGGGTAAGTATGATAAGGCTTTGGATGAATATAAAATGGCACTTCAGATCAATCCGTATATGATGCTTACCAATAGCGGGATAATCTGGATATATCTAGATTATTTTGCGCAAATAGATTCTGCCATGACCTGGTCTAATCGCATGATTAAAAATGCCCCCGATAATCCCTGGGGTTATTTTTACCTCGGTTCGGCATATGTCGGATTGAATGATCTTGAGAAAGCAGAAGCGGTTTATCTTAAAGCAGGGGAACTTAACTCAAACTTTTTGATGAATCAATACCGATTGTCCCATGTCTACAGGCTTCAGTTAAAGTATGACAAAGCCATTGAGGTTTTGGAGACAATCCTAAGGAATAATCCGAACGAATTCTCTGCCCACTATGACCTAGGTATAAATTATAATTTAATCGGAAAAGGGGAATTGGCCAGAAGTCATTTTCTTGAATATAAAAAAATAGCCGAACCATGGTTGATTAGCTCCCCAGACGACCCAAAATCCTATATTTATAATGGGATCATCCGTGCGAAATTGGATGATAAAGATGCCGGATGGGACATTGGAAAAAGAGCTTTGGAACTGGAGACACCAATGTACTTTGAATTTGCTCAGTTGCTGGTCGTGCTAGACCGAAAAAGTGAAGCCTTGGACTATTTGGAGAAAGCACTTGAGAATGGGTATAAAAACCTGATATGGATAAAAATCCATCCCGATATGGAATTATTGCAAGGGGAGCCACGCTTCAAGGAATTGATACAAAAGTATTTTGAAACTCCATAATATCTTTTATTAAATTACCTGATATTAACGAGCTGTCTATTTCCTACTAAACACTGTGTTAACAAAGACAAACCACCACTAATTCTGTTACACTCAATAATATGGGGTTCTTATTCTCGAACAATATTAGACTCATTTAAAGTTGTTTCTAATTATTTGTTACCTTGGGAAGAACAACCAACCACTTTCTTACCATGATAAATTTCTATCGTAAAATCCGCAAAAAACTGGCAGATGATAACAAACCATTAAAATATGCCCGCTATGCTATTGGGGAGATTGTACTGGTTGTTATTGGTATTCTAATTGCGTTACAGGTAAATAATTGGAATGAAGTGCTGAAAGAAAGAGCACTCGAGATCAAAATTTTGGAAGAGATAAAAGAGAATATTGAAAGTGATTTTAAGGACCATAACCAGAATATTGAGTTTATGGAGCGTACTATTAATTCCTCAGATGTAATTTTGAATCATCTTGAAAATAATTTACCCTATCACGATTCACTATCCGAGCATTTCAGCTGGTTGGTAATCATACCTGACTTTTATTCTGTGAGCAGTGGCTATCAACTATTATCTTCTAAAGGAGTAAACTTAATTACCGATGACTCGTTAAGACGGGATATTTCGTTTCTTTATGACAATACCCACGATTGGATTAAGGACTTTTTCGCCTTTTTAAAAGGAAATTCCTATAGAATTTTAACAGAGCATATGGTTCCAAAATTCAATAACTTTCAAGCGTTCAAAACTTACGAACCTCGGGATTATATGAAACTGCTTAAAGATGAGGAATTTAAATCATATGTTCAATTCAATATGGAAAATTTTCGAGATTTTAAGAGGTTATATGAAGAAAGAATAGCGCTCGGAAAGAAT
>Ga0316201_10000736_pt1 | contig 19997 bp, 17 predicted proteins | sample CS6wburrow_MG_FD_204516 | JGI IMG/M metagenome (GOLD analysis project Ga0316201, IMG submission 204516) | Coastal sediment microbial communities from Delaware Bay, Delaware, United States - CS-6 worm burrow | ecosystem: Environmental > Aquatic > Marine > Coastal > Sediment | place: USA... | reverse complement strand
GGAATTGGCTATAATTTCTTCTAAAGTTAACATTATTTTTCCTGTTTTTTTAAGTTTATCTAACTCAAATAATTTCTTGTAAAATTCTATATCAAGCCTTTCCACAAATAAAATAGGATTACTATAGCCTTTTTCATGATATTCTTTCAGTAATTTTTTTTCAACACAGAGAACACGGAGTACCACAGAGTGCCATAGAGTATTCATTTTAAGCTGTTGCTTTAGATTTTTGTTATTGCTCACGCAAAGCTGCAAAGACGCTAAGCATAATAACTTGCCCCCTTTGCGCCTTGGCTCGAAGCCTGAAAAAAAACCTTACTGATTTAAAGAGTTGACAAACTCGCAAACTAAAGTTTGTACTGCAAGCTCGAAAATTACAATGGAAAATAGAAATGCACTCTTACTTAAGAAGGAATTTTTTGCGAACTTGCGGTTTTTGATGTAGGTGGATTAGCCCAGTTGGGCATAATCCACCATGATTGAGAAGAGAATTAAAACAAACGATCTGCGCGAGGCGTTAGTTTAGACTGGCTTTTTCGGATAGCGTGAACTGATGGCTCATCAGAGAATGATATATCAGTGTTGTTGGAAACAATATCAGACAGTAAACGATACAGTATTTCTGAACTCCTTTTCAGATGGGGCATGGGTGCTGCCTCATTTTGTCCGTGGTAATTGACAGGTGGCCCCATTTCTTCATCAAAAAGTGGGCCGGCCGCCAATAATTGTGGATGCCCTTTTGCATCTGTGCCACCGCCAATCGCGAGACGCGGACAATCTCTTCCTTCAACGGCGCGAAAGGCCTCATTCAGGAGTTGAAACGCTTCATTGGTGTCGGGATTGCGTACATCCGGTGAGATGATCATTTTAGTTTTCAATTGAATCTGAGCACCCGGATAAGCTTTGGAAAAGCGATCCATCAGTTGCTCAAAGACATATTGGAAGCGACTATTGCCTTCAAATAAACCTTCTGTTTCGCCATCCCAACCCTGACTGTGATGCCCTATCGCATAACGTATATCCATTTCGAGGGTGATTTCTTGCTTTTCGGTGTCGGTGACGAATTTGGTCAGGGCGTAAGTTGTCCCAATTTCAAACACATTATCTTCAGCCTTCAGCAATTCAGGATGGTTTTCGCCAAATGCCTTCGTTCCCCAACCCCAAGTCATCAATTGGGTCATTCGACTAATCTCATTGCTGGCCAGTTTGTTGTCGTCAACCAAGTGGGTGAGAAAATTGGCTAATGAAACCAGTGGGTTCGCGCCATTCCGTCGATTGATATCGGGTGCTGAACCATGTTGAGCCCCTGCCACTTTAGTGGTTAGCGAAACACGATTGTCCTGATCAACAGCTGAAACGGTTAAATCGGCTGCGCGATAGTAGGGATCGTCAAAGCGGTAGCTTCTATAAAACGATTTAATCCCTTGAGCAAATTGAGTGGCCAATGCTTTAGAACTGGCCTTAATCACAGCAGTGGCGGTATCTGGAATCTGGTTGACAGGCGCTGTTGAAGTGTTGAGACTTTCGATCCATAAGTCTCCATTTGCTAGGTTGGTATACGGTAACGAGAAAACCGGACGTTCAAGCCCCTTTTCAGCACGAACACACCACATGGCATCAAAGACTATCCCAAAATCGGGTACCTGTGTCTCTGTATCGTCAAGATAGTGGGGCGTTGCCATCTGGGTTTCTTCTGACGTATCGAAGATTAATTCTAGGGTGTAGTCATCCAAAAGCGCAGGCTGGCTATCCAATTGTTTTGCCAATGTTCTCAGCACAATAAAAGTGCTAATAGCCGGCCCTTTGTCATCAAGGGCACCGCGCCCTACGAGAAAGTCCATGTCTTCGCCCAAGTATTCACGCTTTTCTACGCGAGGGTCGAAAGGCCCCCACCAATCACTTTGATTCGCGGGTACGGTATCAAGATGGGTAAGCAGCGCCACTTTTTGTGGCCCCTCACCTAAGCGAAAACCAAATAGCCAGTAAGGCTTACCCTCGACCGTTTTAGTCCAATTGAAAGGAGACAGGGTGAGGTTTTGTTGTGTGCTGTTAAACATCTCTGCCCAGTTTTGCAAACAGGTTTGAGTCGTTTCGATATTCTCAATCACTTGTTTTTCAGACAAGTCGCCATCACGGTAAGTGGGAATCTTGACAATCGCACTGGTTTCCGCTTGAAACAAGGCATCCCAAGACTGGCTAATGCTTTGATGGCGAAGAGCAAGTGGTGTGGTTGGAGACACTATGTTGCAAGGGGTTGTCTCCCCTTCTCCTGCCTTGTTCACTGGCCCAGCGTGTGCTGCAGCCATCCCAGATGTCAAGACAATCAACAAGGTGTTTCGTAATGCGATGCCATAATTTGAGCGTCGCAAACTTTGAACATACGTCATAAATGTTTTCTCCTTTTTTAGATGTGGATTGATAAAAGGTAAAAGGGCAAGCACAGGGCAACCACAAGGGATTGCCCCTACTATCCATTGAATTGAACAAAAAAAATATTAACATCGCTTGCTCAAGAAAGGCAATCCTTTTCGAGAAAAAACCTGACTGTCAGTTTTAAAAATTTTTGCGCCTTTTGCGCCTTTTGCGTCTCTTGCGTTAAAAAAATAAACGCTAAGGACGCTAAACTGACTCAACTGATAACTGATGACTGATAACTGAATAATCAATCACGGTTTAATTTCATAAGTTTTTGTTAAAATAGATAAAATGACATCAGGGCTACTCTGTTTCTGTAACAAAGTTTTACTAAGTTGTTCATTGAGTTGTTGTGACAGGGTTTGAGCGTTTGTTGACTTCAATTGTTTAAACGCTTTTGGTAAAGCTTCTTCTACTATTGATAAATCACTGGCGTTGTCTACTAACAAGGCTACGATTAATCTTTTACCCGGTGATTTTGCGACAATTTCAAAGCCTGAAAGCGGATCGGGTATTGTGAATACTTTTCCCGCTTTGACGTAGCCTGGTAAGGTATATCGATTGGGAAACAGGCGCGTTAATGTCTTTGCTGTATCCAGATGACTGGCATCCAATACGAGTAAGTGTCCATTTCGCTGACTGCTTACCTGTACTCGCATCTTTTGATCCTGTTTAAGCGTGTATGGCACAATGTCAATCTGTAAATCGTTATTTAAACGGGATTCTATAGATTCAGGTCTTGAAGGAGCAGTCATTGCACTCCAAAGCCGAATATCCTGATCTAACAAACTCGGTTTGATGTTCAGTTGTGGTGTTAATCCATCTGGACATTGGTATGGCCTCACTTTGCAGTAGGTATGCGATTCACGGCGCATGTAGTCTAACAATTCCCGATGACTGACTTTGCCATCATCATTGCTGTCTGCATGATTATCTTCAATCCCCTGAATAAAGCGGCGCGTGAAGACACCGGTATGCGGGTAAACACTGGTATCAACGACAGCCACTTGATGAGTCGCTACTGCAGTATAAGACACAACATGTTCTTGAGTTTTGATGAAACCTTCTTTTTTCAAGTCATGATTTGCGGTTTGACGTTTCGGCGGATCTTTAAAAATCGGCACTTTGATAGTGGAATCAGGATGATCCCGAAATGATATGCTTTTGGCCATCGTGCCAGAGTGACTCGCGTCAATAATGATTGTGACTTGACGCGCCTTTAATTGTTCCAAACGCTGGTTTATCTCATCATCAAGAATCAAGTCCCTTTTTAAGCGAGTGCTATTGAATGGACACAAGGCCTCATCATAACGGTCAATTTCATCATGACTCCTATCTCTCACGTAGGTGCCATGTCCACTATAATAGAACAACACCTTGTCGCCGGGTTGAGTCCCTCTAATCAGCCAACTATCAAATACCCTCAAAATCTCTGATTTAGTCGCTTCATCATTAATTAAGGTGCGAATTTGTGTGGGTTGGTAATGCCAGTTCGCTTGAAGAAATTGTGTCATGTTGATGACATCTTGTTTACTACCGGTAAGCGAATTGATTTGTTGATATTCGTCAATACCAACTAATAAGGCACGATTCTCAGCATGAGCCACTGTCATCACAATCATAAGGCACAGTAGGATGCTTGATGTTTTTTTGACAATCACATTTTTTTCCTTAAGTTGTAGGGTGGGCAACGTGTTGCCCACCAATCTTATTAAACCAGTAAGTCTGCGACAGCTTCACATTCTTGTTCAAGTTCATGTTGTGTTGCGAGTAGCTGTTTGTGGTCAAATTTGTCTATTTCTAAACCTTGCACAATGTTTATTTGACCGTTTTGGGTTGTCACTGGGAAGGAATAAATTAATCCTTCAGGAATGTTGTAGCTACCATCGCTGGGAATAGCCATGCTCGTCCATTCATCAGTACCCCTTACCCAGTCACGCATATGTGACATGGCTGCAAAAGCAGCCGAGGCGGCACTGGATTTACCGCCGCGTACTTTAATAATTTCAGAGCCACGTTTTTGTACCTGTTGTATAAATTCATTGACGATCCAGTCTTCCTCAACTAAGGATTTTGCAGGTTGACCATTGATGGTGGCGTGGCTGATATCGGGATATTGTGTGGTGGAGTGATTGCCCCAAATGATCACATTTTTAACAGCAGTAATTTTGACACCGGTTTTTTCTGCCAATTGGCTGACAGCACGGTTATGATCGAGACGTGTCATGGCGCTAAATTGTTTGCGATCTAAATCGGGTGCAGAGTGCATGGTAATGTAGGCGTTGGTATTGGCCGGGTTGCCGACGATGAGTACTTTAACATCACGGCTGGCAAAGTCATTGAGTGCTTGACCTTGTTCAGTGAAGATTTCACCGTTGATTTTCAATAAATCGCTTCTTTCCATCCCGGGGCCGCGTGGTTTAGCACCGACCAGTAAAGCGTAGTCTACATCGCTAAAGGCAATATTGACATCGTCTGTCATGACAATGTCTTCTAACAATGGGTAGGCGCAATCGTGTAATTCCATGACAACACCTTTTAAGGCCTCTAATGCGGCCGGTACTTCTAGCAGATGTAAAATGACGGGTTGATCTTGTCCAAGCATTTCTCCTGAAGCAATGCGGAAGACTAAGGAATAAGCAATTTGACCGGCTCCACCGGTGATAGCGACACGTACTGGTTTTTTCATAATTAACTGTCCTTTCTATGAAAGATAAACGAAATCCACCAATCCCCTGTTTTTAAAAGCTTAAACAAGCCAGAAGGGGGGGGTTAAATTACGTTTCCTAATATCGTTTGAATTTGCAAACGATATTAGGGAATGTAGACCTAGACAAACTAAATATCTGTCAATTCGATATTTAATCAAGTTGTTGCGATGCAATTTCAATCCATTGCTTTTGAACTTTACGAACATTTTTGGGCAGGTGTTTAGCGCGTTTTATAATATCGTTAAACAAACTCTGCGCTTTTTCAGTCTGGCCTTGTTTTTTAAGCAATAATGCGTAGCGACATTTCGCTTCATAACCTGAATAATGGGAAGCGACGACTTCATATTCTTCTAAAGCGGCTTCGTTTTCTTGCAAGGCTTCGAGGGTGCGGGCAAATAAGAGATGGCCGTCTGGTGATTTAAACTTTGGATTGGTTTCAATTAAGCGGTTCAAAGTTTCTTTTGTTTTAATATAATCACCGTGTAAAAACAAGGCTTTTGCAAGACCTAACATGATGTTCGGATCATCTTGATAGATGCCGCTCAAGGCAGTGCTATATAATTCAATGGCTTGTTCATATAATTCTGCTGCAACACATTCTTGCGCTAATTTTACCCTGTTTTCAACATTGTCAGAGATTTCTAAATTGGTTGTCAAGCGTTTTAATTCGCTTTGTGGATCAATGGTTTTAAACACTCGTGTTGTGGCCTTTCTGCTAGTGCGACTGCTGCGTAATTCGGGTAAGATTTCTGCGAAAAAATAAACGATACATCCTAACAGCGAAAAAATCAGGATGATCCAAAGCCACATTCTATCACGTCCCGTTTTGATCACATGGACGGCAAAGGCGATTTGAATCAATAATGATAATATCAGAAATATTGGCATGATCGGTTTATCAAGGAACTCAGTAAATCAACCACAAAGATCCTTTTATTGAATAAAAGGATAGACCGCTGATTTAAGGGATTGTCCTAATTGACGTTGATTAATTATCAGTATGAATCAGTATCTAACCTAATCAATTTGGGGTGTTGCCCTACGATTTGGGCAAGTTGATAAGTGCCAGCGACTATGATTCTCGATTATCTAATCAATGTGCCATTTTTATTTTAGTGTATAATTGTTTCATGCCAAATTAAGGCGTGATTTGTGATTCGTAAGTTGCAAATTGCAAATTATAGACTTTTAATTAATAGACTTGTCCGAAAATAAGGTTTTTTTGATTTTTAACACAGAGAATACAGAGTACCACAGAGTAGCACAGAGCATAAGTATAAGATTTTTATATCTTATTTTATAAAACGCTACTGTGTGTGTTTTCATCCCTAGAATTTGAAAACGGGATCGGTGGTAAGCTTTCAAGTCAGTCATTCTTTAAAAGTATTTCGTGATTTGCTAATATGCCATCACATTTTAAAAATGTGACAACGATTTTAGGCGTATTGACTCATCTTAGCAAATGTCATAGAGAATTTGAATTTTGCAATTCGCAATTCATTAGCTAGGACAAACATGCCGGTTCGCCACTACAAATCAAGAGATGAATTAAGGAGGCTCTTGCAAAACGATTAAGCAGAAACGATAAAACAATCACGACGTTGATACGCCTTTCAGTCGTTGATTTGCGGGGGCACGTCGGCGTTTTGCAAGTTCCTCTTATTAATTCTTTTATATAGTGTAGCTTCCCTACGGTTCATAATTAGCTACGCTTAACGAAGTTTCGTTCTACCTACTTAAGTTTAATTAAGGCGTTTTTAATATGCGTGACAAAATTAGATTAGTCTCATCCGCGAAAACAGGGCATTTTTATACCACGACTAAAAATAAGCGTAATACACCTGATAAATTGGTGATCAAAAAATTTGATCCCGTTATACGCAAGCATGTGGAATACAAAGAAGCTAAAATCAAATAACTCACACAGATAACCCTAAAGGAGCGTTCGTATATGGCCATTATTAAAATGATCGATTTAGATCTCAAAGGTAAACGTGTTCTGATTCGTGAAGATTTGAATGTGCCCTTGAAAGATGGCAAAGTGGCAAGCGATGTGCGTATAAAGGCCTCTTTGCCCACCATTAAACATGCGATGGAGGCCGGTGCTCAAGTGATGTTGATGTCTCACTTAGGTCGTCCCAAGGAAGGCGAGTTTGATCCCAAAGCCTCTCTGGCACCTGTGGCCGAGCATTTGGAAAAGTTGTTGGGTAAGCCAGTGAAATTGGTCAAAGATTGGTTAGATGGGATAGACATGGCCGCCGGTGAGGTGGTGTTGTGTGAAAATGTGCGCTTTAATAAGGGCGAGAAAAAGAATGATGATGAGTTGTCTAAAAAAATGGCTGCTTTGTGTGATGTGTATGTGATGGATGCTTTTGGCACGTCGCACCGTGCCCAAGCTTCAACGCATGGCGTGGCGAAATATGCGCCTGTGGCCTGTGCAGGGCCTTTGCTCGCGGGTGAATTAGAGGCATTGGGTAAAGCTTTAGATAATCCAGCGCGTCCGATGGTGGCTATTGTCGGCGGCTCTAAAGTGTCTACTAAATTGACCGTGTTAGAATCGCTGTCTAAAGTGGTTGATCAATTGATCGTCGGTGGTGGCATTGCCAATACTTTTATCGCAGCCGCCGGTCACAATGTGGGTAAATCTTTGTATGAAGCTGATTTGATTGAAGAAGCTAAAAAACTGACGGCGGCTGCACAAGCACGGGGTGGCGATATTCCTGTACCAACTGATATTGTTGTTGGCACCGTCAGTCCTTTTGAACAGGAAGATGCAAAAGCGACTTTGAAGGCCGTCAATGAAGCGACTGATGATGAGATGATTTTTGATGTTGGCCCTGAAACCTCTGCCAAATTTGCTGAAATCCTGAAAAAGGCCGGCACGATTGTTTGGAACGGCCCAGTAGGGGTGTTTGAATACGATCAATTTGGTGCGGGAACGAAAGCCTTGTCAGAGGCGATTGCAGAAAGTAGCGCCTTTTCGATTGCAGGTGGTGGTGATACCTTAGCGGCAGTGGATAAATATGGCGTGGTTAAACAAGTGTCATACATTTCAACTGGCGGGGGTGCTTTCTTAGAATTTTTAGAAGGCAAGAAATTGCCGGCCGTAGCAATTCTTGAGGAACGGGGAAATTAATCTGTTATCAGTATCAGTATCAGTTATCAGTTATCAATGAACACTGAAATCCTATAGTTTATTCGATAATATGTAGGGGTCAATAGGATGAACCACAGAAAATAAGTGGGCTTTCATAGCTTTCATATATATAATAAAAACCGATAGAACGCTGATTGCACTGATTATGGCCTGATTGACGCTGATTAATTAAATTAATCATTTCAACATCAAGCTTCCCACTACAGTCTGTTCGATAATCTGTTGACTATACTTTGGTGGGCAACAAAAACACGTTTCGCGCCAAAAGTTTTGCGCGCAAAACTTTTTTTGCTACCCCACCCTACATAACTTTTTAATGAAGAGGGTGGGCAACAAAAACACGTTACCCACCATTTCACGCAAAAGTTTCGCTCCGCGAAACGTGAAATACATAAAATTTTAATTTATGACCAGATGCAGTATAAATGGGGTAAGCTGTTCACTGATAACTGTTCACTGATAACTGATAACTGATAACGATATGTTCCGAAGAACTAAAATCATCGCCACGCTTGGGCCAGCAACTGATGATCCCACAATGTTGGAGAAAATTATCCAAGCGGGTGTTGATGTTGTGCGCCTGAATTTTTCTCATCAAACGCCTGAAATTCATCAAAAACGGTTAGCCGCTTTACGTGAGTGTGCCAGTACACACGGGCGCACTATTGGTGCGATTGTCGATTTGCAAGGACCTAAAATTCGTATCGAAAGCTTTCGCGAGGGATATATTGTTCTCAAGGAAGGTGATTCGTTTATATTAGATGCCACTTTAGCGAACCATGCTGGCAATCAACAAGCGGTAGGTATCACTTATAAACAATTGCCTCAAGATGTACTTAAAGGGGATACTTTATTATTGGACGATGGCCGAATTATTTTGGCCGTTATTAACGTTGTCGATACGCAAATCCAGTGTGAAGTGATTGTCGGGGGCAAGCTGTCTAATAATAAAGGGATTAATCGCCAAGGGGGCGGTTTATCGGCTAATGCCTTGACTTATAAAGATCGGGCTGATATTGCCACCGCTGCCACGATGCACGTAGACTACATCGCCGTTTCGTTTCCGCGTTGTGCTGAGGATATTCATGAAGCCCGTGAATTGTTAGAAGCCGCTGGGGGCAATAGTGGCATTATTGCTAAAATAGAACGCGCCGAGGCGCTGGCTAATCATGAAGAAATTATAAAAGCGGCCGATGCCATTATGGTAGCCCGTGGAGATTTGGGCGTAGAAATTGGCGATGCTAATTTACCCCCAGCGCAAAAGTTATTGATTCAAAAGGCCCGTGATTTCAATAAAATCGTCATTACCGCGACTCAAATGATGGAATCAATGATAGACAGTCCGATTCCAACTCGCGCTGAAGTCTCTGATGTTGCGAATGCGGTATTTGATGGCACAGATGCGGTGATGTTGTCAGCGGAAACGGCGGCCGGTCAATATCCTGATAAAGCCGTGATTTCTATGGATATGATTTGTCGAGAGGCTGAAAAACAGCCGAGTATACGGATATCCGATCACCGTATGACAAATCAATTTAAGCGTATTGATGAAGCAGCGGCGATGGCAACCATGTACACGGCGAATCATCTCAATATCCAGGCTATTGCCGCACTGACAGAATCGGGTTCAACGCCTTTATGGATGTCACGTATTAATTCGGGCATACCCATTTTTGCTTTATCGCACCATAAAAGTACCTGTAGTAAAGTCACACTCTATCGAGGTGTCTATCCCATTGAATTTACTTCATTTACTTTAGATGCGTTACAAGTCAATCAGCTCATGATATCTAAATTACTACAGCGCGGTTTCATCAGTGAAGGTGATTTAGTGATTATTACAAAAGGTGACTTGAAAGGGATTTCAGGTGGCACCAATTCGATGAAAATTGTTTGTGTTGGTGAGGGTATCATAACAACCGTTGATTGAAAGTTTCTTGATTTTAACAACGACAAGGATTGTTTAGAATAACGGATTAAAAACCTTGCGAGAAGTACGTTCCAACTATTAGTTTGCGAGAAGGGATTCATTTGTTCCTAAAGGAGCTTATTTTGCCCTTTTGCACGCAAAAAATTTTGCGTTCTTTTGCGTGCGTGCGTTATTTTTCTTGTTTTTTTGAGGGCACTATTTCGCCCCCTTCAGATAGATAATATTTCACTTTTTTTATTATTAACCAATCCAGAGGAAAACTTTATGCTTATTTCTATGCGTCAACTGCTCGATCATGCAGCAGAAAATGGTTACGGTTTACCGGCCTTCAATGTTAATAATATGGAACAAGTCCATGCGATCATGCAAGCAGCTGACGCAACGGATAGTCCAGTCATTATGCAAGGTTCAGCCGGAGCGCGTTCTTATGCTGGTGAACCGTTTCTACGTCATTTGATTTCCGCCGCGATAGAAATGTATCCACATATCCCTATCGTGATGCACCAAGATCATGGTTCTGAACCGGCCGTGTGTTTGCGTTCCATACAAAGCGGGTTCAGTTCCGTGATGATGGATGGCTCTTTAATGGCAGATATGAAAACGCCTTCCAGTTTTGAGTACAATGTCGAAGTCACCAAAACAGTGGTTAATATGGCACATGCTGGCGGCGTGTCGGTTGAAGGTGAACTGGGTTGCTTAGGTTCCTTGGAAACCGGCGAAATGGGTGAAGAAGATGGGCATGGTGCAGAAGGCAAATTGTCCAAGGATCAATTATTAACCGATCCAGAACAAGCCGCTGATTTTGTTAAGCAAACCGGTGTTGATGCCCTCGCTATCGCAATTGGTACCAGTCACGGTGCTTACAAATTCACGCGCCCACCGACTGGAGAAATTTTAGCCATTGAGCGCGTCAAGGAAATCCATGCGCGTATTCCAGACACCCATTTAGTCATGCACGGTTCCTCTTCAGTGCCACAAGAATGGTTAGCTATCATCAACAATTATGGTGGTGACATGGGGCAAACTTATGGTGTGCCTGTAGAAGAAATCGTTGAAGGGCTCAAGCATGGTGTGCATAAAGTCAACATTGACACCGACTTGCGTATGGCTTCCACCGGTTCCATCCGTAAATTCTTAACTGAACAACCGTCCGTATTTGATCCCCGCAAATTCCTCAAAGAAGCCACTAAGGGCATGATGGGCATCTGCAAAGCCCGTTACGAAGCTTTTGGTTGCGCCGGCATGGCTTCCAAAATCAAACCGGTTTCTTTAGAGGAGATGTTTAATCGTTATAAAAGCGGTGACTTGGATCCGCGTGTAAAGTAAATAGCCGGTAGGCGTTACCCTTTTCACTCTGAAAACGGTGGGCAATCACAAAGCCCACCCAACTTATGAAAACGGTGGGCAATAGCCCACCCGACATTTTGGAGAAAAGTAAATGACTGAAACCCCCCATAAACTGATTTTACTGGGATCAATCCAAGAAGGATTTGATACCGAAATCGCCCATGAAAAACTCGCCATTGTTTTTGATATCGATCTGAAAAAAGTACCTAAATTATTAAAAAAACCGACTGTCATTAGAAAAAATTTAACCCCTGAAACCGCGTATCGCTATAAAACAGGCTTAGACAAAATCGGTGTGTTATGCCATATCAGCCCTCCACTTGAAAAATGAATGAAAACCCAACCTAGCCTAAAAGAAGCTTTCTGATGACAGATAATGTTTATAAAATCGTGTTACTTGGAAAAATTGCGGACGGATTTGATGCCGCAATCGCCCATGATCAATTGGCGACTATTTTTAATATTGATATCAAAAAGATACCCAAATTATTAAATAAACCAATTGTTATTAGGACAAATTTAAAGCGTGATGCCGCGCTGCGATATCAAACTGGATTAGAAAAAATTGGCATCTTATGTGACATCATTCCACCGCTAGACTCCCCTCCCATCAACACCGAACCTGATCTTATTATTGAAGACAGCGCAAAACCCATTAATGAAACTGAAACCTTTACACTGGTTGACATTAAAAAGCAAAACACACTGATTCTTGATGGCGAAAGCTTGCGCGTGATTAATCTCAAAATGCCGTTCAGTTCAATCATGATATTTCTGATTAAAGGGCTATTCGCCGCTATAGTCACGATAATGATTTTTGGCGGGATAGGTTATGTGATATGGTTTTTTATGGGTACACAAATCAGCGATTTTGTACAACAATGGCTTCAATTTATGAAAGGTTTATAAAAAATGGAAGATGAAAATCAACACGTTGTGATTACCGATATTAAAATGCCCTTTTTTTCGATGGTCGTTTTTATGATTAAATGGGTATTTGCCATGATTCCTGCCCTCATCATTGCAGGCGCCTTATTGTTTGGTATCACAATATTAGTCAGTATGTTTAACATCAAAGAAATGCTGGGCGGGTTTGTACCCTAAATCAATGATCTAAAAATCTTGTCGGGTGGGCTTTGTGTTGCCCACCATCACCATCGTCGTACTGATGTTTGTCAAAGAACTCGAAAATCCCCCCCCCATTTTCAAAATCTTATCTTTACCCACAAGTAGATTGTCAATTTCGTACAAACTTTCGTTGGTTTTCTGTACAAACTTCGTTGATATAGCGTTTCCCGATTGAATGAAGTAAGTACTGAACCACAAATAAACAGGTATTTTACCGCAAAGAGACGCGAAGCATCGCGTCTCTACAATTCGCGGTTTCGTTCCGACGCGATTGATTTTCGTTCCCAATTTATTTTGCGGCCTGATCGAAGTGTCTGATTTTCGTTCCCAATTTATTTTGCGGTTCTATTTTCTTGATATAACTGTACGTCATGAGATCGGGAAACGCTATATAACGATGAGGGTGGATTTTTCCAAGTCCCTAATTGCTGATTCATATCTGATATTTTCTACAATGAATACCTTATTACAAGTACAAAATCTAACCAAGACTTACCATGACGGTGTCACAGAATTTGTTGCTCTACGTCATATCGAATTGAGTTTGCAAGCGGGCACTTTTTCTGCACTGTCAGGCCCTTCGGGTTGTGGTAAAACCACATTACTGAATATTATCGGTTGCATAGAAGTACCTGATGAAGGCTCTATTTCATTTGAAGGGCAGAAGGTGCCTTTTGATAAAATGACCGTTTTGGACAAATTTCGTCGTGAAAACGTGGGACTGGTTTTTCAGGACTTTAATTTAATCTCTGTTCTGACGGCTTATGAAAATGTGGAGCTACCCTTATTATATAATACTAAGGTGTCAGCAACAGAACGCCGTCGGCGGGCAAAGGAACTACTCACCGCAGTGGGTTTGGCTGAACATCTCCATAAATATCCCCGCGCCTTATCAGGTGGGCAATGTCAACGGGTTGCCGTAGCCAGAGCCATGGTGAATCATCCAAAACTGGTTTTAGCTGATGAACCAACGGCCAATCTGGATAGCCAATCAGCACAGGATGTGATGCAATTGATGCACAAGTTGAATGAGCAACAGGGCACCGCTTTTTTAATTGCCACACATGATCCAAGGGTGATGGATCAATTTGAGCAAAATTATGCGATGTTAGAGGGGCAAATCCAAACATGATCTTATTTCGTTTTGCATTTAGAAATATGTGGCGTAATAAACGCCGTTCCGTTTTGTCTACAGCTACCGTTGCGTTTGGTACCTTGGCCGTGCTGGTAGCAGCAGGTTTTATGGAATATTCTTTTTATGGTTTACAAGAAACCACCATTCGGACGGATTTAGGGCATATCCAAATCGAAAATCCAGCGCCAGTGCAAAAAGCCAGCGGTGAACATCCTTTGATGTATGGATTGGAAAATGTGCCCACCCTGAAAAAACAAATTAACGACATGCCTACAGTGCGTTACAGCATGGCGCGTTTGGCATTACAAGGCATCATCAGTAATGGTGATCAATCTGAAATTTTTGTCGGGCGTGGTGTGGAAGCCGATAAAGAAGAGGCTTTTGCCTCTAATTTTGCCCCATTAATCGCCGGCAAAGGTTTATATCAAGCGAGCTTAGAAGAACCTGAAGAACCCCATATTGTTTTGGCTGAAAAATTAGCCGCTAAGCTAGACGTGAAACCGGGCGATTGGGTGACTATTTTAACCACAACCGTTTACGGCGGTTTAAATGGAATGGATTTCAAAGTAGCCGGGTTAGTACGCCATTTTACACCCGAATATAATGAACGATTTATTATGTTTACCTTATCGGCCAGCCAAGCCTTATTACAAACAGATAAAATCTCTCGTCTTATCGTCGTCTTGCGTGAAACCAGCCAAACCGATATTTCAATCGCACAAATACGCACCCAATTTCCCAATCTCACCGTGATACCTTGGTATGAAAAGGCCACTTTTTACCACAGTGTCGTCAATTTGTATTGGACGATTTTCGGTTTTTTAGGGAGTATTATTATAATCGTCGTTATCCTCACATCCTTTAATACCTTAATGATGACAGTCATGGAACGCATTCCAGAAGTCGGCACGTTAATGGCCGTAGGCATACCGCGTCTCAAGGTGATGTGGGCTTTTTTATTAGAAGGTGGCTTAATCGGATTTTTTGGTGCGATTATTGGTATCATAGCCACTTTAGTGGTAGCAGTCATTGTCAACTTAATACAAATTCCCATGCCACCGCCACCCGGTGGGACTTTCGGTTATCCCTTTAAATTACATTTAGTGGGTGAATATTTCATTTTTATACCGTTGTTAATTACCTTCGCGTGTATGTTGGCAACTTATATACCGGCCCGCTACGCATCACGCTTAAATATTAGTTGGGCTTTGCGGCATCGTTAATGTTTTGAGACAATCTCTACTGTTGATTTGGGGCGCATTCCCAAAAAAAGGGTCATTATCAATCTCGGTTGAGTACTTTGGCAGAGTACAACTACGTTTAGCTTCGCTACCCGAAGGTTCGTAAATTTTGCTTCGCTAATGAAGTTTTAAAGTACGATCTTATCTTAATTAACCACAGTGCCGTGGGAATGCACCCTACCTCAACAGGCGATTGAGGTTTGCAAATTGACGACAGGCCTTGCAAAATAAATTTGGAACGAAAATTGGGCCTTCAAGATTTATCTTGATTTGTTACTCATCATCTGATTTTAATGACAAAAAACGGAGGTTAAATGGCCGATAAAAATATCTTTCTTAAACAACTGAATCTCCGCAATTTTCTAAGTTTGCATGAAGTTTCATTGCCCTTTAAACCCTTAACGGTTTTAGTGGGGGCTAATGCGAGTGGTAAGTCCAATATTTTAAAAGCCTGTTTGGTATTAAACCGAATGATACAACGCCGAGAGACTTTACCTGAGAGTACTACCATTCAAGCCTGGACTTGGGCCGGTGAACCTCATGGTCAAATTGATTTTGAAATTCAACTGGAAATAGATAACAACCCGGTTATCTATCGTCTGGTATTACAAAATAGCTCTAAAAAGCCAATCTATACAGAAAACTTACTCATCAATGATGTTGACGTGATTTCGGTTCAAGACGGTAAAGGACAAATTAGAGATGAAAATAAGGCAAGTCCTATTCTCAGTTATTCATCTGAAAAATTAGCCTTAACATCTGCTGGTGATTATGGCACTAAACCAATAACTAATCTATTGACAGACTTTATTAAAAACTGGGCATTTTTTAACTTTATGCCTGAAGTGATGCGTAGTAAAAACGTGCTATTTCTCAATCCAACCTTGGATATCCCAACTCAATTGGATGATGACGGCTCAGTCTTAAAGCGTTTATTATTTTCGTGGCATGAAAAAAACACCGAACAATTTGAGGCTGTCAGCCAAGCACTGGCTTCATCTGTTACCCAATTTCGTTTAGAAAGTCTAAATGAAGACGGCGAATTAGGTTTACTTGAAGGTTATGACAAACCGATTCCATTAGATAAAGCCTCCGACGGTACTTTGCGTTTATTGGCATACTATACTTTACTCAATCAATCTGAATTACCGCCCTTAATCGCTATTGAAGAACCTGAACGCAATCTTCATCCAGCCGCTTTGGCCGAAGTGGCTAACTTACTTGAAGAACTCGCCATGAGAACACAAGTGATTGTGACAACTCATAGTGCCCAACTGCTTGATGCGTTTGATAAAGACAATTTAGGTCATCGTTTAGGTGTTTTACTGCTTCAAAATCATAAAGGCTATGGCACCCAAATCATTGATTTTGAAAAAGAAAAAAACAATCGAACAGCACTGAGTGGTTGGGTGAAAGACTTTGGGATTGGAAGTGCTATTTTTGATAGTGCGCTTTTATAGGGAGAACTGATTTTGCCAAGTGTAAGAATTTGGACCCCAGAATCCGATTATGATGCTAAAGCCGTTTTGTTATTATCAGAAAAGTTAGTGGCTCATTTTGGTATTGAGATATCCATTAATATCAAAGGTAAACCGGATCGACAAGTTGCCAAAAAAGGTTCAACTGGACTGAAAAATGCCATCAAAAATTACCTTCAAGAGGATCTGTGTGTTATTTTTGTGATAGATCATGATGGGCCTCAAGCTCAAGCAAACAGAAGACAAGAAGCTAATTCTTTAATCAACCAAATAGAAAAAGTGGTCAAATTAAAAGAATTTCAAGGGCGCGTCCATTTAGTTGAAGCGGTTAATGAATTAGAAGCCTGGTTATTGATTGATTGTACCGGTATTTTTTGTTATTTTGCCCAAAACCATCATGCTTTGCCAAAGACTTGTAAACAAAATTTATGTTCAAGAGAATGCCGAGATAAGATTAGACAACATAAAACATTCTGGCGTTTGATAACAAAATACACAACTGGCGATACGGCCTCAATTGAGGAACCTGAGCAAGGCAGTGAAAAGGGTGTCAAAGAATACTTGATAAAATTTTCTGAAGAGATTTTTCAAGTATTACATCCAGAGAAACACAAAATGGATAAAAATAGTCAATATAGAGAGGCACTTGCACCTAAGATTGCAGAATATATTGAAATTAATGACGACACTCTAAAACGTAGTGAATCTTTAACCCATTTGGGATACCAACTTAAAGAATGTGTTCAAATGAGTGGTGGTTAATTCTTCACATTATTTTTGAGTACCTCAAAACGGTAATCCCCGTTTTTTTGTGACTTGATTTCCCTATAAATTTTTTCTTAACTTAATGGCATTGAAGCGTAGCTGCATTAAGGTTTTTCTATAAAAGCGGCTTAAATAATAAATATGAATTATGTGCAAACCATTAATCAGCTATTAAAACCAAAAACCAATCTTAATGAGAAAATCATTGATTTGTTTGCCGGTTGTGGTGGTTTATCGCTCGGATTTGAAGCCATGGGATTTAAGACACAAGGCTTTGAAATGGAGAATACTGTAGCTCAAACCTATACGCAAAATCTTCAAGGAGAGTGTGTTACCAAAAAACTGGGGACAACTATTGATTTTATTCATGATGATGTTGATATCATCATTGGTGGGCCACCTTGTCAACCATTCAGTGTTGGTGGACATCAAAAAGGACAAAAAGATAATAGAGATGGTTTTCCGATTTTCCTCAATGTACTCAAAAAAACCAATCCTAAACTCTTTTTGTTTGAAAATGTCAGGGGCATGTTGTACAGCAATAAATGGTATTTTGATCAAATCATGGCAGAACTCATTGCATTAGGTTACATTATTGATTATCAACTGTTAAATGCCGTCAATTATGGGGTACCGCAAAACAGGGAAAGATTATTTGTGGTAGGGCATCGTAGCCAATTTACCTTTCCAGAAGCAAGTAGAAAAAAAATCACAGTTGCTGAGGCTATTGGCGATTCAATGTATCAAGTCATTGATGAGTCTAAAATTTTAACCCCTTCAATGGATAACTATGTGAAAAAATACGAAACCGCTTCTCACTGTATTAATCCACGCGACTTATACCCCAATAAGCCGGCAAGAACCTTAACTTGTCGAAATATCGCAGCACCAACCGGCGATATGCACAGAGTTAAATTACCTGATGGCAGAAGGCGCAGATTAGTTGTCCGAGAAGCGGCAAGATTACAAAGTTTTCCTGATTGGTTTGAATTTTATGGTACTGAAACCAATCAATTTTATCAAATTGGTAACGCAGTGCCACCTCTATTAGCTTATTATTTAGCACAATCCATTAAAAATTGCCTAGATAAGGGGCCATTATATGAAAAAGAGGAAATTCAAAAAAAACCCAATTTTTTCAAGCCCGTACCCACATTATTTTAAATGAACATGTATCTGAAAAATAGTCAAAAATCGGCCCATGTCAGAGCAATCATTGAAGAAGCTATTGATATTCTTTCTGTTATGGGTATACCTATTATTGAACAAACTGAAAGGAGAAGAGAACGAATGGCAATGGCTTTTTTGGCCGTTGCTGGTGTGACAGGCTCTTGGAAGGAAGTACAAGGATTAAAAGAAAAACGCATCCTGAAAACGAGAGATATTATCAGCTTTATTAATGAACATTTTGAGGAAAATATTTCAAGTGGCTCTTACGATGATATTCGCAGAAAAGATTTAAAGTTGTTAGTTTTAGCTGGATTGATTGTCAATAGTGCTGATAACCCAAATGCAGCGACTAACGATCCAACCCGAGGCTACAGTTTAGAACCTCACTTCAAAGATTTAATAATCGATTACAAAACCAGTCATTGGGAAATTAAGCAACAAAAATATGTTGCAAATCAGATATCATTGAAAACGCGCTTAAGCAGAACAAGAAATATTGAAAAAGTGCCAGTGACTTTACCCAACGGCAAATTACTCGAACTATCAGCCGGACAGCATAATATTTTACAAAAGCAAATTATTGAAGAATTTTTACCCAGATTTGCTCAAGGTTGTCAAATTCTATATATCGGTGATACTTCAAACAAAATGCTTTTGAGGGATGAAAAAACACTAACAACGCTTAATGTTTATATGGGATTACACGATGAATTACCCGATATCATTGCATACAACACTTCTAAAAATTGGCTTTATTTGATTGAAGCGGTTCATAGTAGTGGTGCGATCAATGAAGTGAGATTATTGGAACTGAAAGAACTGACAAAAAACTGCACAGCTGATATTATTTACGTAACAACCTTTCTTAACAAAAAGGAATTTAAAAAATGGATAATTGAAATTGCTTGGGAAACAGAAGTTTGGATAGCTGATAACCCTGATCATTTAATCCATTTTGATGGTCATAAATTTCTTGGGCCTTATTAGTACTTGAACGAAAACCCTTTTTGTTATTTTCAAAAGACGGTTCGATCTAAAACCAATCTCACGCAAAGCCGCTAAGACGCAAAGCATAATGACTTGGCACCTTTGCGTGAGATTAAAAATATCACCATTTTTGAAATGATTTTTATGACAATCTCAAAATATTTTGGTGTACCGACTGTGTATTTTTTTTAGGCTATTATTTGAAAGGAGAAATTATGATAAAACTGAGATGCGCTCATAAATGGTTTGGCATGACTGGCTGCCTAGTTTTGTTGAACGTGTTGTTGACAGGGGCCGTTGCGGCCGCACCTAATGCTCAAAACTTACTAGAGGAAGTGGATAAACACCGTTTGGGGTGGGATAGTGTAGAAGTGGATGTGAACATTACCACCACGAAATCATGGGGTAAAAAAACGGTGAAACGTTACTTAGTCAGAGTGACGGGCAAAGAACGTTCTTTGGTGAAGTTTCTTAATCCAGAGGAGCGGGGGCAATATTTATTGATGCGAAACGAAGGGATGTGGATGTATTTC
>Ga0316201_10000735_pt1 | contig 20014 bp, 16 predicted proteins | sample CS6wburrow_MG_FD_204516 | JGI IMG/M metagenome (GOLD analysis project Ga0316201, IMG submission 204516) | Coastal sediment microbial communities from Delaware Bay, Delaware, United States - CS-6 worm burrow | ecosystem: Environmental > Aquatic > Marine > Coastal > Sediment | place: USA... | reverse complement strand
CCGACGAAGTCGCCAGTGTACTCTACGACTATGGCATTGAACTGGAGGAAGTGGCAGAAGCCGAACACGATGCCGGACTGGGTAACGGTGGTCTTGGGCGGCTGGCCGCCTGTTTCCTCGACAGCTGTGCCACCCTGCAGTTACCGGTGCTGGGCTACGGACTACGCTACGAGTACGGCATGTTTCGTCAGGAGCTTATTAACGGCTACCAGTTGGAGGAACCGGACCACTGGCTGCGCGACGGCAATCCCTGGGAACTTGAACGACCCGAATTCACGCAACGCATTCACTTCGGCGGGCGTACCGAGGCCTTCAATGATGAAAACGGCGAACGCCGGGTACGCTGGGTCGCCACCCATGACGTGCTGGCAATACCCTATGACATACCGATTCCCGGTTATGGCAATGATACCGTCAACAGCTTGCGCCTGTGGAAGGCAACGTCGACCGACGAGTTCGACCTGGACGATTTCAACGCCGGCGATTATGCACAGGCGGTAGAATCGAAGAACGACGCCGAACACATCACCATGGTGCTGTATCCCAACGACGCCAGCGAAAACGGCAAGGAGCTGCGCCTGCGCCAGCAGTATCTACTGGCTTCGGCCAGCCTCAAGGATGTGTTACGCCGCTGGGTCCGTCTGAACGGCAATGATTTTGACGCTCTCAGTGACAAGCACTGTTTCCAGCTCAACGATACCCACCCCAGCATTGCGGTGGCAGAGTTGATGCGCCTTCTGGTCGATGAACACCGTATCGACTGGGATAAATCCTGGAATATGGTCAACCGCGCCACGGCCTATACCAACCATACCCTGTTACCGGAGGCACTGGAAAAATGGCCGGTGTACCTGTTCGACAATCTGTTACCACGCCTGATGGAAATCATCTACGAGATCAACGCACGTTTCCTCGCCGAGGTGTCGCAACGCTGGCCGGGTGATACTGACCGCCTGCGGCGCATGTCCATTATAGAGGAAGGTGATACCCCGATGGTGCGCATGGCCTACCTGGCCATTGTCGGCAGCTTCTCTGTAAACGGCGTGGCCGAACTGCATTCACGACTGCTCAAGGAAGGCCTGTTTCATGACTTCTACGAAATGTGGCCGCACAAATTCAACAACAAGACCAACGGTGTCACCCAGCGGCGCTGGCTGAGCATGTGTAATCCGGGCCTGAAGAAATTAATCACGGAGCAAATCATCGGGGATGGCTGGATTACCGACCTCAAGCAGTTACGCGAGCTCGCGCCCTGTGCCGAGGATGCTGATTTCCGCCAACGCTGGCACGATGTAAAAATGGAGAACAAGCAACGGCTGGCCGCATTGATCAAAAGCGAATGTGGTTTGGATGTTAACTGTAATGCGCTGTTCGATGTGCAAGTCAAGCGTATTCATGAATACAAGCGTCAATTGCTGAATGCCCTGCACATCATTCATCTCTATATTCGTATCAAACGCGGCGACACAGAAAACTGGACCAATCGCTGCGTACTGATTGGTGGCAAGGCGGCACCGGGTTATGCCATAGCCAAGCTGATCATCAAACTGATCAGCAACGTCGCCAGAGTAGTTAACGAGGATCCAGCGGTCGGCGATCTGCTCAAAGTGGTATTCTTCCCCAACTACAGGGTATCGGCCATGGAAACGATCTGCCCGGGTGCAGATCTTTCCGAACAGATATCCACTGCAGGCAAGGAAGCCTCCGGTACCGGCAACATGAAATTCATGATGAACGGCGCCGTAACCATCGGCACCCTCGATGGCGCCAATATCGAGATCCTGGAAGAAGTCGGTTACGATAATTTCTTCCTGTTCGGCCTGGATGCTGAACAGGTGGTTGAGGCGCGCAAAGATTACCGGCCCTGGGAAATCATCGCAGCGGATGAGGACCTGAATGCCGTCATGCAGTTGTTGCAAAGCGGCCATTTCAGCCGCTTTGAAATAAATTTGTTCGAGCCCCTCATTCACTCTATAAACAGTGCGCAGGATCCCTGGTTAACCGCTGCTGACTTCCGCTCTTTTGTCGATGCGCAGCAACGCGTGGCAGAAGCCTACCGCGATAGAGATCGTTGGACGCGCATGAGCATCCTGAATACCGCTAACAGCGGTAAATTCTCCACCGACCGCACCATGCTCGACTACAACCATGACATCTGGAAGCTGACACCGACTGCACCGCTGTTCTGACTCGATGGCTCCGGATACGTCGCACGCGGTCAAAGCGCGTCGAAGTTAGCCACGCAAGACACGCAATTCACCGAAAAACAATAAAATTTTTCCATGTTTTCCGCGTGTTCCGTGGCTAGGGCCTGTTAACACTACGAAAGCGTCAGCGTTGCTGCCAAATAGAAACAAGTCTCATTTGCGACCCACGCCTGCGCTATAGTCTGCGTCCCCTTATTCACCTATTATTCAGTTATGCATAAATCCAGCTTCATTATTGCCGTTGCGATAACAGCGCTCACTGTAATGGCTTGGGCACTTTACAATCGTCCGGAAACGGAACCGGCGTGGCCGGAGCGTATTCAGGGATTCGCCTTTTCGCCCTATCAGGCTGACCAGGCGCCGATCTGGAACAAACACCCCAGCAGCGAAGACATCGAATCGGATCTGGCATTACTGGCTGGAAGAACCAACGCTATCCGCACCTATACGGTGGAGAAATCGCTGGCCGAGATTCCGCGCCTGGCCAACAAGTACGGTATCAATGTCGCGCTGGGTGCCTGGGTCAGCGACAATGATGAGAAAACCCGCAACGAAATCATGAACATGCTCAACATCTCGGTCCGCTCGCGCAATGTAGTGCGCATCATTGTCGGCAACGAGGTCCTGTTACGCGGTGACATCCCGGCAAAGAAACTGATGGAATATCTGGACATGGCACGTTCCCAGACCGACATCCCGGTCAGCACAGCCGAACCACCCTACATCTGGAGAAAATACCCGAAACTAGTGGACCATGTCGATTACATAGCGGTACACCTGCTGCCCTACTGGGAAGGTATACCGCTGGAAGAGGCCATCGACTTCGTGGTCAACAACATCAATGAACTGAAACAGCTCTACCCGGAAAAACCCATCGTCATCGGCGAAGTCGGTTGGCCGAGCAATGGCCGTAGCGTCAGGGGCGCAGTAGCCTCGGAGGCCAATGAAGCGACCTTCCTGCGGCGTTTTCTGGCCCGCGCCGCAGAGGAAGATTACATCTATTACCTGATGGAAGCCTTTGACCAGAAGTGGAAACGCGAGACCGAAGGTGCCGTCGGCGCCTATTGGGGCGTCTATGACGTCGAACGCAAGGCCAAGTTCCAGTTCACAGATCCCATAGTGCAGATACCCGGTTGGCCGATACTCGCCGCAATTTCCGTCATCATCGCCCTGATCACCTTTGCCCTGACGCTGATCGACAGCAAGCATCTGGGTGCTCGCGGCCGCGGTTTTCTGGCCCTGATCACCTATGCAGCCGCAACTGCCGCTGTATGGATCATCTACGACTACACGCATCAGTACCTCACCTTCACCAGTGTGGCAGTCGGGATACTGTTGAGCCTTGGCATGGTGGGTGTTATCGTGGTGCTGCTGGCCGAAGCTCATGAATGGGCTGAAGCGTTGTGGACACAACAACACCGGCGCCCTTTCAAACCCGTGGAGGTCAGCGACGATGCACTGCCGATGGTTTCGGTGCACGTACCGGCCTACAATGAGCCCCCGGACATGATGATCGAGACCCTCGATGCGCTGGCCCAGCTCGATTATCCACGCTACGAAGTCATCGTCATTGACAACAACACCAGAGACCCGGCGGTATGGCAGCCGGTGCGAGACCATTGCGCAAAACTCGGTGCAGACTTCCATTTCTTCCACCAGGACCCGCTTGCGGGTTTCAAGGCCGGGGCACTCAACTTCGCACTGCGACAGACCGATCCGAGCGCTGAAATCGTTGCTGTCATAGACAGCGATTACCTCGTGCACCCACACTGGTTGCGTGACCTTGCCCCCCAGCTTACACAGAAAAATATTGCTATCGTGCAGGCTCCCCAGGACTATCGCGATGCACATGAAAACGCCTTTAAGGCGATGTGTTACGCGGAGTACCGCGGCTTTTTCTATATCGGCATGATCACACGCAATGAACGCAATGCCATAATCCAGCACGGCACCATGACCATGGTGCGTAAATCCACCTTGCAGGATGTAGACGGCTGGGCGGAATGGTGTATCACTGAAGATGCAGAGCTCGGGCTGCGAGTCTTCGAAAAAGGGCTCGAAGCCAGCTATATCGCCAAGAGCTATGGCCGTGGGCTGATGCCCGATACTTTCGCCGATTTCAAGAAACAGCGTTACCGCTGGGCCTTCGGTGCCGTGCAGATCATGCGGCACCACGCTGGAACCCTGTTGCGCGGCAAAGGCAACCTGACCGCCGGACAACGCTACCACTTTCTGGCGGGCTGGCTGCCCTGGGTCGCTGACAGTGTCAATCTGCTATTCAACTTTGCGGCAATATTCTGGTCGCTGGCAATGATACTCGCGCCCGAGTACGTGGATCCCCCACTGCTGATATTTGCTATCCTGCCGCTGGCCCTGTTTGTTTTCAAAGTGGGCAAGCTGGTCTATCTGTACCGTACCCGTGTGAAGGCCAATATGGTTCAGACCGTCGCCGCAGCTGTGGCAGGTCTGGGGCTCACACACACTATCGGTCTGGCGATAATGACCGGCTTCTTTGTGCGCAGCAAACCGTTCTTCCGCACACCGAAACAGGCACATAAGCACGCTCTACTCACAGCTCTCAACGCCGCGCGTGAAGAAGCACTGATGTGTTTCGCGCTGTGCCTGGCCGCGTTCGCGATTATCACTTCTTTTGGCACCGAGACATTGGATCTCCTGATGTGGTCTATCATGCTGCTGCTACAGTCGGTACCCTACGCCGCCGCGGTCATCGTCTCCATCATCAGTGCCGCATCCACCCTGCCCGCCAGCTGGATCGGCGAAACCGGCAGCATGCAGCAAGTCGCGAACAGCGTACTCGAGTCTGACGCGGCCAACAGCGAACGATAGCGTGGCATCACGACACACATGTTCATAGACGCACGCACACTAGCCGATCAGACCAGCCTGGAGGTGGACCTAGCCATAATCGGTGGTGGTGTCGCCGGCATCACACTGGCGCATACCCTGGCTGGTAGCGGAATCAGTGTCTGCGTGGTGGAGGCCGGTGGACTGGATCCGGACCCGGCGGTTCAGTCGCTTTACGAGGGTGAGAATACCGGCATCGACTATTCACCAACAGCCACGCGCCTGCGCCATTTCGGTGGCAGCTCAAACCATTGGGGTGGATACTGCCGCCCCCTGGATGCCATTGACTTTAAACAGCGTGACTGGGTGCCTTTCAGTGGCTGGCCGTTCACGATCGACGAACTGGCACCCTATTACAAACCGGCGAGCGGAATTGTCGAAGTTACCCCTGGTCGATTTAATGACAGGGATTACTGGCAACGCGTAAGCGGCGAGAAACTCCCCGAAGCGGCAACCGGCCGCATGCGACTGCAATTCGTTCAGTTCAGCCCCCCGACCCGCTTTGGCAGCCGTTATGGGAACGAATTGAAGGCAGCCGCGAATATCCGCGTTCTGCTCAACGCCAACGTCACACAGATTTCAGCCACAGACAATGCCCAGGCCGTTAAACAACTCGCCATTCGCACCCTCAACGGCCTCAGGCACAGCGTTAAAGCCCGCTATTACGTGCTGGCAACGGGTGGGCTTGAAAACGCGCGGATTCTGTTGTTATCCAACAATGTCGTAGCAGCGGGGCTGGGCAATCAGAACGATCTGGTAGGCAGATTCTTCATGGAACACCCGCATATGGGTGGCTTCGCTGAGATGGTGGTGGCGGACCTGGAGCGATTACCGAAAATCCTGCGGGAACGGGTGACAGTGGAAGGTCATTCAGCCAAGGCTGCCTTCAATCCCACACAACAGTTCCTGCGCGAACATCAGTTACTGAATGCCACATTCATGATGGGCGTTGCCGGTAAATATCCGTCAGGTGAGCGGCCTGATGCAGCGAATGTGAATGACAGGGCACGCCGCGACATGCTGAAGGCGGCCCGGCATTTTCTCACTGATAACGCTGATGCCGAAAAGCCCGGCAGTACCGGTGCCTGGCTGGGCATAGGCGGTTCCTGTGAGCAGGCACCGAATCCGGACAGCCGTGTCAGCCTCTCGACAAAGCACGACGCTCTGGGCTTACCGCGGATCAAACTGGATTGGCGCCTGACAGAACAGGATCGCCTCAGTTTCTATACCCACCTGCACTCGCTGGCACTTGAGTTCGGCACCCTGGGTATTGGACGCTTGCGAGTGATGGTCGCCGACCAGCGCGACTGGCCTCAGCCCCTCGGCGGTGGCAGCCACCACATGGGGACCACACGCATGAGCGATAATCCTTCGCATGGCGTGGTAGACCGTAACTGCAAGGTCCATGCTGTCGATAATCTTTACGTGGCCGGCAGCTCGGTGTTCCCCACTTCGGGTGTGTCCAACCCGACTCTGACCCTCGTGGCATTGACCCTACGGCTTGCCGATCATCTCAAGGGTCGTATATCGTGACAGCCAAACCGAGCTCTTTGTTACCACTGTCTGGCATCAGCCACTGCACCCGCAGGACGTTTCTGCTATCAGCCCTGCTCAGTGTGACAGCCGGCAGCTTTGGCGCCGGGCGCGATGCACTGGCCAGTAGCGGCCCCGAACCCTGCGTGGCACCGCCATGGCTGTGGAAAACCATTGCTGACCGGCAATCGGCAGCACGACTCGGCCGGGCTTATCTGGATGCGCACCCGGAGTATCACCACTGCCCTGCACTGCTCGCGCAGGTTGAGCGGACCCTGACACAGCGGGGCCTATCCGCCGCTGTGAGGGCAAATGAGGAACAGACCGCCAGCAGCTTGAGAGGTCTGCTGCGCAAAGAATACGCAAACGGCGACGTGGTAACGGTGGGCGGCTGGATATTGAGCAAGACCGAAGCACACTTGTATGCGCTGGTGTACAGCCTCATCCAGATTGACGAATCCAGCCAGCCGCAAAACGATTAGCCGCAATAGTCGTGTCACCTCTTATGTGACTCAGTTTGCAGTCCGTTCGGACTGCCCCCTTCTTGCCTCAAGTTTCTTAATCACAACACCGACTATTCTCACTGGATACGCCGCTCGCTGAAGATCCGCGGAAAACCCGTCGCTCGCCCGTATTTCTCACGGGAATGCGGGCTGGCAGTTTGGACCTTCATGCCTGGGTCCGCGAAAATAATTAGAAATTACTTGAAGAAAAACTGGAATATTAATGAAACATAGCTATATTACTTTATCTGACAGTCCACGATAAAACCGCAGGAGGCGGAAGACTGACGTATGGGAGATGGCTCTGTTTCGATAATGATCTGTTTGCTGGCTCTCGGCTCGGGTACATTACTTTTTTCAGCCGCGGCCAGCGCCATACCGGGCAGGCTGGGCCCGGAAACCACCAGCGACGCACACACTGCTGGAGCGGGCGTCAGTAACGAACCGGCTGTCGGCAACACTGTCGGTTCGTCAGTGCTGACATCAGAACCGGAAATCCCCTCCCCCGAAGTGCCGGAACTGCGCAAACCCGGGCTGCAACTCGAAATCCCATGCCTGCACGGATTCTCCAACGAAACACCTCCTGAAAACAACAGCGCCGAGCACCCGTGCACTGCACCCGCTGATGGTCAGGAACGTCTCTCGATTCAGTTTGGCAGTCGCATTGGCGCCCGCAGCAGTATGCTCGGTGAAATTGACGGTATACAGGTGGACTATCGCTTGATGGGCGGCCTGACCCTTAATGGTGTCGCCGGCTATCCGGTGCTTTCTTCCAAGGACAAATTCAACGCAACCAGACAGATGTTTGGAATCAACGCCGTCACCGGTAAATTTGCCCGGGCATGGGATATGAACAGTTATCTCATCGAACAACAGGATAATGGACAGGTTAGCAGCCGCTCCGTCGGCGGCGCAGTTCGCTACCTGCAGCCGAGACGGTCATTACTGGTGTTCCTCGACTATGATGTTTACGAAAAATCACTGGGATCGTTCATGACATCGGGCGCCTGGAAACTGCCCTACAGGACAACATTGAGCGCAACTCTCGATATCCGCAACAGCCCGATACGCAAACAGCAGCAGAAATATCTCCAGCAAACCATGGCTGGTAACGACGGCTGGTATTGGATTCTTCCAGATAAAAGGATAAAGCATTTTACAAAAAACCGCTCCAACGAGGTCGCCACACTGGCGCTGGGCCTGTCTCATGACTTTTCACAACGCCTCAAATTAAGCGGCGATGTCGCCATGATGGATGTCTCGGATACCACCACAGCGGGCGCCTCGACAACGGCAGTTTCACGCTTGAGCGAGTATTTTTATCATCTGAAACTGAGCGGTACGGATGTGATGATTGCAGGTGACAAAAACATACTCGACCTTCGTCACCGGGTAAGCGATGCTTCCAGCATTTCCTCTGCCTCTATCGACACCAAATATGCCATAAACAGGTTCTGGAATATCAGCCCCCGCTTGCGCGCTGATTACCGCAACGACACACCTGAAAATTCAGTTCAGTGGATCACCGCCCCAAGCCTGAAAATGGAATACCGCTGGAGAGAGCAGTATGGCGTGGATATCCAGGCTGGTGGCGAGTGGTCAGCCAGGGAAAGCCCTGACGGCTACGAAACACGCTCCTCCTATTTCATGAGCCTGGGATACAAAGCGAAGTTCTAGCGCGTCGTGGTAAAGCGCTTAACTCTGCGCCGCACGGCGAATCTTTGCTATATGCGACGGACTGGTGCTGATGGCGGCGATACCGGCCTGCAGGATACGGCGGGTAAAATCGGGATTACCCGCCAGTTCGCCACAGATTGCCATCGGCTTACCCGCCTGCCTGGCGACGCGCGATAATTGTTGTATCAATTCCCAGAGCAGAGCATCAGTTTCAAAACAGCTATGACCAAGCCCACCCCCACCTCGATCTTCGGCAAACAGGTACTGAACCAGGTCGTTAGTGCCAATACAGCCAAAATCAGCCACTTGCATGATCTGCGCCGCAGCCAGGCAGGCCGCGGGAACTTCAAACAACACGCCATGCTGTAAGCCGCCCTGCTGCAGATCGGCTACTGACTGATCGAACAAGGCCCGCAGTTGAAGAAACTGCCCGACGTCGACAATCATCGGATAGAGCACGTGAACAGGCCCGTGTTCACTGGCGCGAACGAGCGCCCGGGCCTGTTTACGCAGAAGTTCGGGGCGGGCCAGCAGCAGCCGGGCTCCACGCTGCCCCCCCGCGGCATCGGCCTGAGGCGTTGTTTCCAACCAGTCTGCGGTCTTGTCGGCCCCCAGATCCAGGAGCCGGATGCAGACCGGCTTGCCCGCCATGGTCCGCACCACCTCGCTGTAACGCGCTGCCTGCTCTGCCTCGCTCAGCAGCCTGCCCGCGAGCAGCACTTCCATCTCCGTACGGTACAGACCAACGCCCTCTGCACCGGCAGCGATGGCATCGTGCACGTCCTCGGACCGTTCGATATTGGCCATAACCTTTAAACCGGGTACCGGCTCGCTCCGCTGCAGACTTTTCCCGCCAGCCATGAACGCGGATTGATAGCGGGACAGGGTTTCTTCAGTGGGATCGAGGATGATTTCACCGGTATCCCCATTGACGAGGATCTGCGCATCCTGCGGGATACGCTGCGGCAATTCGCGGATATTGCCAATGACCGGGTAACCCAGCGCACGCGCCAGAATTACGGCATGACAATTCGGCCCGCCCTTTTCAACAATGAAGCCGATGGTGTGCTGGTCAGTTTCGATCGGCAGACTTGCATTTATTTCCGTACCAACAAGGATATGGTCATTGCCCAGCCGGCAGTGGCGGACACTGCAATCAGCTACATCCCGGCAATGCCGACAGGCAACCCTGTTGTTAAGATAATCCAGCAGGGCCTGCTGGATTTCCCTGATATCGGCAACACGTTGCTGCAGATACTCCGAGTCGGCGTCCTCGAACGGTACCATATAACGATTCAGCTCTGACTCAACCGCTTCTTCGGCGCTGCAACCTTTCTCCTCAATGGCCCGCAACAGCTGTGAGCGGAAGGATTCATCGGCCAGCATCAAGCGATGGGCTTCGAAAATTTCCGCGTATTCCGGCCCCAGCCTGACTTCTGATTTACGGGCTAATACCGAGCGCTGGCGTGCAAGCCACCTTAAGGAATGAGTCAGACGCTGGCTTTCGCGCTGTGAACCAGTCCCGGGCGCTGATTCGGATTCACCGTGATGCAACTCAAAGAAACAGGCCCGCCCGACAGCGATGCCCGGCGAAAGGGGAACACCTTTCAGCCGCGTTTCAGACGACGTATGGCGCTTGGCAGAAACCATGGGGCACCAGACGGTCTCGCAGCCAAAGACCCGTGACAGGTGTTGAAATTTCGCACACCATGCCTTCCCTCCATGTAGTAAGTATGAAATTATACCTTTTCTGGTCGACCGGCGACAGCGTGTCGTGGACAGGGCGGTGAAACCCCCGTCGCAATAACCCGAGACGACCCGATTGCCCGTTCCTTTAACCGCCTTTTCCGGGCTCGCAGCGAATAGACATGGATGATGAGCGCATATATCTGCCGACCTGTGGAAAAGACTCTACACTGACACGGCGCTATTAGCATGCCCCCCATCACCATCATCGGCTGCGGCTATGTCGGCACCCGGCTGGCCATGCAGATCAGACAGCAAGCACCCAGCGTGCTCGGCGTGGTACGCAGTGAAGCGAGTGCCCGGCACCTCCAGGATCTCGGCATCAGCGCTCGCGCGGTGGACCTGGATACAGCCCCCTCACCAGCCGTGGGAGGGCATTGGGTGTTCTACTTCGCACCTCCTGCGACATCGGGCGAGGGCGACCAGCGCATCGGCCACTGGCTCCACAGCCTGGCAATGCAAAAGCCAGCGAAAATCGTACTTATCAGCACCACTGGTGTTTACGGCGACTGTGGCGGGCGCTGGATCACGGAAACCGCAGCACTGAACCCCCAGACCGAGCGCGCCAGTCGGCGAATCGACGCAGAGCGACAGCTCCAGCAATGGTGCGACACCCGTCAGGTGCCCTGCTCCATTGTCCGCGTACCAGGCATTTACGGCCCCCGGCGCCTGCCCCGTGCACGGCTGGAACAGGGTCTGCCGGTACTGGCGGAAGCGGAATCGCCCTACAGCAATCGCATCCACGTCGACGACCTGGTACGCACCTGTCTGTCCGCCGCCGCCAACAACGACTTTACCGGTGTGGTGCACGTCAGCGACGGCCAGCCCAGCACCATGACCGATTATTTCAACCGCGTCGCCGACGCCCTCGGCCTGCCCCGGCCGCAACAGATATCACGTGAGGAAGCGCGGAAAATCCTCAGCGGGGAGATGCTGAGTTATCTGGCGGAGTCCAAGCGACTGGATATTACGCGGATGCGGACCGAGCTGGGGGTTGAACCAGACTATGCAGATCTGGATCAGGGTTTAAGCCATTGTGTGGCCTCTGAGAAATAGCTCAGGACTGTATTTCCCCAGCATTGTGGCAGAAGGTAAGGTTGACAATAAATGACACCAGCATGCCAACCGTAACAAGGTCGCGCGGATTGACGTGCCGGATAAAAGTTAGCACGATCTGCTGCAGATCCGGCAGTTCGCGCTGTCGCCGTCGCCGGGGCACCTGGTAGGCAAGCTCGACGGTATGATTGCCACCGTTGCTGGACAGGGTCAGCGTGGTTTGCTGCCGGCTGTTTTCCGGCCTACCCAGCGATCTGGCAGTTAGGCGGATCAGGGTCTCATTGCCTTCTATGACACTGTTGTCGATGGTGAAACCACGGTCATAAACCTGAAGATGCAGATCTGCGCTCAGGTAGCCGCGTCCGGCGTTGCGAATCACCATGGTTTTTGAACGCGGTTGCCCGGGATCCAGTCGGCCAATGTGAACGCGCGAAAATTTGACCACCAGTCACAGCCTGCGCAAGTCGGGATCCATGAGTTGCAGAACCGATTCCAGCTTGCTCTCCTCGCTGCTTTGCGTGTTCCACAACACAACCTCAAATTGACGTCCCTGGGTGTCGCCAGCTGTGCATGGTGCACGTTCAACTGAATTTGTCGCCCCGTAATGGCAAAACTATATAAATGGCGAGGCACGCCTGCGGCAGCGCCGGTGCAGCACGCAGTCATCATGAGTTTGACATTATAAAACAGAGCGTTACCGGCTTGACCAGGATCCTCACAGCAATCGTTGAGAAAGACCTTTGCTGTCATCTTCCGGGATCAAGGCAACCGCTGACAACTGATAATGAGACTCATTTGTCACCGACCCCTTTTAGCATGGCATATACTGGAGGGAAGAAATCAGGGCAAATGACAGACAGGAGAAGTATCGATTTGGAGCTGATTAAAGAAGAAGATGCGCCCAGAGTCGGTGTCGACGAGATTGACGCACAGCACGCGGCAATGATCGGGCTGGTCAACCGGCTGCACCAGGCCATGATGCAACGCGAGGAGCGCGAAACCCTCGATGCGATAATAGCTGAGCTGATCAGGCACACGCATAGGCATTTTTCCTATGAAGAGCAGTTAATGGCGCAGACCCGCTATCCCGGATACCCGGCGCACAAGGCTGATCACGACAAGCTCATGAAACATATTACCGACCTTGCAGAGCAGTTTCGTGGCGGTGATCTGTTGCTGTCATTTGCGGTCATGGTAGACCTCAAAGCCTGGGCAACGATTCATATTGAAGAATCTGATGGACCGCTTGGCCTTTTCCTGAACAAACAGGACACTCATGCTCAATGACCGGAACCGCTTTCTTCCGTGGCCATGAGCTCTGTTGTCGCCAGCGCTCTAAAGACGCTTGGCGGCAAGCGTCGGCGTCTTGTCCGTGCGGGTTTCCAGTTTCAGGTAACTGACAAGACGAATACTCCCGTCCTGGTGCAATGACTGATGTATCTCACCGACTGCGGCAAAAATATCTGCCAGATCGCCCTCGATATTGGTGCCCGATGCGTGTGTCTCGACAATGAACTCATAGCCCCGCAGCAGTTCAACCACACGGGTGATCTGCCGCCTGACCGAGACACCCTCGCCGATCGGGACGACCTGCAATTCAGCGGTTGCCTTCATAAACAGAACCCTCCGGAATTTATTTCATTTCGCGGGGATCACTTTTTATCCCTGCGCCTCTTTCTACGCCCTTATGCCGCGGAATGACACTCAGTGCCGGTTGTCATCGACCTGCATAATTCTTAATATCGCCAGTGCGTCATTGAGGAAGATAAAATATGAAACGCATAAAAGCACTGATTTTCGATCTTATCATCGGGATACCCCTGGGTATCTGGTTTGGCTTCAATCTTGGCCAGGATCGGCCACTGCTAAGCAACCCGTTCGTTGAACCGACCTTCAAGGAATCCATCAGGAAGACCAGCGAGAATCTAATCGAAAAGGGAGGCGAAGTCCTGGAAAAAAGTGGCCAGGCCTTGCAGAACAAGGCACAGGAAGATGAATTTCAGCCGGTGCCGTCCCCTGAACCTCCACCACCGCAATAGTCAACACAAACCGAGTACAACCGTTCTCACACCAGCGCAGGTCAAATGTCGCTGATTCCCCAATAGAAGCGTTGCCCGCCACTGCGACTTTAGCGCACAATATCGTGGTCAGGAGAGCGCTGAGACAACGGCTGCCGGGCCACTATCCCCCCGGAGAGGATGTTACGCCCTGCCTGATTGAAAAAATACAAGGCATCCGGCTCGACGTAAAAAACGGCCGTATCGCCATTGCGCTTGTAATGCTGTCCAGACAGGCGCGCGATGATGGGCTGCTCCAACCGCAGCTGCGCGACTCGCGGCAAAGACAAATAATTCAGCGTCTCGTAACCAAGAAACTCCACCGCTTCGACTTTCGTGTCCAGTGCAAAGCTCCCATGCGTTGGTGCGCACAACAATGCTTCCGGCCTGATACCCGCATAGAGCTTCTGCCCGAAATAGGGTACAAGCTCCTGGTATGCCCGTCCTTCCAGTAGCAGACTGATCTTTTGGCCACCCAGGTGAAGGATTACCTCACCCTCCCCGCTGTCGACTAACTCGCTAGGCAGGATATTCATCCCCGGGCTGCCGATGAACCTTGCCACGAAACTGTTCTGCGGGTGCTGGTAAAGTTCCTCCGGGGTACCGATTTGCTGTAACTCGCCATGGTCCAGCACCACCACCCGGTCCCCCAGTGTCATGGCCTCAGTCTGATCGTGTGTGACGTACAGGGTGGTTGTCCCGAGGCGTTTCTGGATGCGTGAAATTTCCGCCCGTATCTGGGCACGCAGACTGGCATCCAGATTGGATAGAGGTTCATCCAGCAAAAACACGCTGGGATCCCGCACCAGAGCACGTCCCATGGCGACACGTTGTCGCTGACCACCGGATAACTGTGCAGGCTTGCGCTCCATTAACTCGGACAACTGAAGTATATCGGCTATTTCGCCAACCCTGGTGGTAATCCGCTGTTTCGGTGTGCGTGACATGCGCAGAGGGAACGCAATATTGTCGCGCACCGTCATGTGCGGATAGAGCGCGTAATTCTGAAATACCATGGCAACATTGCGCTGTTGTGGCGTCTCCCGATTCACGTTTCTGCCATCGATGAGTATCTCGCCCTCGCTCACGTTTTCCAACCCGGCCAACAGCCGCAGCAGGGTCGATTTTCCACAACCCGAGGCCCCGACCAGCACCACCAGTTCACCGTCCTCGATCACCGCTCCGAAGTCTTTGAGCGCCTGGGTACCGTTCTCAAAGCACTTGCTGATACTTTTCAGTTCGACGCTGGCCACATCTCAGCCCTTGACACCCGTGGTCGCCACACCCTGCACAAACCAGCGTTGAAACAGCACAAAAATCAGTAACACCGGGGTTACCATCATGACACCGAAAGCAAAAATATCGCCCCACTGCAAGGGCGGCAAAGAATAAAACGTGGCCATACCCAGAGGCAGGGGGCGTACCGTCTCACTATGAGTCACCATCAACGGCCACAATAAGGCACTCCACTGGGTCAGGAAGCTCAGTATCGCCACGGTCGCAAACACCGGTTTGGCATTGGGCGCCACAATGCGGAAAAATATCCGCCACGGTCCGGCTCCGTCGATGCGCGCTGCCTCCTCCAGTTCCCTGGGCAACCCCAGAAAAAAAGTATAAAAAAGGTAAATGGAGAAAGCATTGGCTACAAACGGGATAATCTGCACCCAGTAGGTATCGCGCCAGCCTAACAGCGTCACTTCGTAGAACAGGGGAACAGCAATGGCTTCCAGGGGAATAATCATTAAAGCAACAACCAGCAGCAACAGCCGGTCCCTGCCCGGCCACTGCAAGCGGGCAAAGGCATAGGCAGCCAGCGAATTGACCAGCAGACCGCCTGCCACAACACATAAACTTATAAATGCCGAATTAAACAGATAGCGTGCGAATGGCACCCGCACAAAGACATCCCGATAGTTGAACCAGCTGAACTCCGCAGCAAACAGGTGGCCCAAACGACCGGCCTGCACCAACACCTGGTCTTCCGGCTTGAAACTGCCAGACAGCATCATTACCACCGGAACGAGAAATGCGAATGCCAGCGCCCCGAGCAACAGATAGACAGCCGACGCTGCGATACGCTGCTTGCCACTCATCAGCTCACCCTTTGCTGCCTGCCCACAGCCCGCTGCAACAAGGTGAGCAGCAGGACGACAATGAAAAACACCACGGTCATGGCCGCTGCCCGGGCGACCTGTTGACTGCCAAAGGCACTGTTCACCGCCTCATAAATGATGGTCGTTGTGGCATGGTTCGGACCACCCTGCGTCATGATCTGCACCTGATCGAACAAACGGAATGCCAGAATAGTGGTAACCAGTACAACGAAGATAATGGCATTACGCAGCTGCGGCAGGGTAATACAGACAAACTGCTGCCATTGGTTAGCGCCATCCACCCTCGCCGCCTCATACAGCGCATGTGGTATCCCCTGCAACGCGGCTAACAGAATCACCATTTGAAAGCCGACACCCTGCCAGATGGAGGTCAGACTTATCGCCGCCAGGGCCCAGGCGGAATCGTGCAAAAAGTCCCGTGCCTGCCAAGCGCCCAGTGTGACTGTTTCCAGCAGTTGATTTAACAGGCCTTGCGGGCCAGGGGCAAACACCAGAATCCACACCACGGCCACCAGAGAGAGCGGAAACACCACCGGCATGAAAAACACGCTACGAAAAATAACCATGCCGCGCAAGGGCTGGTTGACCAGCAACGCCATAAGCAGCGCCAGACCGGTCTGCAGCGGCACCACGATTAATGCAAACAGCGAATTATTGCGTAACGCCGCCAAAAACGCAGGATCAGTAAAAATGCGCTGATACTGTTTAAACCCGACAAACTCCAGTGGCAGGGGTGAACCGAGACGAAGATTGGTAAAGGACAGGATGAGCGATAAAACGAAAGGGAGTAATACAAAACACAACAAACCCGACAAAGCTGGCAGGACAAACAACCAGGCCAGCCGCGTATTTTTCATTCCTACCTGACAGCCTGCTGCAGTCATTGCTCAATGAAAGGATAGCCTTGATTATCGAGAATATCCTGATCAATCTTCTGCGCTGCAGCGTTCAGCGCCTGTTGCACGTCACCGCCATTTCGTATCTGCTGAAAGGCATTTTGAAACTCTGTGGTAATCACGGGATAGGCCGGCGTTTTCGGCCGCGGAACGGAAACGCCATGCGTCAGCTGGGCGGCGAACAGCGCCAGAGGCCCTTGTCCGCCATAGAGTGTCGACTGCTGTACCGCACTTTTAATCCCGGGCACCGCTCCGTTGGCATCACACATGGCAAGCACTTCATCGGTGCGCATCAGAAATTCTATGAATTGCGCCGCCACCTGCGGATGCCGGCTACCGCGAGAAATACCCCAGTTCCAGGAACCTTGTCCGGTGCGGCTGCCTTGACCGAAATCGGGCAGTGGCAATACCAGCAGGTCCGCTTTATGTGCATTTCGATAGCGTTCATATTCCCAGTGTCCTACCCAGGACATCGCTACCCGTCCACCGGTAAAAGCGGCATCATCCAGATTGGGGTCGACATAGCCCTGCTGAATCCAGCTTTGTAACTGCTGCATGGCGGAAACAGCCGCCGCGTTGTTGATTGTGCCCACACTGACGCGGTAACTTCGCCGCTCGATCAGGTCAGCACCCGCTGACTGCAGTAAAGGAGAAAAGCCGTAGGTATACCATTCACCCGTGTAATTCAGTTTGATATCCAGCACGGCTTGATCGCTGTCCCGTGCGGCCAGTTTCCCGAGTATCTGATTGAACTCGTCAATCGACCAGGCATCCCCGGCAGATGCAGGTATGCGTGCCCCGATCTGCTGTAGCGCACTTTGCCGCGCATACAGCCCCAGGCCGGAATCGTATACCCCGACACTGTAGAGATGCCCGGCATAGCTGCCCTGTGCCACAATAGACGGTAACAGGTCATTCAGCAGAGCGCGGGGCAATAAATCTTCCAGCGGAATGAGATGCTGCTGCCAGATGTAGTTGTAAAGATAGGGTCCGTCGAATTCCAGCAGATCCGGCAAATCGCCCGCCAGTGCCGCTGCCTGTACCTGCGCGTTGTAATCGCGCTCCGGGATAAAGGTGAGTTTCAGCTGTGTTTCACCGGACTGCTGATTGAAACGCTCGAGCTGCGCCTGCAGAACCCGTCTTTCCGCTTCCTGGCCGGCGTGCGCCCAGACGTGCAGCACCGCCTGCTCGGCTCCTGAATGTCGATCACAGCCACCCAGCAGGACAGAAAGCCCAAGCAAACCCGAAACTGCCAGAATGGGAAGTCCTGTCACGCAGATTGCCACTGAATAGCCATCAATCCGCCTGTTAACGCAAGGAAAGAGATAGATTTTTCCCCTGATCAAGTGGGGCATTCAGGCCGTATAAAACACACATCTGAAAACCCGGGAGACAACGGAGTTTACGTTTACCTGATTGTATTGATTGCGCTCCCGCCAATCCAGCGGAAAAACCATTCGCGCCGCCTTGAATCGCCGCTGCACAAGCCCGGGTCCAATGTGAACAACACGGTCATGGGTACAAAACCCTGGAAGGTGAGCGCTCCACCGCCGGGAGCGCTGTCCTGCGGTGCGATTGCGCTGTATTAATTTCCCGACACTGGATTAGAATGTAGCGGGAGTTATCAGCAAATGACGGCCACTCCCCCTCAGCCATGGGAAAACAGAAGCTACCCGGAAAGTCCAGTCGTTCAGACGTAGATGCATTCCTGCACAAGGTGGCATCCACGCCCGTTGCGACATCGCCAGGTCATTCGGGCCGCTTGATATTTGCCATGGATGCCACCGCCAGCCGGGAACCCACCTGGGACCAGGCCTGCCATATACAGGCTCAGATGTTTGAGCAGACCGCGGCACTCGGTGGCCTCGCCATCCAGTTGTGTTACTACCGCGGATACAGGGAATTCAACGCCAGCGACTGGCTGACCCGCAGTGCTGATCTGCACCGCCGCATGACTGCGGTACGGTGCCTGGGCGGGCATACACAGATAAGCAAAGTGCTGCGCCACGCGATTGGGGAGACACGACAGAAAAAAGTCAACGCACTGGTGTTTGTCGGTGACTGCATGGAAGAAGCGCTTGACCCACTCTGTCAGCTTGCCGGTGAACTGGGTATTCATAACGTGCCGGTGTTCCTGTTTCACGAAGGGCACGATCCGACCGCCGCAAGTGCATTCAAACAGATCGCGAAACTGACAAATGGAGCCTATTGCCCTTTTGACACCGGCAGCGCCCAACAGCTGCGCGACCTGCTGAACGCGGTTGCCGTGTATGCAGCCGGTGGACGTCGTGCCCTGGAGGATTTCAGCGGGACGCGGGGCGAGCAGGTGAAACGACTCACTCGGCAGATCAGTAAGGTCTGATCAGAGTGCGCGGCCTGATTCTACTGGCGGCTATCGCCGCACTCTATCTCGGCTTTCGCTGGTTCGTCAGACAGCCGCGCAAAACCCGGCTGCAGGCGGCCGCGGTGACCCTCGGTATCCTCCTCATAGCACTGGTCGCCAGCGGCCGTCTGAGCTGGGTATTCGCCGTAGTCGGCGCTCTGTTGCCCTTCTTGCGCCGTATACTGCCGCTGCTCGGCTACCTGCCGGTATTTCAACGCCTCTACCGCCAATTCACGAACGCGCAAGCTGCCACCGGGCGGTCTGCCGGCCAGCAGTCAAGCGTCGAAACCCGTTTTATCAGAATGACGCTCGACCACGACAGCGGCGAAATGAATGGGCGCATTTTGGAAGGCCGATATGCCGGCGAGGCATTACAGTCGCTTTCACTCGAGCAACTGCTCGAGCTACTTAGCCGGTATAACAAAGAAGACGAAGAATCGGCAACACTGTTACGCGCCTACCTGGACCGCGTCCACGGTGACAGCTGGCAGCAGCGGGAACAGGCGCAAGAGGAAACTCCTGCCAGCAGCTTTTCGGGTAACATGTCGCAGCGCGAGGCCTATGACATCCTCGGTCTCGATGAAGGTGCCAGCGAAGAACAGATCACCGAAGCTCACCGCCGGCTCATGCAGAAACTTCACCCGGACCGCGGCGGTTCAACCTTCCTTGCGGCGAAGATAAACCAGGCCAAGGACCTCCTGCTCGGCGGGTGACGAGCAAAGCTGTGGATAATGCCAACGCATGCGCTTTCATGGTCAGGAGACGGCTCTGATAAAGGTCAGCGATTATCCTGCAGGAGCGCCGCCCTTAGCCGCAATTGTCATGGCACGGAATCGCAGTGGCGGGGTACACTAGTACTCCTTCAACATGATAATGCCGGGTTCAGCGCTCCTGTGGTGTTTCGCTACAAGGCGCAGGGCGCAGGCAATGGCCTTAGTCCTTGTCAAGCGCTGCAACGCCGTAGCGGGGCACCACAG
>Ga0316201_10000734_pt1 | contig 20021 bp, 15 predicted proteins | sample CS6wburrow_MG_FD_204516 | JGI IMG/M metagenome (GOLD analysis project Ga0316201, IMG submission 204516) | Coastal sediment microbial communities from Delaware Bay, Delaware, United States - CS-6 worm burrow | ecosystem: Environmental > Aquatic > Marine > Coastal > Sediment | place: USA... | reverse complement strand
TCGACGGGCGGACTGGCGGACGGCGGAACTTATATTGGCAACCTCGATCTGGACGAAGAGAGATCGAATGAGATCACGGTGGGTTTTGGCAAGGATATCGGCCGCGTGACCTTGTCACCGCAGGTGTTCTATCGGCAGGTAGACGGCTATATCCAGGGTGTACCGTCCACCAACATGATTGCGAACATGGTTTCGCAGATGATGTCCGGTTTACCCGCCCTGGAGTTTGCGAATGTTGATGCAGAGATATGGGGCGCGGATATCGCGTGGAAGATCGAACTCAATGATCACTGGTACGTCGACGGCATCGCTTCATACGCGCGCGGCCAACGTCGTGATGTCGACGACAATCTCTACCGCCTCGCACCACCCAATGCGGCCGTCGGACTAACCTGGGAAACCGCCAGCGTGTCGGTTACGGGCGAGGTCGTCGGCTACGCGAAGCAGGACAAGGTATCGTCTTTCAACGACGAGCTACCCACGCCCGGCTACGGGATCGCAAATGCGATGATGGTGTGGAACCCGAGCGATGCACTGCGACTGGAAGCCCGTGTCGATAACATGTTCGACAAGACTTACCAGGACCATGTTGCCGGCATCAATCGCGCCAATGGCTCGGATATCCCAGTGGGCGCAAGGCTGTATGGCGCGGAACGGACGCTCTCGGCTGGCGTAATCTTCAGGTTCTAGCGCCGTGGAAGCGTGCCTATAAGCTCTGAAACACCTTGCTCGCAGCGGCGATGGTTTCATCAAGATCATCGTCGCTGTGTGCCGCCGACACAAAGCCTGCCTCGAACGCCGACGGCGCCAGGTACACGCCTTCCGCCAGCATGCCGTGGAAAAACTTTGTTAATCGGTCAACATCTGCCGCGGCAACCTGCGCGTAGGAGCGCACGGGACCTGCGTCGGTGAACACCAGGCCGAACATGCCGCCTTCGCTTTCGACTGATACGGGGATGCCGGCGTCGGCTGCTGCCGCAGCGAGTCCGTCAACGAGTTTGCGGGTCTTTGCCGTGAGGCTTACCCAGAACTCGTCGTTATCAATCAACTCGAGCGTCTTGAGTCCGGCCGCCATGGCAACCGGATTACCCGAAAGCGTTCCGGCCTGGTAGACCGGGCCATCCGGCGCGATGCTGGCCATGACGTCTGCACGCCCACCGTATGCTGCGGCCGGCATGCCCCCGCCGATGACTTTGCCGAGCGTCGTGATGTCCGGCGTGACGCCGAAAATCGACTGTGCGCAGCCTCGTGCGACCCGGAAGCCAGTCATGACTTCATCGAAAATCAGCAGGGCGCCGGCTTTGGTGCATTCCTCGCGCAGCGTCTCATGGAATCCGGCGACAGGCGGGACCATGTTCATGTTACCGGCAATTGGTTCAACGATGACGCAGGCAATCTGCTCGCCGATCTCCGCAAACGCAGCTTTGACGGCATCGATGTTGTTGTAAGACAAGGTGATCGTGTGTTCGGCGAGGCCAGCGGGAACGCCCGGCGAGCTCGGAACGCCCAGCGTCAGTGCGCCGGAGCCGGCTTTGATCAGCAGTGAGTCCGAATGGCCGTGGTAGCAGCCCTCGAACTTGATGATCTTGTCCCGACCGGTGTGGCCTCGGGCAAGGCGGATTGCGCTCATCGTCGCTTCGGTGCCTGAGCTGACCATGCGAACCTTGTCGACCGATGGCAGCATCGAGCAGATCTTCTCGGCGATCTGCGTTTCCAGCACGCAGGGCGCACCGAAGCTGAGCCCGCTTTGTGCCGTCGTGACAACGGCCTCGATGACGTCGGGATGTGCGTGGCCGAGGATCATCGGTCCCCACGAGCCTACGTAGTCAATGTACTCCCTGCCTTCTTCCGACTGGAATCGTGCGCCTTTGGCGCTTTTGAAAAAGATGGGTTCGCCGCCAACACTGGCAAACGCGCGAACCGGGGAATTGACGCCGCCGGCGATAACCTGCTGCGCATCGGTAAAAAGACTCATGGTGTTCCTCCTGACGAGGGGCGGATGCTACCGGAGTCCTGCTTCCTCTCTCAACTGGTGAATACCGATACCTTTATCGGCAAGCAGGCTCGGGACGCCCTTGTCCCCGACAAGGTGCAGGGCACCAACGATCACGAGATAGTCCCGGTCGTCGTCCAGCAAGGTCGAAATTGTCTCCGCCCACCGGCGATTACGGCTCGTGATAAGTACATCGGCAAGGTCCGATTGTTCTTCGATTGAACTCAGCAGCCCTTCTTCCAGCGCCTCCGTGTCGCCGTGGCGCCAGGCGTCGATCAACTCATCGATGGACTCGCTCAATGCCGCGCTCTCCGCAAGAGTCTGCAGCAGCATCTCACGCTGCGCCTCGAGCGGCAGACCGTCGAGGAAAGACAACTGCTCATCGATGGTCTCGAGTCCCTCTATGGGTTTGCCGTCATTCGTCGCGCGCGTTGTCATGGTCATTTCGACACCGAGAAGCGGGTTGAATCCGATGCGGTATAGCATCATGAGTTCGACGGTCATTGCCGCGAGCCATGGCTCGCTTTGCGCGAGCATGTCGAGCGGGATGTCGATGACCGCCGCCGCCTCTTCAGCTTCTGCGTATGCCACATCGCCCATCAGGTCCCGCAGCGTTGTGCCATCCGTCATGACGCCGGCACGATTGAACGCCATCTGAGTATAGGCCGGATCCAGGTCGTCCATATCCAGCTCCATGATGATGACTTCGGCATCGCCGTAGGCCTCGTCGATTACTCTCGGGAGTGGATGATCCTTCTCACGCAAAAGGTGTATCGAGCCGAGCAGGTAGACAGAGTTGCTGTGTCCGTCGGCGCGCCACAAGGTGACCGGGTGCCCGGCATCATCGGCGAAGGCGACAGATGCAAGAACGAACAAAAGCAGACCGCAGATGCGCCGCTTCATTCGTGCACCCAGACGAGCTCCGCTTCCACGCTGCCGTCACTACTGAGCGTGATCTTCCGGTACGCAGGAGGATTCTCGTCGACAGCGAAGTCGTCGCTGCCCGGTTCAAACTGCCGGCATGTGGATGGCGTCGCAATTATTCGTACACCTTCGTGTTCGGCATCGTATTGCTGGTGAACGTGGCCGAAAGTGGCGACGCGCACACGATTGAGTGTCCGCAGCCGTTCCAGCAGATCATTACCGTTCCGGAGCCCGACGGTATCCAGCCACTTGCTGCCCATCGGCACCGGCGGATGATGGAGACATACCATCACGTGCTTCGCGGGGCTTCGGAGCACAATGTCTGACAGCCGCTCCAGCTCCTCAGGTAAAACTTCGCCGCCTGCGTGCTCCGTGATGCAGCTATCAATGCCAACGATCAGCCAGTCTCCGATTTCTTCGTAGGCACAATAGGAAAACGGCGGACGGCTGCACACGGGTCGCATCAGGTCACGCACATCATGGTTTCCCGGCACACAATGGATGCGCAAGTTGAGCGGCAGGAGGAGGTCGCGGAAGCGCTCGTACGCTTCCGCGGTGTCGTCCTGGATCAGGTCGCCCGTCACGATAACGCGATGGGCGACCCATTCCGATGCTTTGTAATGGGCGAGTACGCGTTCAAACGAGTCCTGCGTATTGGTGCCACGCAGCTCACCGTCGGAGCCGGCAAACAAATGCATGTCCGTCAGGTGCAGGACCCGAATCGCGCCGTCATTACCTTCCGCGCTCGCTTGAATAGGCGGTTCCTTAGAAGCGTTAACGCTCCGGCTAGTAGCGATAGTGCTCCGGCTTGTACGGGCCGTCCTTGTCGACGCCGATGTACTTTGCCTGCTCGTCGCTGAGTTCCGTGACCTTGGCACCAATGCGATCGAGGTGCAAGCGAGCTACTTTCTCGTCGAGGTTCTTGGGCAGCACGTAGACCTTGTGCTCGTAGTTCTCGCCATTCTTCCAGAGCTCAATTTGAGCCAGGACCTGGTTCGTGAACGAGGCCGACATGACGAAGCTCGGATGGCCTGTGGCACAGCCGAGGTTAACGAGGCGGCCCTCGGCCAGCAGGATGATGCGCTTGCCGTCCGGGAAGATGATGTGATCGACCTGCGGCTTGATGTTCTCCCACTCGTATTTCTTGAGGTAGGCGACATCGATCTCGTTGTCGAAATGGCCGATGTTGCAGACGATCGCCTGATCGCGCATGCGGTCCATCTGCGGTCCGGATACAACGTGATAGTTGCCCGTTGCCGTGACGATGATGTCGGCCTTGTCACAAACGTCATCGAAGTCCACGACACGGTAGCCTTCCATCGCGGCCTGCAGCGCACAGATAGGGTCGATTTCAGTTACCCAGACGGTGGCACCGAGTCCCCTGAGCGACTGGGCGCAGCCTTTGCCGACATCGCCGTAGCCACAAACAATGGCAACCTTGCCGGCAATCATGACGTCCGTGGCGCGTTTAATGCCGTCGACGAGTGACTCACGGCAGCCGTACAGGTTGTCGAATTTCGACTTCGTGACCGAGTCATTGACATTAAAGGCAGGGCACATCAGTGAGCCGTCAGCCATCATGTCGTACAGGCGTTTGACACCTGTCGTTGTTTCCTCGGACAGGCCTTTGACGTTTTTCATGATCTCGGGGTATTTGTCGTGCAGTACCAGTGTCAGGTCGCCGCCGTCGTCGAGGATCATATTGGGCTGCCAGCCGTCGGGACCGTTAATGGTTTGTTCAACGCACCACCAGTATTCTTCCTCGGTCTCGCCTTTCCAGGCGAATACCGGGATGCCGGCGGCCGCGACGGCCGCGGCAGCGTGGTCCTGCGTCGAGAAGATGTTGCACGATGACCAGCGGATATCTGCGCCAAGCTCTTTCAACGTCTCGATGAGAACGGCCGTCTGGATAGTCATATGCAGGCAGCCCGTCAGACGTACGCCTTCCAGCGGGTTTTGGTCCTTGTACTCTTTGCGCAGCGCCATCAGGCCGGGCATCTCTGTCTCGGCGATGGCCATTTCCTTGCGGCCCCAGTCGGCGAGCGAAATGTCGGCAACTTTGTAGTCGTTCTGTTGAATGGCAACGGGTTCGCTGCTCATAGTAATTCTCCTGCTGTAATTCGTGGCTAGGTACCAGTTACCTTTTACTCGGTCTAAGGTAACTGGAACCTTGTTGGATGTAGTTTCAGGCTGCGGCGTCTTTCAGTGCCTCGGCCTTGTCAGTGCGTTCCCAGCTCAGATCGATGTCTTCCCGGCCAAAGTGCCCGTAAGCAGCGGTCTGTTTGTAGATCGGCCTGATCAGGTCGAGCATTGTAAGGATGCCATACGGAGTCAGATCAAAGTGCTCGCGGATCAGTTCCGTCAACTTTGTATCAGAAAGTTTCCCTGTGCCGAACGTGTGAACCGAGATCGAGGTCGGCTCGGCAACGCCGATGGCATAGGACACCTGGATCTCGCAGCGATCGGCAAGGCCGGCCGCCACAATGTTCTTCGCGACATAGCGCGCCGCATAGGCTGCGGAACGGTCGACCTTGGATGGGTCCTTGCCGGAAAATGCACCGCCGCCGTGGCGAGCGGAGCCGCCGTAGGTGTCGACGATTATTTTTCGTCCGGTCAGGCCACAGTCGCCCATGGGACCGCCGATTTCGAAGCGACCCGTCGGGTTGATGTGGTACTTGGTTTTGGCGCTGACGAGCTCGGCGGGAATGATCGGCTTGATGATCTCTTCCATGACTCCCTCGCGGAGATCTTCCATGGATACGTCCGGGTCATGCTGTGACGACACGACGATGGCGTCGATGGCTACCGGCTGGTTGTTCTCGTATACGAACGTGACCTGGCTCTTGGCGTCAGGGCGCAGGTACGGCAGCGTGCCGTTCTTGCGGACTTCCGACTGCCGTTTGACGAGCCGGTGCGAAAACGTGATTGGTGCCGGCATCAAAACCTTGGTCTCGTTGGTCGCATAGCCGAACATCAGCCCCTGGTCGCCCGCACCCTGCCTCTCGGCCGATTCGCGGTCGACGCCCATGGCGATATCCCGGGATTGCTTGCCGATCGCATTCAGGACCGAGCAGGATGCGCCATCAAAGCCCTTCGATGAGCAGTCGTAGCCGATGTCGAGCACGGTCTCGCGGACTATATCCTCGATATCTACCCATGCCGAGGTCGTAACCTCACCGGCGACGATTGCCACGCCGGTCTTGACCATTGTCTCTACGGCCACGCGCGCTTTGGGGTCCTCGGCGATAATCGCGTCGAGGATCGCATCGGAAATCTGGTCGGAAATTTTATCAGGGTGTCCCTCGGAAACTGATTCCGAGGTGAACAAAAAAGCATCAGACATGATTTTGGGTCATTCCATAGAACAGGGCCGCGCATTGTACCCTTGATGCGGCCCCCTATAACAGGGAAAATGCGCCACTCGCGTAAGCGAAAATCTCCTCACAAAAAGGCCACCAGGCCAAAGACAGGTCCAATGTCACACGAAGCTGCTACCGCCGGCCAACCCGCCCGGCGCGATCTCGCGAATGCGATCAGAGCCCTGAGCATGGACGCCGTACAGGCGGCCAACTCGGGTCACCCCGGCGCCCCGATGGGCATGGCTGATATAGCCGAAGTCCTCTGGCGTGACTACCTTAAACATAATCCGGCGAACCCTGCATGGGCCGACCGCGACCGCTTTGTGCTGTCGAATGGTCACGCCTCGATGTTGCTTTACAGCCTGCTGCACCTGACCGGCTATGAGGAATTTTCGATCGATCAGCTGAAGAATTTCCGGCAGATGGGTTACAGGACCGCGGGACATCCGGAGTACGAACCCGGTGGTCCGGTTGAGACAACCACGGGCCCGCTTGGGCAGGGCATCACGAATGCCGTCGGCATGGCAATGGCCGAGAAGATGCTGGCCGCGGAATTCAATCGTCCGGGCCATGAGATTGTCGATCATAAGACCTGGGTATTCCTTGGCGACGGCTGCCTGATGGAAGGCATCTCGCACGAGGCCTGCTCGCTCGCCGGTACGCTGAAGCTCGGCAAGCTCATCTGCTTTTATGATGACAACAACATTTCGATCGACGGCGAGGTTGGCGGCTGGTTTACAGACGACACAGCGAAACGCTTCGATGCCTATGGCTGGCAAGTGATCGACAACGTCGACGGCCACGATGCAACGGCTATTGCCGCGGCCATCGAGCAGGCTGTTGCCGATGCGGACCGTCCGACGATGATCTGTTGCAAGACGATCATCGGCTTCGGTGCACCGAACAAACAGGGCACCGCAGCGACACATGGGGCACCGCTTGGCGACGAAGAAATCGCTGCGGCCCGTAAGGAACTCGGTTGGGAGCCAGCGCCGTTCGACATTCCGGCTGCTATAGCTGCGGCCTGGAACGGTAAGGAGCGCGGTGCGGCCGCAGAGTCGACCTGGAGCGAAGCATTTGCTTCCTACAACGCCGAGCACCCGGAACTTGCTGCCGAATTTGCACGCCGTATGGCTGGCAAGCGGCCCCACGGCTGGTGCAAGCATGCGGACAAGGCAATTGCCGAGATCGACGCAGAGGGCGCCAAGATGGCAACACGCCAGGCGTCGTTGCGGGCGCTCAACGCTTTTGCACCGTTCCTGCCGGAAATGGCGGGCGGCTCTGCCGACCTGACCGGTTCCAACCTGACCAAACACGATGCGTCGACGCCGATTTCGGGCGATGACGCCAAGGGCAACTATGTCTGGTTTGGCGTCCGTGAATTCGGCATGACCGCGATTTGCAATGGCCTGCGCCTGCACGGTGGCTTCATTCCGTACTCGGGTACGTTCTTGACATTCTCGGATTACTCGCGCAATGCACTGCGCATGGCGGCGTTGATGAAAGTGCAGAACATCCTCGTCTTCACCCACGACTCCATTGGACTTGGCGAAGACGGCCCGACGCACCAGCCCGTGGAGCACACGGCTTCGCTGCGCCTGATGCCCAACATGAGCGTCTGGCGGCCCTGCGACACGGTCGAGACCGCAGTCGCCTGGAAGTACGCACTCGAGAACGACACCGGGCCGACGAGTCTTGTGCTGACACGCCAGGGTGTGCCACACCAGGAGCGCACGGCCGACCAGATAGCCGCCATTGCACGCGGTGGCTACATACTGAAGGACTGTGACGGTGTACCTGATATCCTGCTTCTCGCAACGGGCTCGGAAATCGAGCTGGCGATGAATGCGGCGGATGCATTGGCCGCAGACGGTATCAAGGCACGTGTTATCTCGATGCCCTGCACAGACGCATTCGATGCGCAGGACGCTGATTACCGCGAGTCTGTGCTGCCGGCGGCGGTTACCGCACGTGTGGCCATTGAAGCGGGTGTCACCGAAGGTTGGTGGCGCTTCGTCGGCCTGCAAGGGCGCGTCATCGGTCTGGATCGGTTCGGTGAATCTGCGCCGGCAAACGAGCTTTTTGAATATTTCGGCTTCACGGCAGACAACGTCGTTGCGGTCGCTAAAAACGTTTTGGATTAATAACCGGAGTTATAAGAATGACAATTAAGATTGGTATCAACGGCTACGGCCGCATCGGGCGCAACGTTGTTCGCGCTATTCACGAATATGGCCGCACCGATGAATTTGATGTCGTTGCGTTGAACGATCTTGGTGACGCCGAGACGAATGCTCATCTCACGCGTTACGACACGGCCCACGGCAAGTTTGCCGGCAAGGTCGAAGTTGATGGCGGCGATATCATCGTCAACGGTGACCGCATCAAGGTATTTGCCGAACGAGATCCTGCCAAACTGCCCTGGGGCGAGCTTGGTGTTGACGTTGTCTTCGAGTGCACGGGTCTGTTCCGTACGGCCGAGACGGCCGGTAAGCACATCGCAGGTGGCGCCAAGAAAGTCGTCATCTCCGCTCCGGGCGGTGCGGACATCGACGGCACGTTCGTCTACGGCGTAAACCACCAGGACATCACGGCAGATCACAACATCATCTCGAACGCATCGTGCACGACGAACTGCCTGGCACCCCTGGTCAAGCCGATTCACGACGCTATTGGCGTTGAGCGCGGCATTATGACGACGATTCACGCTTACACGAACGACCAGGTCCTGACCGACGTATTCCACAAGGACCTTCGTCGCGCACGCTCCGGCACGATGTCGCAGATTCCGACCAGCACAGGCGCCGCCAAAGCTGTCGGCCTGGTCTTGCCGGAACTCAACGGCAAGCTGGATGGCTTCTCAATGCGCGTTCCGACGATCAACGTCTCTGCTGTTGACCTGACCTTCGTTGCATCACGTGCGACCAGCATTGAAGAAGTCAATGCAGTCGTCAAAGCAGCGAGCGAGGGCGCACTGAAAGGCATTCTGGCGTACAACGAGGAGCCGCTGGTATCGGTTGACTTCAACCATGACCCGGCATCATCGACGCTTGATGCGGGCCTGACCAAGGTCATCGATGGCACGCTCGTCAAGGTTCTCTCCTGGTACGACAACGAGTGGGGCTTCTCGAACCGCATGCTCGACATGACTGTCGCGCTGATGAACGCGAAATAAGCAGCAAACGAAGGAAATAACATGGCCGTCATCAAAATGTCCGACGTTGAACTGTCGGGCAAACGCGTTCTTATTCGTGAAGACCTGAACGTCCCCGTCGCTGATGGGTTGGTGACGAGCGATGCTCGCATCCGGGCCGCCTTGCCGACGATCAAGGCGGCGCTGGAGGCGAACGCCGCCGTCATGCTGGTGTCGCACCTCGGTCGTCCGACCGAGGGGCAGCCTGAGGACAAATTCTCGTTGCAGCCTGTTGCTGATCGTATCGGCGAATTACTGGATCGCGATGTGCCGCTCGTCAAGGACTGGATCGACGGCGTCGATGTGGCGCCGGGCGATGTTGTATTGCTGGAGAACGTGCGCTTTCTGGAAGGCGAGAAGAAGTGTGACGAGGGCCTCGCGAAGAAGATGGCCGCGCTCTGTGATGTCTTCGTCATGGACGCATTCGGCACCGCGCATCGTGCACAGGCGAGCACCTACGGTGTCGGCGAATTTGCACCGATTGCGTGTGCGGGTCCGTTGCTATCGGCTGAACTCGAGGCTCTCGCCAAGGCCCTCGACAACCCGGCACGGCCTTTCGTAGCCATCGTTGGAGGCTCCAAGGTTTCGACCAAGCTGACGGTCCTCGATGCGCTCGCGGACAAAGTGGACACGCTCATTGTCGGCGGTGGTATCGCGAATACGTTTATCGCCGCAGGCGGTCACAACGTCGGCAAGTCGCTGTACGAAGCCGAGATGCTGGATACGGCTCGTGCGTTGGTCAGGAACGAAGACGATCGCGCCGACATCCCTGTTCCTGATGACGTCGTGTGTGCGGATGAGTTTTCGGCGGCCGCTACCGCTACGATCAGGGCAGTCGATGCAGTATCGGACAATGAGATGATTCTCGACATTGGCCCGGAAACGGCAGAACGATTTGCCGAAATCCTGAAAAACGCGGGAACAATCATCTGGAACGGACCGGTAGGTGTGTTCGAATTTGACCGTTTCGGCGACGGCACCAAGGTGCTGGCCGAGGCTATTGCCGCAAGCGACGCATTCTCGGTTGCCGGCGGTGGCGATACGCTCGCTGCGATCGACAAGTACAACGTCGCTGAGCAGATTTCCTACATATCGACGGGCGGTGGAGCGTTCCTCGAATTCGTCGAGGGTAAGAAACTCCCGGCAGTCGAGATGCTCGAGAGACGCGCCAGGTAGAACTACGGTTGGAGCGCGAATGACTCCAGGTCGCCGGTGATCGCGAGGGTCATGCCGGGGTACTGAATATTGACGAACAGGATCTTGCCGTCCGGTGAGAAACACACGCCGGCGAGCTCCGATCCGGAGTGGCCATTATTCGCGATCTCGTATTGACTGCCATCGGGTCGAATTCCGATCAGGCCGTTATTGGAGGACGTGTCTTCACAGACAATCAAATCGCCCCACGGGGCCATGGTCAGGTTGTCGGCATTTCTCAGCAGTGAGTTCACGTCTGCCTCGGCGATAAGCTCGAGCTCGCCGGGATCATCGACCTCTGCCTTCGTCCCCTCGTAAGGACTCGGTTTGTAGGTGAATACCTGGCTAAGCCTTGCAGGTCCGCCAATCGTGCAAGTAAACGCGAAGCGATCACCGGCGGCGCACAGACCTTCGCCTCGTGCGAACATTGCAGCCCCGGACTCGGCCCCTCGCAGGCGCAGATCGTTTTCGAGCGGATCGACATCTTCAAGATCTATCCAGTGGGTTGCGAGCGGCCTGCTCAGCGCGACATCTTGATCGGCGTTCCAGTTGTGTGTGGTTAGCGACGGCTCGTCCACCACAGCAAGCGCCTGCAGTTTACCGCCCTCGAGCAATTTGCCCGGCACATTCGGGATGTATCGATAGAACAAGCCATGGTGGCGGTCTTCGGTCATGTAGACGATGCCGGTGGCCTCGTGTACGGCGCAGGCCTCGTGTTCGAATCGCCCCATCTCCTTGATGGGTAACGGCTCGATGAGTCCGGTTGCGGATGCCGGCACCTCGAAAACGTATCCGTGGCGTTGCTCGCGGATTACCCGGTTTTCATGGAGGCCCTGCTGCCCCGGGTTCTCGAAACATTCCTCACAAGAGAGCCAGCTACCCCAGGGCGTCGGTCCGCCGGCACAGTTGAACTCGGTGCCACCGAGGCTCAGGTGCTGGCGCTCGGTCTCGCCCGTTCCAGGGTTGTAGACCGTTGTCGTTGTGCCACCAAGACCCGGACTAATGTTGCGGCCACGGTCGTAGAACATCTCTTTGAACTTGTGTTGCGCTACGGGGTAGCGCTCACCGAGCGCGCTGTCGAAGCGGTGCGTATGATCCAGTTCGTGGTTGCACACAAGAATGACGCGGCCGTCGGTACCCGGAAATGCCGCCATTCCGTCATGGCATCCGGGCACGCGGAGGCCATCGCTCATTTTCTTGCCACGCCGCGAGATGATCCGGTACTCGAGCCCTTCCGCCAGATCGAGGACGCGCTCTGGATCGGTTACCAGGCCGGCAGAAGCCGATGTACTCACGACAGAGGAAGCACAGCCCTGAAAGACGGACGGAGTAGTTGCAGCAGCAACGATGCCCTGCAAAAAACGGCGACGGTTGATCATGGAGGGCATTCTCCACCAATAGGAGTACGCACGATATACGGGTGGGGCGAAGTCCGGAAGGGCTTCCGCACATTCGTAACCCTCAAAACCGGTCAGCTGTGCAATAATCGCGCGCATGTTGAGACGAACCAAGATCGTCGCCACGCTGGGGCCAGCGTCAGAGCGACCAAAAATACTGCGCAAAATGATCAAGTCAGGGCTTGATGTTGCGCGCCTGAACTTCTCGCACGGCAGCGCCGAGGAACATCGGGAACGGGCACGGAATCTTCGCGAGGCGGCTGACGATTGTGGCCGCGATGTTGGCCTGTTGGGCGATCTGCAGGGCCCGAAGATCCGGGTGCGACGCTTCAGGAAAGGCAGTGCGCATTTACGCGATGGCGATTCCTTTTTTCTCGATAGTACGCTGGGACTGAGTGAGGGCACCAAGGAAGGCGTCGGCGTCGCGCTGGATACTTTGCACAAAGATGTGAAAGCGGGAGACACACTGCTTCTCAACGACGGACTGATATCACTGGTCGTGGACAGCGTCGACGGCACGCGCATTCACACCACCGTCGAGAACGGCGGCATTCTCTCGGATTTCAAGGGCATCAATCTCAAGGGTGGCGGGTTGTCCGCGCCGGCCCTGACGGACATTGATCGCGAAAACATCAAGCTGGCGGCCGAGCTCGATGCCGATTTCCTTGCAGTCTCGTTCGTGCGAAGCGGCGACGACGTTCGCGAGGCACGCAGGTTGTTTGAAGAGGCAGGTGGCCGGGGACTGATTGTCGCCAAGATCGAACGAACCGAGGCGGTGGACAATATCAAATCGATTATTGAGGCGTCCGACGTGATCATGGTTGCGCGCGGTGACCTTGGCGTGGAGATGGGTTACGCGGAACTCACCGGTATTCAGAAAAAGCTGATTCGCCAGACGCGCAAGGCGCACAAGATCGTTATCACTGCGACGCAGATGATGGAGTCAATGATCGAGAATCCGATTCCGACGCGTGCTGAAGTATCTGATGTTGCGAACGCGGTTATTGATGGTACTGATGCCGTGATGCTGTCCGGCGAAACGGCTGTCGGGAAGCACCCGAACAAGGCGATCATGGCGATGGCTGACGTGTGCCTGGGTGCGGAGAAGTTCCCGATACCGCACGGACTTACGAGTCATCGCATGAACGACCACTTCGATCGCGTGGACGAAGCGATCGCCATGGCCGCGATGTATACCGCCAATCACATGTCCGTCAAAGCCATCATCGCCTTGACGGAATCGGGCTCAACAGCCCGTTGGATGTCGCGCATTCGCTCGGATATTCCGATCTATGCACTCACGCCGCACGAGTCGACCAGCCGTCGCGTTGCGCTGTATCGCGGTGTCTACCCGGTTGAATTCGAGGTCGACCAGTCTAATCCGCGTAGCCTGTACCAGGATATTTTTAATGCTCTTCTCGCGGGCGGCCACGTCGAAGTTGGTGATCACGTCATCTTCACCAAAGGCGATCTCGATGGTGTTGAGGGCAGCACGAACGCGATGAAGATCGTAACGGTGCGGGCTGAATCGTGAAGCGGCTGCTGTTCTGGCTCGTTGGCGGAACGGCGCTCCTGGTAGCCATACTTGCCATCGTTGTCTGGCTTGGTCTGCGGGCGAGTCTCCCGGAGCTTAACGGCGAGGTCAGCGTCGCAGGACTTGACGATGCCGTGACGATCGAACGGGACGCCGACGGCATCCCGGTCATTACAGCATCGAGCCGCAAGGACCTGGCTTTCGCCACAGGCTACGTGCACGGTCAGGACCGCTTTTTCCAAATGGACCTGATTCGCCGCCAGGCAGCGGGGGAGCTCTCTGAACTCGTCGGTGCGGCGGCTATCGCGGTTGATAAGCGCAATCGCTTCCATCGCTTCCGGGCGCGTGCGCAGTCCGTGTGGGATCTGGCTTCGGCAAAGGACCATGCGCTGATGGAGGCCTATGCCGCCGGTGTTAACGCCGGGCTGCAGTCGCTGTCTGCAAGGCCATTCGAATACTTTGTACTCGGCAGCGAACCGCAGCCGTGGCAACCGCAGGAATCGCTGCTCGTCATGTATGCCATGTACATGCAGCTGAATGACTCGCGCGCCAGCAAGGAAGTTCGCCGTGGCCTGGCGCACAGCGTTCTTCCGGAAGAGGTCTACCGGTGGATGTACCCGCAGGGCACTCCCTGGGATGCGCCGATCATGGGCGAGCCTCGCGCTGTCGCATCGATTCCGGCGGCCGATGTTTACTCGCTGCGCGATGTGAACGACGAGGCAACACCGGCACGGGAACAAGGCCGCTATCCACTGCGCGGCAGCAACAACTGGGCCGTTTCGGGCGCGTTAACGTCCACCGGGCGGGCCATCGTGTCCAATGACATGCACCTCGGGCTGAACAACCCGAACATCTTTTACCAGGCTCAACTTGTGGTCACCGGACCCGATGGCCGCGACACCACGGGCGTTACCTTGCCCGGTGGGCCGTTCATCGTTGCAGGCAGCAACTCGCATGTCGCGTGGGGCTATACCAACAGTTACGGCGACTGGACCGATGCCGTTGTCATCCGGCCCGGCGCCACAGAGGGAACGTACAAGACGCCCGAGGGTGACCTGGCGTTCGAAACGCACGTCGAAACAATAAACGTCAAGGATGGCGACGCGGTCGAATACATCGTTCGTGAAACGATCTGGGGCCCGGTTCTTGACGATGTCGAATACCCGGATGGCGAGGTCGCAGTCAGTTGGATTGCGCACAAGCCGGAAGGCATCAACCTGCGCATCCTCGACCTGGAGAACGTGACCTCGGTTGCCGAAGCGCTGGATGTTGCGAACACGATGTCGATGCCGCCGCAAAACTTTGTCACGGGCGATGCGGACGGCAACATCGGCTGGACGATTGCGGGCCAGATTCCACGCAAGACAGATTTCGATGCAATGCTGCCTGCGGACTGGAGTGACGAGCACGGTTGGCAGGGATGGCTTGCACCGGACGAATACCCACGCGTAGTGAATCCCGAAAGCGGCCGCATCTGGACGGCCAATGCCCGCGTCACGGATGCCGGGGCCCTGCGTATTGTCGGCGATGGCGGCTATGACCTGGGCGCCCGTGCGCGCCAGATTCGAGATGGTTTGTTCGCAAAGGAGGTCTTCACGCCTGAGGACATGCTCGCGATCCAGTATGACGACCGTGCGCTGTTCCTTTCTCGTTGGCGCGAGTTGCTGCTGAATGTTCTGAACGAGGAGGCCGTCTCTGGACGTCCTGAACTGGCTCAGTACCGCGAGCTGGCCGAAAACTGGATTCCGCGCGCGTCTCCGGAATCAGTAGGGTACCGGCTCGTGCGCGCGTTTCGCCTCGAGGTCGAACGGCGGGTGTTCCATGCGCTCATGGCGCCCGTGCGCGATCGATATGGCGAGGAAACCCCTTTGCGGCTCAGCAACCAGTTTGAAGCTGCGCTTTGGTCGCTCGTGACCGAGCAACCGATGCATATGTTGCCGCAGGGCTACGATAGCTGGCAGGCGTTCCTGGTTGCGGCCGTTGAGGAGAACATCAGTTACTTCAGTGAGCGCTACGACGGACCTCTTGCGGAACGAACCTGGGGCGAAGTGAATACGGCGGCCATTCGGCACCCGCTGAGCCGCAACATTCCGCTGGTCGGCACGTACCTTGACATGCCCACCGAACCGTTGAATGGCGATCTCGACATGCCCAAGGCGCAGGGACCAGCATTTGGTGCATCGGAGCGCTTCGCCGTATCCCCGGGCGATGAGGAGAACAGCATCCTGCATATGCCCACGGGGCAAAGCGCACATCCGTTGTCGGAGTTCTTTGGCCGCGGGCATGAAGACTGGGTGAAGGGTTTGCCGAACCCATTCCTGCCGGGTGAGCCGGTCTACACCCTGACGTTGACCCCTGACAGGGGGTAAGATAGTCCGCCGAACGCATCACGGAAACACCAATGGCTGACAAGAAATTCACGGGCACGAGTTCCTACATTGCAACGGATGACCTGATGATGGCCGTCAACGCGGCGGTAACACTCGAACGTCCGATCCTCGTAAAAGGTGAACCAGGCACGGGCAAGACCCAGCTCGCAATTGAGATTGCGCGCTCGCTGGGAAAGCCGCTGCACGAGTGGCACATCAAGTCGACGACGAAGGCGCAGCAGGGACTCTACGAATACGATGCCGTGGCGCGTCTGCGTGACTCACAGCTCGGTGATGACCGCGTGCATGATATTGCGAACTACATCGTGCGCGGCAAGGTCTGGGAAGCGTTCGAATCGGAGGAGCAACCCATATTGCTCATCGACGAAATTGACAAGGCCGACATCGAATTCCCGAATGATCTCCTGCGTGAGCTCGATCGCATGGAGTTCTATGTATACGAGACAAAACAACTGGTTGAGGCCAGGCACAGGCCGATCATCGTCATAACAAGCAATAATGAGAAGGAACTGCCTGACGCATTCCTGCGCCGCTGCTTCTTCCATTACATCAAGTTTCCGGACAAGGAGACGATGACCGAGATCGTCGACGTTCATTTTCCGAGCCTGAAGAAGGATCTACTCGCCGAAGCACTGAATGCGTTTTACAAGGTTCGCGATGTGCGCGGACTGAAGAAAAAGCCGTCGACGTCTGAACTGCTCGACTGGATCAAGCTGCTGCTCGCCGAGGATATTCCGCCCGAAGCCCTTCGCGGTGAAGGCAACCGTAGTGCTATTCCGCCTTTGTACGGCGCGCTTTTGAAGAATGAGCAGGATGTCCACCTGTTTGAACAACTCGTGTTCCTGGACCGCCGAACGAACCCGCAATAATCTCATGCTGTTGTCGTTTTTCTACATGCTTCGTGAAGGCGGTATGAAAACGTCGATCACGGAATTGCTGACTTTGCTCGAGGGAATGAAGAAAGGTCTGGCGGGACAAAGCGTAGACGACTTCTACTATCTTGCGCGAACGACACTCGTGAAGGATGAATCGGAGCTCGATCGCTTCGATCGCATTTTTAGCGCTTACTTCAAAGGCGTCGAGGATTCACTGAGTGATCTTTTTCAGGACCTCCCCGAGGAGTGGCTGCGGCACCAGGCCGAGCTTATGTTGACCGAAGAAGAGCGCGCCCAAATTGAATCGATGGGCGGCTTCGAGGAACTTATGCGCGCTCTGCAGGAACGTCTCGATGAGCAGGAGGATCGCCACGAAGGCGGCAGCAAATGGATTGGCACTGCGGGAACCTCTCCGTTCGGAGCTTACGGCTACAACCCCGAAGGTGTTCGCATGGGGCAGGAGGGATCGCGCAACCGCAGCGCCGTCAAGGTATGGGACAAGCGTGACTACCGAAATCTGGACGATTCCCTCGAACTGGGCACACGCAATATCAAGGTGGCGCTCAGGCGCTTGAGAAAATTTGCGCGCGAGGGCGCGGCCGATCAGTTGGATCTTGACGACACGATCGATAAGACGGCACGCAATGCCGGGCTGCTCGATATTCGTATGGTTCCGGAGCGCCATAACGCGATCAAGGTACTATTGTGTCTCGACATCGGCGGATCAATGGACGATCACGTTCGTATTTGCGAAGAGATGTTCTCGGCAGCGCGCAGTGAGTTCAAGCATCTCGAGTACTTCTATTTTCACAACTTCATCTATGAGAGTTTGTGGAAGGATAATCGCCGCCGACATTCCGAAAAGACACCCACGCTGGACATCTCGCACAAGTACGGATCGGACTACAAGCTGATATTCGTTGGCGACGCAACGATGAGCCCCTACGAAATTGTCTACGCGGGCGGCAGCGTCGAGCACTGGAACGAGGAGCCGGGATCGGTCTGGATCAAGCGCCTCTTGAATACGTATCCGAAGGCTGTCTGGTTAAATCCCGAACCGCAGGAACGGTGGGACTACACACCTTCAACCAAGCTGATTCGCGACATCATGGATGAGCGCATGTACCCGCTAACAATCGCGGGGCTGGATGATGCGATCAAGGAGCTGCATTGAAGAAACGGGCCTAAAGGCCCGTCGTGAGAGCAGCTTCAGCCGCGATCCGTCAATTCTCTGAGGTCCGCCAGAACCTGCGCCGAGTGTTCGGCCGGACTCACTTTCTCATAGTGTTTCGCGATGGTGCCATCCGGGCCGATGATAAATGTCTGCCGCTTGGCGACTTTAACGCCGAACATGCGTGTCTTTACACCGTAGGAACTCGATGCCGTGCCTTCGACATCGGCGAGTAGCGGGAACGGCAGTCCGTGATTCTCGGCAAATGCCTTGTGGGACTCGGCGTCGTCGAGGCTGACTCCGAGAATCTGCGCATTGAGAGCTTTATAAGCAAAAATGTTGTCGCGGAATTCACAGGCCTCCGTAGTGCAGCCAGGCGTTTCGTCCTTTGGGTAGAAATAGAGGACTACCCACTGGTCGCGGTAGTCTTCCAGCGAGTGTAACTGACCGTTCTGGTCAGACAGCTCGAACTCCGGGGCCGGGTCGCCAACCTTGATCTGGTCATTGGCGATGCCGGCAGAAGTGAAGCCGAGGACGATAGCGACTAAAGCGCTGACTGTGATGGCGAGTGTAATATTTCGCGTCATGATACGGGTCCATTCAATGAATCCGCATTATAATACGATCCCGATGGCGGTGTTGTAACTCTCTGTAAATACTGAATGAACGCCTCACCAAATGATGTACGAACCGCACTCGTCCTGCCGGGCGGCGGCGCGCGTGGCGCGTTTCAGGTCGGCGTGCTCAAAGCACTTGCTGAACTCCTGCCCCGTGATAGCGCTAACCCATTTCCGGTAATCAGCGGTACTTCGGCCGGAGCGGTGAACTCCATCGTCCTGGCATCCAGGGCGCAGCATTTTCGATCGGCCATTGCGGAGCTCGAGCGCGTGTGGGGGCATTTTCGATGCCACCACGTTTACAAGACCGATCATCTGACAATGCTCAAGAGCAGCCTGCATTGGATGGCGGCGCTGGTACTCGGTGGCTGGCTGGTGGGCATGCCGAAATCCTTACTCGACAATGCGCCGTTGCGTGCGATGCTCAGACGAAATGTGCATTTTCCACGCATCCGGGACGCCATCGACGATGGGTGTCTCGATGCCGTTGCGGTTACCGCCGCCGGCTATGCGTCGGCACGATCGACATCCTTCTTCGAAGGAAGCCCGGAACGGGAAGGGTGGGAACGTACTCGCAGGTTGGGCAAGCAGACCGAACTCAATCTCGATCACCTTATGGCGACCATCGCGGTCCCGATGGTGTTTCCACCGGTTCGAATCGGCAACGAGTTCTTTGGTGATGGGGCCATGCGGCAGGCGACGCCGTTGAGTCCGGCCGTACACCTGGGGGCGGACCGTATCCTGGTGATCGGCATTCGTGATGAGACAGGCGATGCCGAGCCCGATGTTGCTGGCGAACCACCGAGTTTTGCCCAAATCGCCGGTTATATGCTCGATACGCTGTTCATGGATGGCCTGTACTCGGATCTCGAGCGCATCACGCGCATTAACGAGCTGCTCGATTCGTATCCCGATGAAGAAGCCAATGTCGGTGATACGACGATGCGCCCGATCGATACGATGCTGATTGTCCCCAGTAAGGACTTGCGCATGATTGCACACAAGCACCGCGCAGAACTGCCATTTGCCATTCGGGCGTTGTTGCGGGGTGTCGGTGGTGGCAATCCCGGTGAAAATCGGCTGCTGAGCTTCCTGTTATTCGAGCAGGCTTACACGCGTGAACTCATCGCGCTTGGTTACCACGATGCGATGAACGTTAAGGACGAGCTCGTAGATTTTGTTACAGGCGCCGACGTTCCGCGTCTCTTCGCACCCACCTGGATCAAAAAAGATCTGAGCGGTTTCACATAGTAAAAAGAGGAGTCAGGTTACCTGACGATTACATCAGGAAGATTGCGCCAAGTCCGAGGAATGCGACGTAGCCAACGACGTCTGTGACCGTGGTCAAAACCACACCACCGGCCAACGCCGGGT
>Ga0316201_10000733_pt1 | contig 20028 bp, 15 predicted proteins | sample CS6wburrow_MG_FD_204516 | JGI IMG/M metagenome (GOLD analysis project Ga0316201, IMG submission 204516) | Coastal sediment microbial communities from Delaware Bay, Delaware, United States - CS-6 worm burrow | ecosystem: Environmental > Aquatic > Marine > Coastal > Sediment | place: USA... | reverse complement strand
TTTTCGAATTCAGCAGCATCTAAATCTTTAAAAACCACTTCACTTCCATCACTTAATACCGCCTCAACTTCCATGGTATGATCCCTAGTTGTTCCATATACTATAGAATTAGTACCACAGGAGTTGTTTCCTACCATACCCCCGATGACAGCCCGATTGGCAGTTGAAGTAATAGGGCTAAAAAATAATCCATGAGGTTTCAGGAAATGATTTAATTCATCTCTTCCTATTCCAGGCTCAACTTTCACCCATCCTTCTTCACTATTAAACTCCAGGATCTTATTCATATACCTGGAAACATCCACCACTATTCCTACGCCTACCACCTGGCCTCCAAGTGAGGTGCCAGCACCTCTTGGTATCAGAGGAAGCTTATATGTATTTGCAAATTCTACTAATTGGATGAGGTCACCTTTGCCGGAAGGCCAGGCCACTGCAGTAGGAAGTTCTCGATATACAGAAGCATCTGTGGCATACAACCTCAAGGTCAACTCATCTACTTTAATCTCCCCCTCCAACCTCCCATTTAATTCCTGAAATATATTTCCAGCGATCATTTTATTCATTAAGTTGAATATCAATCGTGAAAATAATTGAATGCCCTGAAATAATTCAGAATCAGAAGTATTCTTTCAACATCGAAAAGATTACAACAGACTTGAATTTCGGAATAGGATGGATTTCAAAAAGTTGATTTCATATGCAGTTGAAGATGGGTAACAATAAACTTTTTGATATTGCTAATTTTAGATTGGATGTGTTTTATTGAAGGACTGACTTCAGACGAAGGATACAATTATTCAGATTCATTTCTTGACGTATTTTCAATTGGATAAACATTATATTGGCCTAGCCTTTTATGGTTGAGCATTTTCATGTACTACATCTTAAGAATTAAAAAGGGTTACTCCGACTTTACAGAGTAACCCTTTAACTGATAATTGAATGTCGTGTGATTAGTGAGTAGTCACAACACTCTTGTTCTAAATGAAACCTGGATTAACATTCTTCGGCTTTTGATTGCAATTTATTTCTATTACTTATTTTAATATCATTTCCGTCAGAATCAAGCAGATTGATAGGAAATTTAATTTCGAATGAAGTTCCAGAATCAATAAGGCTCTGTAAAGCTTCAATATTATCGATCATGACCGTCTCTCCAGAATCATTCTTTGCCTTAATCGGAAACTCCAACTGATAACAAGTTAATACCTTTAACAGCAATTCTCCGTCGGTGTCATTAGATTTACACTGATTTAATAAGCCTTTCAGTTGGTTGGAATTCTTTATGAGATGTGAGGCACCATTGACTCCTGTAATTGTAAAGTCATATACAAATCCTGTGACCATTCCACCATCTGCTAAACCTTTCAATTGATCCAGATCTATGGCTTCCATCTGGGTGCTATCTTCCATTATTACTGAAACGGGGAAAGTGATGTCATAACATTCTAATATCTTATCCAGTAATTCTTGAAAGTTATCATAGGTTTCCTCTTCTTCCTCTTCTTCCTCGCAATTCTTAAGCTGAGCTTCTAATTGGTTTTCATTGTTGATCTTCTTGGTTTCATCACCATCAATTAAGTAAATAGGAAATAATATTTCCACTGCATTCTCAATCATGACCAATTCTTCATTGCTGTTTACGTCCCGAGTATTTCCATCATCAAGGACAACACTTAATGGATATTCAATACTGTAACATGAATCAATTTCTGATAACCAATCTTCAAGGTCTATATAATCGAATTCTTCCTCCTCCTCATCCTCACATTCATCTATCAGTTTTTCAGCAATTTTGTGATTATTAACTTTATTGGTGTTCCCATTTTCATCAACAACTTCTATTGGGTAGACAACTCCTGTTATTAATTCATCCTGCATCAATGATCTCAATTCCTCAGCAGATGTGACTTCAACAACCTCACCATCCAGATCTTTAACATCAACCGGAAAAATGATTTCATAACATGAGTCCAATTTTGTCACGTAATCAAGATCAAGGCTCTTGACATTTCTATCTCCTTTAAAATGGATAACAGGAGACAGTTTATATTCTCCGTTCTGCTCTTTAACCGACTCACAAGCGTCAAAATCAATCAGAAGGCTTACTAATGATTGTCCGATCAAGTCTTTGTCAATCTTTATTTTCAAGCCGGATGATGCACCAGAAGGAATTTTTAGTGGATATGTCACCCCATCAATTTTGATGGTGTTATTCTCACCCAGGATCAATCTAATTTCTTTGATCGTACTTAAGTCATAATTTCCGGATGCAATTAAGGTATCTACATCTCCCTGAAAATCCAAAAGGTTGTAAATACCACTTATTGTATTTAGTTCAATAATTTCTGATTCGCCTTCACCTTTCAATACAACTGATAATATCTCCACATTCACTTCTTCTGCATTCAGGGGGTCATCAGTAAGATATATTTCTACTTCGTAGACTTGTTCAGATAAATTATCAGATTGACAGGAAGCACATAGTGCAATTACTGCCAGGACAGAAAATATATGAGTAATAAATTTCATTTTGTATTATTTTTTTTGAATCAATATTTACCAGGATCTCAAAGATCCTACACCCATAATTACGGAAGCAATATGGAAGATGGTTGCGTGCTTACCATCTTTTTGAAATTCCCACCATAAATCTGTATTGGTTGGGATACTGAATGTCTTCATTTAACAGTGGATGTTGTATTAACACTTTTGAGACCAATTCAATATCATTATTTAATTGATATTTTATTCCAGTTCCCAGTCTAACACCATATGTATACAGTGATGATTCTTCCACATCATCATTGACCTGAGTTGTTACTTCTCCTAAACGGAAATCAAATGATAAATTCCCATTCATTATTATCCCATAAGTGAACGATGATTCTGCCAATAATTGAAATCTTCCCACTTCCAGCAACTTGTATCCTAATCCAAATCCCAGCTCAACTACAGAAGAATTGCTGGTTACTTTGTCCATACTGGCACTTCTTGGCTGATAGCTTGAAGACATTAAACCAAGATTTTGGTATAAAACTCGAGTACTAAATTTATTCTTTTGATACCCAACAAAGGAAATGACACTCAATCTATCATTCAGCTTGTAATCAAAAGAAAGCTGCATGTTATATTGTTCCTGTGAATTAATGGCTCTGTGATCAATCATGCCGGTTCCAAGTAACAATTCAGTATTTATTCCTCGATTATAGCTCTTATATGGTATAACCAGCTTTTCTTCTAAACCTATTTCATCATTATCAAAGACCACAAAGGATGATAATGATGATATTGGTCTTATCATTATGGCATCAAATGTTTCTAAATGTTCACTTGCAGAATTGAGATCACCTGCATTTACAATTTTTTTAATTCCTTTTCCTCTAGAATCATCTTCATCTATTTTAAGATTGCTTTCTTTGCTATTCTTTCTTTCAGTATTAGAATAACCTAAGGATTCAACTCCCTTATCAATTGAAGCTCTCTTTGTCGTTATATTATTATTGTTAGCATTTTCGGATTGAATATCTTCTTGTACATCCTTTTTACTTAAATCATCATAATTGATTGAAATCTTCTCTTCTGGCATCTGTTGTCTCTTCACTTCGATAGGTTCCTCATAAGAAGCTATCGAATTTTTAGACTCGTCGTTAAAATTGAAATAAATAATCGAAGCAAGTGTTATTAGAAATATTAAGCTTCCCCATATCCACCAGGCTACTTTTTTGTCGCTATCCTTTGGGATTCCAGCGGAAGCAGCAAATTTGTTCCAAGCATCCTCTGTAAATTGAGGTTGAACTTCATTTGCATATTTATTCTTTATGATCGATTTAAAGTCACTCATATGGCAGGATTTAATAAGTATTGATATTCCGGCATTTCATGGAGCCTTTTTAAAATAATTTTCTTCGCTCTGTGATAATTAGACTTTGAAGTGTTTTCAGAGATCCCTAATATTTTCCCAATCTCTTTATGATTGTAATCTTCAAACACATACATATTGAAAACTATCTTATACTGGGGCGGTAATGACTGAATGATGGGTAATATTTTCTGATCATCATTGAGGGTGAACTCCAATAAAGTGTCACCATTTATGACTTCATGATTTAATTCAGTAAATATCAGTGCATTCTTCTTTTTTCTTAAATGATCGATACATGTATTGACTGTTATCCTTGAAATCCAGGATTTAAAAGGCCTTGATGGGTCATACTTATCTACGTTATGGTATACTTTTAGAAAAGCATCATTGGCCACTTCTTCTGCTTCCTGATGATCTTTGGTATACCTCATACTAATGGACATTACATAGGAATAATAAGCCTTAAATATATCTTTCATATATCGGCTGTCTCCCTCCTTCAATCTTGCTACACAATAGTCCAGGTTCATGCTCAAGCTTGATCTTATACATTTTAGTGATATGACATCAATCAGATATTAAAATTGAAAGCCAATAAAAATATATTAAAAGTCACATCACCGCTTATACGAATAAAACCACGCCAGAGGTTGCGTCTTGTATTTAAAAATTGAATTTTAACTTAAATATGTTAACCTATTGTCAAATTTCCAGCTGCAAAACGAGTGTTCACAGGTCGATGATTAATCCTTCTTTTCCAACTATTACGCTCAACGGTAATTCTTTTGACGCTTCGTCAAATGCATCTAAGTTGGCATATCTTGAGCTATAGTGTCCTGTAATTAATGCTCCAACACCGGCTTTCACAGCAATGTCAGCAGCCTGGCCCAGAGTAGCATGCATTCTGTCAGAAGCTTCTTGCTCCATTCCATCGAGATATGTAGTCTCGTGATATAGATAATCAACACCTTCTATATGCTTAATGATAGAAGTATCATAAATGGTATCACTACAATAAGAGTAAGATTTTGAAATCACTTTTTTATCCGCAACAGTTTTCCATTCAATCTCTTCTCCACCAGGCCTGACTAGATTTATTCCTGACTTAATGGATTTAATTTCTTCAATGCTGAGTCCATATTCCTCAATGGAAGATTTCCTGATGTTTATTGATTCTTCATAATAGTTAAATCGGTACCCAATAGTTGGGATGCGATGTTTTAAAGGAAAATGAATGATGCTGATGTTATCATCTATGATAATAGTTCCTGCCTGGCTGTGATCCAGTTCAACGATTTCAAGATTGTAATTGTAATGTGCGCCTGAAACCTCAGCAATGGTATCAATCATTTTCTTGACTCCTGCGGGTCCATAAATGATCAATTGTTCCTTGCGATTGAAATGATTATAGGATCCAAGCAATCCTGGAAGTCCAAATACGTGATCACCATGTAGGTGAGAAATAAAAATGTGTTTGATTTTATTACGCCTGATCTGGTATTTATTCATTTGGATCTGGGATCCTTCACCACAGTCAATGAGACCACACCAATCTGAAAGTTGAATAAATTGAGAGGAGGGGAACCTCCCTCTAGATGGCATTGCAGAGCTGGTACCGAGAAGCGTTACTGAATATTTCAAATTTTACTCCTCTTCATTGAGTTCTCGTTGAATCTCCTCCATATGTACATAGTCAATCGCTTCTTCCAGAGTTGGAATGATGGTCAGGATGCTTTCAAGCCTGGAGATCTCAATAAGTTTGTTAATTGAAGGTGATTGAATACCACACAACACGAAAGATCCATATCCTTTCCAGATTCTATTGGCTGTGAGGATAGAGGATAATCCTGAAGAGTCTACATATTTTACATCTGAAAGATCAAATACGAGGTTTCTTACTCCTTCGTTTCTTAGAAAAATGAATTCAGATTTTAAATTAGGAGCAATTAAAGAGTTGAGGTTTTCTTCAGTTAAAGAAAATACAGAATATTTTTCTTTCTTATCTAGTGTAAATTTCATTTGATTTCTTTTTATCGGAATGCATGTAATCGATGATCATCCCATCGTCCTTTTAAACGCGCCACAAATTTATTCATTTTCCTGATTTTTACTCCCTAGTATTACATCTTATTTTCATAAGTTGTGGTTAGAAGCTATTGAACTTCATTCTAAACTTTGAAAACAATACCAATAAAGGAAAAAGAAAATTCATATCATTAGGCGATTTTAGTTTTATTTTTAAACTGAAGATCTTAAATTATCGTTGATTTGAAAGATAATGGATGACAACTGACCATTAATAAAGAGTTAAAGTGTCAGTCTATATAGAACGTTAAGACTATATGCCATGTCTTTACAACATATGAATGACAAAAGTGCAGTAATTCATAGTTGGCACTATATTTTACCAAATAAATACTATAGTGATTATCAAATAAGGATTTAAATATCTATAATTGTTTAATATAATACCGTACACATATAAATGAACAGAAAATTTTCACCGAAAGTAAAGAAGATCATCCAGCTAAGTAAGCAAGAAGCGCTTAGGATGGGTAATGACTTTGTAGGAGCAGAGCATATACTTCTGGGCATGATAGAGGACGGTGACAGTCTTGCGATGAAAGTACTCGATTCTATGGAACTTGACATGGAAGAGCTAAAATATCGCCTGGAGGACACCATCAGGAAATCTCATGTCATGATTAACAACATCAATGAGGATGAGATCAAATGGAGCAAACATGCTGAAAAGGTACTCAAAGTAACCTTCCTTGAAGCCAAAAGCTACAAAACTGATGAGATCAAGCCTGAGCATTTGATGCTTTCCATCTTAAAACACAATCATAATCCTGCCTCTAAGGTATTGGACACGTTTGATGTTGACTATGAAAGTTACAGATCAGAATTAGAATATGTTAAGCAAGAGCAAGATCCTAGTTTCACAGATTATTATGCTCAGGCATCTTCAGATTCAGATGTTCCAATGGAGGAAGAAGAAGCTACTGAATACAGTAAAAAGGCTGCGAGCAAGTCAAGGACCCCAGTGTTGGATAACTTTGGAAGGGACATTACACGACTTGCAGAAGAAGGTAAGTTGGATCCAATCATCGGAAGAGAAACGGAAATAGAAAGAGTTTCTCAGATTTTGAGTCGAAGAAAGAAGAATAACCCAATTCTTATCGGAGAGCCAGGTGTAGGTAAGACTGCAATTGTTGAAGGCCTTGCTTTACGCATCATGCAGAAGAAAGTTTCTAGGACTTTATTCGATAAGCGTATAGTTATGCTTGACCTTGCTGCTTTGGTTGCGGGTACAAAGTATAGAGGTCAGTTTGAAGAGCGGATGAAAGCCATAATGAATGAGCTTGAGAAAGCTCCTGATGTAATCCTTTTCATAGATGAGATTCACACCATTGTAGGAGCAGGAGGTGCAACAGGATCACTGGATGCCTCCAATATTTTCAAACCAGCACTTGCAAGGGGAGAATTACAATGTATCGGGGCATCTACCCTTGATGAATACAGACAACATATTGAAAAAGATGGAGCTCTTGACAGAAGATTTCAAAAGGTTATAGTCGATCCTCCATCAGCAGAAGAAACGATCCACATACTTGAAAATATAAAATCAAAGTATGAGGAGTTTCACAATGTTGAATACTCTGATGATGCAATAGATGCATGTGTCAAACTCTCTAACCGTTACATCAGCGACAGGTTTTTACCTGATAAAGCGATAGACGTTCTGGATGAGGTCGGTGCAAGAACCCACCTTAAAAACATCCATGTACCTAAGTACATTGAAGAGCTGGAGGGCAATATCGAAGAAATCAAAGAATTAAAAAACCAGGCGGTCAAAAACCAGCAGTATGAAAAAGCGGCTGAATTCAGAGACAATGAATCTAAGCTGATCCGAAGGTTAGAACAAGCCAAGGAAGAATGGGAGGAAGAATCAAAGACCAAAAGATATCCTGTAGGAGAAGAAGATATTGCAGAGGTAGTTTCAATGATGACGGGAATTCCGGTAAGAAGAGTTGCCCAAAGTGAGAGTAACAAACTGGTAGGTATGTCAAATGATCTTCAGCAGATGGTTATCGGACAAAATGAAGCCATTGTTAAAATCACTAAAGCCATTCAAAGAAACAGGGTCGGATTGAAAGATCCTAAGAAGCCCATAGGTTCATTCATCTTCCTAGGACCTACAGGTGTAGGTAAGACAGAACTTGCAAAGGCTCTTGCCAGGTATATGTTTGATACAGAGGATGCATTGGTGAGATTGGACATGAGTGAGTACATGGAGAAATTCTCTATCAGCAGATTGATAGGAGCGCCTCCGGGATATGTAGGCTATGAAGAAGGCGGACAATTAACTGAGAAGGTTAGAAGAAAACCATACAGTGTCATCTTGCTGGATGAGATAGAGAAAGCCCACCCTGACGTCTACAACATCTTACTTCAGGTCCTGGATGATGGTCAATTGACCGATGGTCTGGGTAGGAAGGTTGATTTCAAGAATACCTTGATCATCATGACTTCCAATATAGGAGTAAGAAAGCTTAAGGATTTCGGGCAGGGAGTAGGATTTGCTACTCAAGCCAGGATGAAGTCACAGGAAGATGATTCTAAAGGAATTATTCAGAATGCTTTGAAGAAAACATTCTCTCCTGAATTTTTGAATAGAATAGATGACATTGTCATATTCAACAGCCTGGATCAGGATGACATATTTAAGATCATTGATATTTCACTCGCACAATTATTTGACAGGCTGAAAGGTCTTGACTTCGGTCTTGCTTTATCAGAAGGAGCTAAGAAATTTGTCGCAGAAAAAGGATTTGATCCTCAATTTGGTGCAAGGCCTCTTAATAGAGCCATCCAGAAATACATTGAAGATCCATTGGCTGAATTTATACTTTCTGAAAACCCTTCACCTGGAACGAAGTTAAAAGCTGTCATGAATAAGTCTAATGATGGTTTAAAAATTGTTCTGGTTAAGAAAGTCGGAAAGGAAGAAGATATCAAAGAATAGATTATATTTGAAATTAAACCGGGTACATCTCTTGTTAGGAGAGATGTACCTTATTATTTAACTTAAATTATAAATATTGGCAAAACCAAGAAGACGTTTTACAAGACGAGAAACAAAACCGCAATTCAGAACAAACAGAGAAATCAGAATTCCAAAAATCAGACTTGTTGGAGATAACCTTAATGATGTCAGTGAAGTAGCAGGAAAAACTATTGAATCTGGAATCTATTATACCAATGATGCCCTAAAATGGGCAGATGCTATGGAACTGGATCTCGTTGAGATTAGCCCTAAAGCAGATCCCCCTGTATGCAGAATTATTGACTACAAAAAATTCCTTTACAACAAGAAGAAAAAAGAGAAGGAGCTTAAGGCTAAAACTTCTAAAACTGTTATTAAGGAAATAAGATTTGGACCCAATACAGACGATCATGACTTTGATTTTAAATTAAAACATGCTCAAAAGTTTCTTTCTGATGGTGCGAAAGTCAAAGCTTACGTACATTTCAGAGGAAGGACCATTGTATTTAAAGAAAGAGGAGAATTACTCTTATTGAAGTTCTTAAAAGAGCTTGAGGAATACGGTGCTGCCGAAGCACTTCCTAAAATGGAAGGCAGGCGTATGACTGTTATTGTTTCTCCTAAAAAGAGTAAAAAGAAATAATTCTATTGTCTGACTAATTTCATTGCGTGATATTTACCTAGCGATGATCTTACCGTCAATAAATATATACCAGGCATCATATCTGAACAATCAAGTTCTGTGTGATGCCTACTTAATTTAAGGGCCTTAATTACACGCCCTTCTATATTCATAATTTCAATCTTGAGTTCTCCTGTTGAATGGTGAGTAATTACAAGTCGATCACTAAAAGGATTGGGGTTAACTTCAATTTTCACATCTTCCACTTCCAGAATACTGGTAGATGCATCCTGTCCATCACAATCTTCATCTATTCCATTATTAGGGATTTCTTCAGCCATGGGGTTAATCGATGCATCTCCATCATCACAATCCTCACTTGAGTTATATCCATCCATGTCTTCATCTATTACCAGTGCCTCTCCATCACAATTCTCATCTATATCATTATTGGGAATCTCCTCAGCCATTGGATTGATCGTTGCATCACCATCATCACAATCCTCACTTGAGTTATATCCATCCATATCTTCATCTATTACCAGCGCATCTCCATCACAATTTTCATCTATATCATTATTAGGAATCTCTTCAGCCATCGGATTGATCGATGCATCTCTATCATTACAATCTGTATCAGAGTCGAATCCATCCCCATCTCTATCTCCCGGGGTAATGCTGACATTTATGATATTAAATCCAATTGAGAAGCACAAATTGCTTGACGCCAATGAATGAAATGAACTCCCTACTAAGGACAGTAAGTCAGAATCATCAGGAGTTTCTATGCTTCTTAAGGTATAATTTCCTTTTACTAGATCCCTAAGATCAGGAGCACTTAGAATAGAGTGGATAATCCCGCTTTCATCTATCATGAGATAAGAATATGCATTGGATGACCTGTTAACACCTGCCGCAATAATTCTACCAGTCCCAGAAGCCTTTAATGATATCGGCCCTGGATCAGTAAATACGGATCCCATCATATAATATGAAGTACAGGCATCCAGTGAAACTGTAATAGAGGAAGAAATAAATGTAGATGTAGGATTAGTGGATTGAGGATTGGCAGTTGCATTAGAAGTTATGAACGAAGCACAAGGATTGTCTTCATCATATCGGTCAACCTCGAAGATGCTAAAGAAAGTACCTCCTGTCTTAGTAAATTCATATTCACCTGATTCTTCCACCTGAAATTCAAAGAATTCCTGGGGAGTAAATACTTCACCACCAGAACTAAATCTTACAATCTCACACATTCCATTCGCACCAATTCTTGAGAATTTCCTAAAGTCATCGTTTTCATCAATAAACATATCAATTGAAGGAATCAGATCATAAGGCTCAACACCGATGTCAAGCACAAGTGTTTCACTTCCTTCTTCAGCGATAATGTCCATTTCATTACACAATCTGTGGCGTGATACTCCACAATTATTTTGAAAATCAATGACATCCGATACTTGATAAAAATAGTAACAAGAATAATCCGCACACACCAATTTTAATCTAATGGCTCCGTCGGTTATAATTGACGGTGGAACGAATAAAGTAAATTGTTCTGACCCATATGAAACTCCTGAAGCAAGCAATGTTTCTTTATTTCCGGTATCAGCAATGTCAGCCAGGTAAATATCAATGTCATTACACAATGCGGTTGAACCATTGGTGTTCCATAGAATTGTAAATTCTTGCCCTGCGACGATTTGATCACCCTGCCCCGGAAAAGTAATTTCAAATGGTCCACCATCAAAATGCAACTTAACGCTCTGAGAAGCAATTCCACCGACGCCATCCCTTGTGTTGACTTTCATTTCAACGTCTCGCTTTACTTGCGGCAATACCTCGAATGGATTCTCTACCTCAGAATATAAGTCTTCCAGATCAGGTATGTATCGGAAGGGATCAATTGTGGGTGGACGTGATCTAAATATCGGGGCAAGAGTAGATAATCCTGCATCCTCTCCTACTAATCCTTGTGTGGGAGAAACGCCTATTCCATCTTCATCGACTTGTTCCCAATTATACAATATCGGATCACCATCCGGGTCCGAAGCATTCACTTTCAATGCAAACGGTGTTCCCTGAGGAATAGAAAATGGATCGCCATCACAAGCAGTAAAATCTATTACAGGAGGTTGGTTACCAGATGGCTCTGACTGATAACATGTTCCAATTCCATCTACAAAACTGATGATTTCTTCAATACTTCTGATGTGAAAGTAAAGCGGAGATCCTCCAGAAATAGAAATATTCTGATCACTTGAACACAAGCCCCTGTAGGACATTATTGTTGTCCCACTTCCAATCTCAACTGCATTATTCTTACTGATATTATTGGTACAAGACTCTCCTGTACCATTGAATGTGTGGGTTGCACCCAGCATATGTGCCACTTCATGAGCAAATAATTCTAACCAGTTGTTGTTGTTATTAAGAAAATCACCCGACCATCCTGAACCTTTTCCTATCACTCCCTCCCCATTGACATCATTATCACATGCAGCACTTATTTTGGCTATTCCTCCAGTCGACCAATCAGAGGAAGAAAGGTGATTGTGTAAGACATGCCCTACATCATATTGATTTGCATCAAATACATCATTAATGGCCTTACCAGCTTGGAGCGTCCTATTCATTCCACCGGCCAGGTCCGGAACGAACGGGTCAGTATTTTTATCAGTATAAATAAGCACCCGATCATCCACTTCAAAAGTTATCGCCAATTCCTGCTCATAGATTGTATTCAGGCCATTCAATGAAAAAATGATTGCATCTATTACCAGCTCTGTAGAACCTCCATTCTCTTCATAAAACTCTCCTGTAGCTATCAATGCCATCCTGTAGCTGCGTATAATATCCCCGTTGATGATATCCGGCGACCTAACTGAATGCTTATACCTGTTCAATAAGCCTTCATCCACTGCACACTGGATGCCTGCATAAGTCATTCCTTCTTCCAATGTATATGAACCCTTACCTCCATCAGGGGTCAAGGTTATCATACCGGTAGATCCTGCCATTGTCATATATATGCCACGATCGGTCACCAATAGCTTTCCTTTTCTATCTCCACTTATGATATCATAGTTTTTTCTCCCTTGAAATATTGACTTAGAATGATCAAACGATTGATCTTCTTTAAGGATGGTAATGTCACATAATTGATCTGAAAAAGGAATAGAAATCGTATGCCCTATTTCAATATCGGGCATAATTTCCTCGATGGCCAGTTTATCTACTTTGATTTGGTTCATTTGTGCGGAAGCACTTAAACCACTCATTGTCAATACAAGAGCTATCAATACACGCGTAAATCGTTTCTTCATTAAATACATATTAAAAATAAATATATGCATTATACCATTCGGCTTATGGTCATCTTGAAAATAAGTACATACATTTTGCATGTGATGATAAAAATTTTATCTTTGCACTCCTTTATTTAACAGATACATAATCGACAAGTATTATGCCTAAGATGAAAACACATTCCAGCGCCAAGAAAAGGTTTAAATTAACTGGTTCTGGAAAAGTAAAAAGATTCCAAGCAGGAGCTGCTCACTTATTGAGAAAAAAGTCTAAGAAAGCAAAAACCAGACTTAACGGTTCTACTTTGGTTTCTAAAGCAGATGAGCCAAGAATTAAGAATCTTCTCTGCATGAAGTAAAAATTATTTATTAACGAGGATACAGGAACAAAGCATCGCAAGATCCCTGTATTGCACTAAAACATTAATAATATGCCTAGAGCAGTAAACGCGGTAGCCTCCAGAAGAAGGAGGAAAAAAATTATGAAGCAAGCCAAAGGATACTTTGGTGCTAGAAAAAATGTCTATACAGTTGCTAAGAATGCAGTAGAAAAAGCATTACAATATGCATACAGAGACAGACGCAACAAGAAAAGAACTTTTAGAAGATTATGGATTGCCAGGATTAATGCTGCGGTAAGGCCATTTGGGTTATCCTATTCTAAGTTCATGGGAGCTGTCAACAAATCAGACATAAATCTCAACAGAAAGGTACTAGCAGATCTTGCACTTAATCACCCTGAATCTTTCAAGGCCATTGTTGAGAAAGTAAAGTAAAAAGTAATTTGACGATTATTGAACCGGTCATGCACTAGCTTGATCGGTTTTTTTATGCCCGGATAGCGTCAACAGGATCCATTTTAGAGGCTTGAAGAGCAGGGATCAATCCGGAGATTATTCCCACTGCAACGGACCAGAATACTCCTGTAGCCATATTGGAAACGGAAAGTGTCATAGGAAAATCTGCTACCTTACTTACAAGGAAGAGTACTCCCGCTACAAACAAGAGCCCAATCAATCCACCTATAATGCAGAGGATTATCGCTTCTATTAGGAATTCAAGAAGGATGATTACCCGTTTCGCACCCAATGCTTTTTTGATGCCGATAATATTGGTACGTTCTTTTACAGAAACGAACATGATATTTGCCACACTAAACATACCCACGATAAGAGCAAAAACTCCAATAACCAGCCCAACTACGTTCAATACTCCAAATAGGTTATCCAGAACAGAGGTAAGAACAGATAATTCATTCAATGCAAAGTTGTTATCCTCAGTAGGCTTTAATCTCCTTTCTGCTCTTAATATACCGGTGATCTCACCTTTAAAATCTTCCATATCAGCTCCCTCCTTAGCCTTAACACTGAGCATTCTCCCCACAGAACTCTTATCTTTTACACTGACAAATTTCTTAAGTGTATTGAATGGCATCCACATCACTTCATCAAAATTTATGAAGTTAAAAGCATTGTCTCCTTCTTCTTTCAGCTTACCGATCACCTGAAATTTCTGACCGAATAATTTCACAAATTTTCCAATAGGTTCCTTAAGCCCAAACAGTTCTTGGGCCACCGTATGTCCCATTATTAATTTATTAGAACCTATCAATTGTTCCTGTTGCGTGAAATATCTTCCTTCTACGATATCGAGGTTTTGGATGTCCTGATACTCTGGTGTAGAACCCATGATAAAAGCATTACTCACACTACTGGATTCAAACTTAATGGTTCTTCCTCCTGTAAATACCACAAAACTTGCTGTCTTGGCCATTCTCGAGCGAGCCTTTATTTTCTCGTAATCTTTAAGGGAAGGATCTGGCCTTCTATTGTATTTCCACCAGTTTTGACCCGGATCTTCATCCCATGGAAATTTATCAACATAAATTACGTCACTACCCAACTCGTTAAATCCGGAAATGATATTATCCTGTAGTGAATCAACTGCAGATTTTACAGCTATGATGCAAAAGATACCAATGGTAATTCCCAACAAAGAAAGGAATGTGCGTAGCTTATTGGCCATTAGCGATTGAAGCGCCTGGACCATGCTTTCATATATGACCTTAAGTAAGATTAGCATTTGAGTTGCAAGATATTCTATTTCAACACGCAATCAGATAATAATTCGATAAAAAACCAATTTTCTTAGCCTAAATATTGTTGTATGCATTAGGACTTAATAATAACGGGGCTCGATGTTGTATTAACTCAAGATATTTCTATTTTTGCAGCCTCAAACAAATACCTGTAGATGCGTACTAAATTATCACAATTCAATTTCGATTTACCTGAAAAGCTAATTGCTCAATACCCTGCAGAACAAAGGGATGAATCAAGACTATTAGTAGCTCATAGAGATACTGGAAAAGTAGAGCACAGATTATTCAAGGATGTAATGGATTATTTTGATGAAGGTGATGCGCTCATTTTCAATAATACCAAGGTATTTCCAGCTAGAATGTTTGGAAAGAAAGAAAAGACGGGAGCTAAAATCGAAGTCTTTCTTTTACGTGAATTAAATACAGATGCCAGGCTTTGGGATGTATTGGTCGATCCTGCCAGAAAAATTAGAGTTGGTAATAAGTTGTACTTCACAGATGATGATGGAAATGATATTCTTGTTGCTGAAGTAGTTGATAATACTACCAGTAGAGGAAGAACAATCAGATTTTTTTATGATGGTGATGATGCAGAATTCAAAGGAGTCTTAAAGCAGCTCGGGAATACACCATTGCCGAAATATATAAAAAGGTCTCCTGAAAAGATTGATCTTGAAAGATATCAAACATTATACGCAAAGGAACCGGGGGCTGTTGCTGCTCCAACTGCAGGACTACACTTTTCAAGAGAATTGCTCAAGAGGTTGGAGATCAAAGGTGTCAATTTTGCAGAAATAACACTTCATGTCGGCCTTGGTACTTTTAGAAGCATCGATGTAGAGGACCTTTCCAAACACAAAATGGATGCAGAATATTTCAAAATCCCTCAGAAAGCTTCCGAGACAGTCAACAAAGCAAAATCTGATGGTAAAAGGATCTGTGGAGTCGGAACTACTTCGATGAGATCAATAGAATCTGCGGTTTCAGCGACCGGAATGCTTAAAGCTGCTGAAGGTTGGACTAATTTATTTATTTATCCGCCTTATGAGTTCAGCATTGCCAATTGCATGATTACTAACTTTCATCTACCAAAATCAAGTTTAGTTATAATGGCCGCTGCTTTTGGTGGGTATGAATTCATGATGGACATTTACCAGGAAGCAATCAAAGAAGAGTACAGGTTCTACAGTTATGGTGATGCAATGCTAATTTTATAATTATTTTAAGATAATTCTGGAATTTTTCAACTGGTCATGGTGTAGTAGTTTGTGATATGGGAATGAAGATATTTCCAGAACCTTTTTTTTATTGAAATACTCGTAAAGACTGGAAGTATAATTTTTAGTTGAAAAATAGAAAGCATTAAAATTTTCCAAATATTTGGATGATAATTGAATTTTAATACTTTTGCACGAAATTACAGTATTGATTACATAATACTTATTAAGCATTTAAAATGTATTGGACTTTAGAACTAGCACATCATCTTGAAGACGCACCATGGCCTGCAACAAGGGATGAGCTTATTGATTACGCCATCAGATCAGGAGCTCCACTGGAGGTGATCGAAAATTTACAGGAATTAGAAGACGAGGGAGAGATGTACGAAACAATGGAGGACATCTGGCCTGATTATCCAAGAAAAGATGATTTCTTATTCAATGAAGATGAATATTGAAATCAATTAAAATTAAATAGTTTTAAAGCCTTATCACTTGTTAGTGGTAAGGCTTTTTTTTTGACCTGCTTATGGAAAAGAAGAAAATCATCATTGCTATTGACGGATATTCATCCTGTGGAAAATCCACTTTAGCCAAGGAAATCGCCAGAAAGTTGAATTATCTATATCTGGACTCAGGGGCTATGTACCGAGCTGTAACATTGTATTGCCTCGAACATGAAATTAATGTTCATATTCCTGCTGATGTTATAGATGCACTGCCGTATATCAGAATCGATTTTGTGGTAATAGATGGTATCAATACTACTTTTCTCAATGAAAAAAATGTAGAAGAGAAAATCAGAAGTTTAAAAGTATCACAAAGTGTAAGTGAAATAGCCCGCATACCAGAAGTTAGAAATAAAATGGTTGAAATCCAGAGAAGCCTTGGTGAAGAAAAAGGAATTGTTATGGATGGAAGGGATATTACTTCAGTAGTTTTTCCAGATGCAGAACTAAAGATTTTTGTCACCGCAGATGTTGAAATAAGAGTTCAAAGGCGATACGATGAATTAATCAGTAATGGAAAAAACGTTGGCCGGGAAGAAGTTGCAGAAAATTTACAACACAGAGACCAAATTGATACTTCAAGAGACCATAGTCCGTTGATTAGGGTAGAAGATGCTTTCTTGCTCGACAACACTTATCTTAACCGTAAACAGCAATTAGAGGTAGCGTTAAGGTACTTTGATTATATTGTTTCAGAGAAGTAACATGAGAGCGTGAAAGTCATTGATTAATCCTATATTAGTTATAATTTTTTAATTCATATATATAAAATGTTATGGGAAAATTTGAAGTATTCACAAGCCCTAAGGATAAGAAGCATTATTTCAGGCTTAAAGCAGGAAATGGACAAGTCATTCTGACAAGCCAGGGTTATTCAAGTAAATCCGGTTGTGAAAATGGAATTAATTCCGTTAAGACCAATTGTGGCAATAATGATCTCTATGAAAAGAAGGAAGCTAAAAATGGAAAATGGCACTTTAACCTTCTAGCAAAAAACAAACAAATCATAGGAAGCAGCCAAATGTACAAAGGACAATCCGGTATGAATAATGGAATTAAGTCCGTTCAGAAAAATGCTCCCGATGCTGCTGTCGTGGTAGTAGAATAAGATTAAGAGTCAGATGATGCTTCTTCCTTGTGATGAAGTATCATCTGATGATTGTTAAGGATCCCGTCTCTGTAACTTCTTCTCCTACTTCATTCAGGTATTCAATGACGTAGACATAAACACCTTGAGGCACATTCTTGCCATCAACTTTCCCATCCCAATGTTGGTCTGAATCTTCAACCAGCATGTTATCCCTTCCATAAACCATATTACCCCACCTATTGAAAACTCTGACTTTTTTAATATTTAATCCATTGATAGATGATCCGATGGTCCATTTGTCATTATTACCATCTTCATTAGGACTGAATACATTAGGTATATACAAACTTACAACCTGTAGTAGCGTCAGTTCCCAACAATTGGTGAATGAACAACTGCCATTGTAATTTACTTCAAGGCAAATGCTTTGTGATGAGATTGGAATAAAATCTATTCTCTCACATTCTGAGTAAATAACAGTATTGCAAAGATCCCCATCCACCGTTCCATAAATCACAAGAGAATCCAAAAAGAACTCATTATCTGTATTGCTGGTTAGATCAATACTAAGTGATTGTCCTGCATTTATAATCGCTGGAAAGTCAAGAGAAAATTCATAAGTCTGTGGTCCATTAACAGCAATTGCCTCAGCAGTCTCACATCCCGTATTATTTATGGCCTGGATCAAAGGAACTTCAAAGTTTACTATCATTGTATCTTCAGTCACTAAATCACCATTCAAGTAATATTCAAAAGGAGCCTGAGAAGGTGGCGGATCTACAATGATCCATGCCTGATCCTGAGTATTACAAAACGGATATTGAACATCATAGGTCCAGACAGGCAATTCTGACACATTAATTTCCAATGAATCAATGTAAACACAGCCATTATAATCAGTAGTTGCATATACCTTATTAAGGCCCACTTCAGCATTTAATGGATTAAAGAGGCCAAATTCATCAATAGCCTCACTCCCACTCCATGTAATATTCAGATCATTAATACTACTGAAAACATCAATTGTGATTGGCTCTGAACGATTGGCACAAACATCATCTTCCGGTGTGGAAATACTAAAACCGATATCTTCACATAAAGCAACACATGTAGTTTCTAATGTATACTCAGAATCCATACAATCCAGGGTTCCAAGGCTTTTCACCTCAATAGTTACCAAATCTCCTTCAGACAGTCCATCAAACTCAATAAAAGTCTCACTAGTTATAATAGGCCCGGAAGGTGTTAATATTTCATAATTGACAGCATCAGCAACATCATCCCAATCAAATATTATTCTATTATCGCTGGAAACACAGGCTAACACCGGCGGTTCAAGACGAGAGACAATGTTTACAGTTTGAGTAATATCCGAGGCAACACAATCTCCATCGCTTAAGGTGAGGAGTATGGTTTTTTCCCCAGTTCTATTGAAGGTGATCATGTGTGGTCCCGGACCATTCAGATCATTATTTGAAATGATTTCTCCATCACTGAAATCCCATATATGGGTCCAGGTAGCATCACCATCAGATGATACAATAATTGTATCTCCTTCACAACTTGCAGATTCTACTATGATAGCAGCAGCAGGTATTGTAAGAATAGAAATTGTTTCACATGAAGGATCACTTGTACCACAAGAATTGGTTACGGAAACACAGATTTCACCTCCTGATGATGTACCCCAATCTATGATTAGAGAATCTACATTATTATCAACTACGGAGGCTACATCACCTGGATATGTCCAGTTGTAGGTAACTCCCATCTCAGTAAGTCTATTTACATGATAAATTACTGAAGTCCTGTCTTCACAAGGCTCTATCAACCAATTGATTCTTGCAGGCGGTGAAGGTCTTAAATTATTCAAATCGACCACTTCTGAAGCAAAAGAAAATATGCATTCCACCCCATCAACAAAGACAATAATTTCTACCATATAGGTACCTGATTGTGATACACCGATTTCATAGATCTCTTCATCAGCCTCAGTTATCATTGCACCGGAAGGGTCAAACCATCGGACATACATACTGTCAATAGCCAATGGCTGTTGGTTGGTAATGACAGCTTCAAGAATTGCATTACCATTCTCACATCGCTGGATGATGACATCAGCCTCAACATCAATTTCTTCAATTGTTAATCTCACCAGGCTATCACATCCTTCTACACTTCGATCATCCAATGAAAGATTAACTCCTATGACAGGAGAATTATAATCTGTGCCTTCATAGGTAACAGGAAAGTCTGC
>Ga0316201_10000732_pt1 | contig 20028 bp, 18 predicted proteins | sample CS6wburrow_MG_FD_204516 | JGI IMG/M metagenome (GOLD analysis project Ga0316201, IMG submission 204516) | Coastal sediment microbial communities from Delaware Bay, Delaware, United States - CS-6 worm burrow | ecosystem: Environmental > Aquatic > Marine > Coastal > Sediment | place: USA... | reverse complement strand
GCCGTCGTTTACCTGCTGACCGACTGTAACCAGGATGTCGATAATGCTGCCGGCGAGCGGTGCCCTGATCTCGGTACCACCGCTGGCCGCCGGGGCGGGCGGCGGTGTCGCCGCGGGTGTCGCCGCGGGTGTCGCCGCCGGGGCCGCGGTCACCTGGCTAATATCGGCATCTCCCGGTCCGACGACGACGTCGTACTGGGTGCCGTTGACGCTGACGCGATAGCTTTCGATTTCACCAGATGTGACAGCCGCGGGGGCAGCCTCGGCTGCCGCTGCCGGCGCGGCTTCGGGTTCTTTCCCGGGGGCGGGCTCGAACGCATCCGGGTCACCCCTGTGCTTGAGGAAATTGATTCCGACCTGCTGGAACAACGCGTAAATCAGGACATCATCGATTTCGTTGTCGCAAAGCTTGATATTTTCCTCTGTTGCGATTTCCCTGAGTTCCGCGGTGAGCTTTTCCATCTCGGGCTCGATCAGGTCCGCCGGGCGGCAGGTGACCGGTTCATCACCGGCGAGCACGCGCGCCTGCAATTCCGCGTTGACCGGTGCCGCGGTGGCGCCGTATTCGCCGCGCAGCACGCCCGCGGTTTCCTTGCTGATCGACTTGTAACGTTCGCCGCTGAGGACGTTGATCACCGACTGGGTGCCCACGATCTGCGAGGTCGGTGTCACCAGCGGCACGTAACCCAGGTCCTTGCGCACCGTCGGGATTTCCTTCAGCACTTCGTCGAGCCGATCGGTTGCGTTCTGGTCGCGCAACTGGTTTTCGAGGTTGGTCAGCATGCCGCCCGGAACCTGCGCGGTCAGGATGCGCGGATCGACGCCCTTGAGCGAGCCTTCGAACCTGGCGTATTTCTTGCGCACCTCGCGGAAGTAGAGCGAGATTTCTTCCAGCAGGTCGAGGTCCATGCCGGTGGCGCGCTCGCTTTCCTGCATGATCGAGACGAAAGTCTCGGTCGGCGAATGGCCGTAGGTGAGGCTCATCGAGGAAATCGAGGTGTCGATCATGTCGATACCGGCGTCGATAGCTTTCATCAGTGTCGCGGTCGACAGGCCGGTGGTTGCATGGCAGTGGATTCCCAGCGGCACCGAGCAGGTCTCCTTGATGCGGCTTACCATTTCCTCGGCGGTATAGGGATGCAGCAGGCCGGCCATGTCCTTGATGCAGATCGAATGGCAGCCCATGTCCTCGAGGCGTTTGGCCATGTCGACCCAGAGGTCGACGTTGTGCACCGGGCTCAGGGTATACGATAAGGCCCCCTGGGCGTGCTTGCCGACGGCGATGGCTGCCTTGATCGCGGTTTCCAGGTTACGCATGTCGTTCATCGCGTCGAAAATGCGAAACACGTCCATGCCGTTCTCGGCGCAGCGTTCGACGAATTTCTCGATCACGTCGTCGGCGTAATGGCGATAGCCCAGCGCGTTCTGGCCGCGCAGCAGCATTTGCATCGGCGTGTTCGGCATCGCCGCCTTGAGCTTGCGCAGACGTTCCCAGGGGTCTTCGCCGAGATAGCGAATGCAGGCGTCAAAAGTAGCGCCGCCCCAGGTTTCCAGTGACCAGAATCCGACCTTGTCCAGCTTATCCGCGATCGGCAGCATATCCTCGATGCGCACCCTTGTCGCCAGCAGCGATTGCGAGGCGTCGCGTAAAACCAGGTCGGTTATCAACAGGGGATTGGACATAAATTGTTACCTGCTTTTTCGATATTGTTGAATCGCCGCCGTGATCGCCGCGATGTGGTCGTGATTAACGCCGGGTTTCTCGCCCGCCGTCGCCGGTGTGACGCGTGCTTCCTGCGGCACGAGTTTGGAAACGATCGTAATCAGCCCGATCAACAGGATCAGGATGATGAAGACCGCGCCCATGCCGAGGCCCAGTAGCTGTAAACTTTGTGCCAGTAGTTGCTCAATTTCCATAATGGATCGATCGGCTTACTCGAGAAGATCGCGAATTATAATGTCGAAACTAACAGATTTCAGGAATCTCTGCACCGGTGCAGGTTACCGCGGTGCGGTAAGCTGAGAAATTTTTCGATTTCGAAAATCGAACTGGATTGCCCCATTGCATTTCGCCTCCTGTGCCGGCTAGCGAATAACCAGGCAGAGCCGGCTTCAACTTTTAGCGGCTCGCAGGCTTTGCACCGTCGCGGTCGGCGTCAGGATTTCCGGATCCAGCCGGATCTCGATGAGCGCGGGCCTGGACGCGGCCAGGCAGCGATCGAACGCGGCTTCGAACTCGCCCGTTGCCACCACGCGCTCGCCGTGCGCGCCGTGCGCTTCTGCCAGCGCGACAAAATCGGGGTTGACCATGTCGGTGCCGATGACGCGTTCCGGGTACTCGCGTTCCTGGTGCATGCGGATGGTGGCGTAGATGCCGTTGTTGACCACGATGACGATGATGTTGGCGCGGTACTGCATCGCGGTCGCCAGTTCCTGCCCGTTCATCATGAAGTCGCCGTCACCGGTAACCGCCACCACGCAGCGCTGCGGGTAGCGTAGCTTGGCGGCAATCGCGGCCGGCAGGCCGTAACCCATGGTGCCGCTGGTCGGCGCGAGCTGGGTGCGGTACTCGCGGTAACGGAAGAAGCGATGCAACCAGCCCGTATTGTTGCCCGCGCCATTGCAGATGATGGCGTCGTTACCGGTCCGGTTTCTGATGGCGTGAATGATATCCGAGAACTGCAGCGCGCCCTCGACACTGATCGACCGGTTCCAGTCCAGGTAATGCTGGTGCGCCTGCACCACCCGTTGCCGCCGCTCGTCGGTCGCCGTCGGTAACGGCTCGAGCCCGGCCAGCGCGCTGACGAAGCGATCACTGCTGGCATTGATGGCCAGTTCGGGCTGGTAAACATGCCCGAGTTCCTCCGCGCCCGCATGCACGTGGATCATGCGTTGCCGCGGGCAGGGAATATCGATCAGGCTGAATCCGCCGGTCGTCATTTCGCCGAGGCGCGCGCCGATGACCAGCAGGCAGTCGGCGTCCGCGATGGCCGCGGTCAGCGCCGGGTTGACGCCGAGCCCGAGGTCGCCGGCATAGTTGGGGTGTTCGTTATCGAAAAAGTCCTGGCAGCGGAACGAATTGGCGACCGGGATTGCGTTGGTCTCGGCAAATGCCTGCAACTGCAGTCGCGTCTCGTCGCTCCAGCCGCTGCCGCCGACGATGATCACGGGCCGCCTGGCTTCGACGAGCATACCGGCCGTGCGGCGAACGTCGTCCTGTGCCGGGCTGGTCCTGACCGGCCGCCATTGCTTCGCGTCGCCGACGTCGGTCGGGTCGGTGAGCATATCCTCGGGCAGGGCCAGCACCACCGGGCCGGGCCGCCCGCTGGTGGCGACGCTAAACGCCCGGTTGAGGTACTCCGGGATGCGATCGGCGTCGTCGATTTGCGCCACCCACTTGGCGACCTGCGAGAACATGCGACGGTAATCGATTTCCTGGAAGGCTTCGCGGTCGATATCCTTGCGCGCGATCTGTCCGATCAGCAGGATCATCGGCGTCGAATCCTGCAGCGCCACATGCAATCCCCCGCTGGCATTGGTGGCACCGGGCCCGCGCGTGACGAAACAGACGCCGGGTCTCCCGGTGAGCTTGCCCTCGGCCTCGGTCATGTAGGCCGCGCCACCCTCGTTGCGGCAGACGATCAGCGAGATTTCGCTGCGGTCGAAGAGCGCATCCAGCGCCGCGAGATAGCTTTCCCCGGGGATACAGAAGATGCGTTCGACCGAGTTGAGTTTGAGCGCGTCGATTAATACCTCGGCGCCGCTGCGGGACTTTTTGTCTGTAGTCAAAATGGCCTGGCTATTGGTCGTTGGCGATTACGTATCGGTTTCTGCCACTGTTCTTGGCGTCGTACATTGCCTGGTCCGCGCTTTTGATCAGGCCGTCCATATCTTCGCCATGATCCGGGAAAAAAGCAATGCCTATGCTCGCCGAAAGGTGGACTGATTCATCTCCGAGCCGAAATTCACGGGCCAGCACTGCCAGCACCTTGTTCGCCACCCGCTCGACGTCGCCGACCGCGCCAAGCTCCACCACGATCACGGTGAATTCGTCGCCGCCGAGGCGGGCCGCCGTATCGGAATCCCGCATGCAGGTTTGCAGCCGCGCGCCGACCTGTGCCAGCAGTTCATCGCCCCTGTGATGCCCCAGGGTATCGTTTACCCGCTTCAGGTGATCGAGATCGATGAACATAAGCCCCAACTTTTGCTGTTGGCGCCGGGCCTTGCTGATTTCCTGTCCCAGTCGCTCGCGTAGCAGGTTTCGGTTGGGCAGACCGGTTAACGAATCGTAGTTGGCCTGCTTCCAGATCATGCGGTCGGACTGGTCGCGTTCCACCGCGATCGACGCCAGTATTGCCGATTCTTCGACCAGGCGATGGTCGAACCCGGTTGAGTAATTCGCTACCTGCCTGGCCGTTGTCAGGTTGCCGAGCGCCTCGCCGTTAGTGCTGGTGATTGGTTCGCAACGGTAAATCCAGACGCCGGTTTGCGTGTCACCTGGCCGGCGTTTACCCCAGAAACGATCGTATTCCCCGGGCGCGCCATGCCGGAGTTCGATACAGACGATCACGTCCGGGCTGTATTGCTCGAGTTCGAATGCAATCGAGTTCAGCACCTCGTGCAGCGGATAGCCGCGGGATATCAGCTCGAGACTGCTGTTGCGAGAGCGTTGATTGCGTTCGGCGTTTCGCAACTGCACCAGGCTCTCGAGCAGTTCCCGCTCGGAGCGCATCAGGCGGTCGTTGAGTGTCACCAGGTCCGGGAAATTGATTTCCTTTTCGACCAGTTCGGCGAGATCGTTCAGCAGTTGGGCCTGGGCGGGCCCCAGGTGGCGCGGCCTGTCATCCATGACGCAAAGTGTTCCCAGGGCTTTGCCATTGCTGGCGCAAATTGGCCTGCCGGCGTAGAAGCGGATATGGGGCGCGTTGACCACCAGCGGATTGTCGGCGAAGCGATGATCGAGGTGGGTGTCGTTGACGATGAAAATTTCCTGCTCGAGGATCGCGTGGCCGCAGAAGGAAACGGACCTGGGCGTCTCCTTGACCTCGACGCCGACCGCGGATTTGAGCCACTGCCGATCGCTGTCGATCAGTGAAATTAACGCCATCGGCACCCCGAACAGCTGCTGTGCAATCCGCGTCAGGCGGTCGAACCGTTCCTCGGCCGGGGTGTCGAGTAGTTTCAGCTCGCGTAGCGTTTTAATCCTGATCGCTTCGTCGGCTGGCAGTAGTGGTTGCTGCATCGCGCTCCTTTTCAACAGGCCCTGATTGATTTTTGCCCAATGACCTGCTGCCCTGTGACTGTAGATGCCGCGGAAATTCCCTGGGCCGCGTATCGAAAAAGTATAGGCGAAGACCGTGGAATAATCCTAGAATTCCCCGCATGCTATCGACTCATGCGAAAGGTTTGCTGATCACGGCCTGTGGCGTACTGGTAATATCACCGGACGGCCTGCTGACGCGCCTGATCGTTGCCGATCACTGGACCATGATTTTCTGGCGCGCGCTATTCCTGTCGTTCGGCATGTGGCTGGTGCTCGGCTTCACCTGCCCCAACCGGGTCTGGCAGCAATACAGAACCCTGAAGGGCGCCGCCCTGTTGAAAGTCGTCGCCTACTCGCTGGGTACGATTTCGTTTATTTTTGCGATCACCCATACCAGCGTCGCCAATACCCTGATTATCCTGAGTACGACGCCCCTGTTTGCCGCCATTATCAGCCGCGTGCTGCTGGGCGAGAAAATAGATACCCGCACCTTGATAGCGATTGGCCTGGTGGCGTTTGGCATTGCCATCATCGCGGCCGGCAGCGACGATCAGGCCGCCAGCCGTCTCGGTGACATGGTGGCGCTACTGGGCGCGTTTTTCCTCGCCTGCGGTTTCGCCTTCGTGCGCCGTTTTCCGGACGCGTCGACCTTCGCGGCGATATCCTGTAGCGGCGTATTGACCGCGCTGCTGGTTCTGCCGCTGGCCTCGCCGTTGTCAATTTCGCAGTCCGACCTGGGATACCTGCTGATTATGGGCGTTTACATGCTACCGGTCGGCAGCGCCTTGATGTTTGCCGGCCCGCGATACATTCCAGCCCCCGAAGTTGGCCTGTTGCTGCTGCTGGAATCGGTGCTTGGGCCGGTCTGGGTATGGCTGGCGCTGGGTGAAAAACCCGGCATCTATACCTTGACCGGTGGCGTCATCGTGCTGTCGACCCTGGCGCTCAATACCGCCTGGGCCCTCAGGCAACGACGTTTCAAGGCGCTGGCCGAACCCCAGAGTGTTTAAACCTGTCTATGAAGCTTCCCAATAATTAGGCGCCGGTCACTGGTTTTCCCCGTTTGGCCGGATATACTGCGAGGCTGAAGCGCGGGAACGATCTCCCGATTAAAACAATAAGTGGAAGTAATACCGATGAGTAGCCGAGTTGAAATCAGTGGTCTTAGTATCGACCGCGCCCTGTATGAACTAGTCGATAGCGAGGTTGCGCCCGGAACCGGCGTCGATAGCGCCGCTTTCTGGCAGGCTTTTGCCGATATCAACCAGAAAATGGGTCCCGACAACCGTCGCTTACTGAAGGTCCGTGATGATCTGCAGGCGAAACTCGATGCCTGGCACAAGAATCATTTTGGCAGCATCGACGCCGCCGAGTACAAGGCCTATCTCGATGAAATCGGTTACCTGGTGCCCGAGCAGGGCGATTTTCAGGTCACTACGCCAAACGTTGACGACGAGGTGGGCTTGATCGCCGGGCCGCAGCTGGTGGTGCCGGTGGACAATGCGCGCTACGCGCTCAATGCGGCCAATGCCCGCTGGTACAGCCTCTACGATGCGCTTTATGGCACCGATATCATTCTCGAAGTCGAGGGCTGCAAGAAAACCGCGAAATACAACCCGGTACGCGGGCAGCAGGTTATCCGCTATGCGCGCGATTTTCTCGACCAGGCGGTGCCGCTTGCGGTCGGCAGCCACAGCTACGTGATTCGCTACCAGGTGGCCTCGGGCAAGCTGGTCGCGGTGATGGGTGACGGCAGTAAAACCGAGCTCGGCTGGCGCGAATGTTTCGCCGGGTATCGCGGTGATCCGCAGGAGCCCAGCGCGATCCTGTTTCGGCATCACAACCTGCATATCGAGCTGTTGATCGGCGAAGGCTATTACATCGGCCAGGGCGACCTGGCCAATATCTACGATGTGCGCATCGAATCGGCGATCACGACGATCATGGATTGCGAGGATTCGGTGGCCGCGGTCGATGCCGAGGACAAGGTGCGTGTCTACCGCAACTGGCTGGGTCTGATGAAAGGCGATCTCAAGACCACGGTAATGCGCGGCGACGAGGCGCTGGAGCGCAGTCTCAATCCCGATCCCGAGTTTCTTTCGCCGCGCGGCGAGAGTTTTCGCCTGCCGGGACGCAGCCTGATGTTCGTGCGCAATGTCGGCACCCATATGTATACCGATGCGGTCACCTGTGACGGCGAGGAAGTGCCGGAAACTTTTCTCGACGCGATGGTCACCGCGCTCGCCGCCAAGCACGATTTGCTCGGCAACGGTGAATTCAGCAACAGCCGCCGCGGCAGCGTTTATATCGTCAAACCCAAGATGCACGGGCCGGAGGAAGTCGCGGCCGCGGTGCAGCTGTTTGAAATGGTCGAAGCGGCTCTCGGTATCGAGGCCGGCGCCCTCAAGATCGGTATCATGGATGAAGAGCGTCGCACCACGGTCAACCTCAAGGAATGCATCCGGGTCGCCAGCGATCGCGTGGTGTTCATCAATACCGGTTTTCTCGATCGTACCGGCGACGAGATCCACACCAGCATGGAAGCTGATGCGGTTATCCCGAAGAATGAAATCAAGTCATCGCGCTGGCTGCTCGCCTACGAAGACTGGAATGTCGATATCGGGCTCGAGGTTGGCCTGCCGGGACACGGGCAAATCGGCAAGGGCATGTGGGCCGCACCCGATGACATGGCCGCGATGATGGAACAGAAGATTGCACATCCGCGTGCCGGCGCCAGCACCGCCTGGGTGCCCTCGGCCGTGGCCGCCTGCCTGCACGCGATACATTACCACCAGGTCGACGTCATTGCGCGCCAGCAACAGCTGGCTCATTGTGCGCGTGCCCGGCTCGACGATATCCTGACCATCCCGTTACTGGATGGGCGCAAGATCAACGAGGGCGACCTGATTCGGGAACTGGAAAACAATGCCCAGGGTATTCTGGGTTACGTGGTGCGCTGGATCGAGCAGGGCGTGGGCTGTTCTAAGGTGCCCGATATTTCCGATGTTAACCTGATGGAAGATCGTGCCACGCTGCGGATTTCGAGCCAGCATATTGCCAACTGGCTGCATCACGGCATTGCCACCGAGGAGCAGGTGCGCAAGGTTTTCGAAAAGATGGCGGAAATTGTCGATCGTCAGAACGCGGGTGACCCCGAGTACCGCGACATGGCGCCGGATTTCGACAACAGTATCGCCTTCCAGGGCGCGCTCGACCTGGTGTTCAAGGGCAGGGAGTTTGCCAACGGTTACACCGAGTTCGTGTTGCACCCGCGGCGACGGGAATACAAGGCTTCAGCGCGGCGTTGAGCGGCGATTGAAGCGCAGCGCTCCGCGCGCGCGCAGCTCGAGTGAACGCAGGCTGTAAAGGAAGAATCGGTTTACCGGCGTATCGAGGTCGATCTCGTGCGCCAGGCGGACCACGGCGCCGTTCTGGGCATCCAGCTCCGAAGGCCGACCGCGGATCAGGTCGCGCTGCATCGAGGTAGTCGAGTTGGGCGGAATTTCCTGCAGCGTCTTCATCGTTTTGTCGACGCTGTCCGCCGGTAGATCGATTTCCATGCCGCGGCCGAGCTGGAAAACTTCCTCCGTCGCCTGGGTCAGCAGGTCGCGCGTTTCCAGCTGCTCCAGCAGAATCCCAAGCGGTGCGCGCGACACCGCGCCGAGCCCGCTCCAGGGCGTAATCAGCATGAATTTCTGCCACATGGCTACCTGCACATCTTCCGGAATACTGGCTTTGACGCCGCTGCAATGGTTGAAGATCTCGGACAGCGTGTTGACTCGCGGATCGGCGTGGTTGTCCAGGTGTCCGAAGCGGATGAGTGGATTGGCACCGCTGTGCTTGATGTGCCCCGGCCCGGCCTGGAAAGCGACAATCGCGCAGAGCCCGCCGAGGACGTTGGCTGGTTCGAGTACTTCACCCAGCTGGAAAGGCGCCTCGACGCCATTTTGCAGCGGTACCACCAGCGTCTCGGGGCCCACCAGCGGCTTCATCGCTTTTGCCGCCGCCTTGATCTGCCAGCTCTTGACACAGCACAGCACGTAGTCCACCACGCCGACTTCGGCCGGATTATTGGTAGCCTTGACCTTGTCGATGCTGAAATCGCCCGCGATGCTGCCAACCTTCAGACCCTGCGAACGCAGCGCCGCGAGGCTTTCATTGCGCGCAATAAAGGTCACGTCCTGACCAATTTGCGCCAGGCGGCCGCCGAAGTAGGCGCCGACGCCTCCGCTGCCAAATACTGCAATTCGCATCCTGCCTCCACGCTAAAGATTAAGGTTTAAGCTGACATTATGGCTCAGTGTTGTTGAATTGTAAGAAAAATTCTTGAATCGGCGTCACGCTACTGGAGATTTACGGCGGCCGGGCATTATCGCGAGACAGGCGCCGCGACGCCTGCAACCAGGCCTCATACAGCCTCTCGCCCGCGGCCAGATCAAGCGGTTAGTCGCGGCTTGAAAAGCCATGATTTTTCACTGTGCGGCGCCAGAACAGGATCCTGCCTGCTGAAGGTGGGTGGTCGGAGGCTGATTCGAGACCCCGGAGTCGCCTGGCTGAAACCCGGAGTGCATATTATTTGGAAATAATTTCCAAATAATGAGAATATTATAAAATGTATTTAGATTCAAAATAATTGTTAAAAAACAAATAGTTACTGTTTTGGTAATACGCTTTAATATCTATTTCGGAATATTTTTTTAAAACATAAAATGTCGTATCTAGATAACTTTGGATGATTTCATGCTGTTAAATTGCGCGCGATGGCCAGTTCCGTTACCAACATAACCCGCAAACGCGGTCGACCCCCCGGTGCTAAAAATCGCGCGGGTGAAGGCAAGAACCAGTCGTTGACGCGCGCGCTGACGCTGCTGGAGCGCCTGGCCGAATCGCCCGAGGGACTGCATCTAACCGACCTGTCTTACCAGCTCGGTATGCCGGCTGCGACCGTGCACCGTTTACTGAGTACTTTCGAGGAGTTGAATTTTGTCGAGCAGGATGCCGAGCAGGGCCTCTGGTACGTCGGCCTGAAGGCGTTTACCGTTGGCAACGCTTTTCTCGATCGCCGCGATTTTGTCGCCAGCGCCAGGGCCCATATGCACAGCCTGGTCGAGCAATGCGGTGAAACCGTGAACCTGGGCGTCATCGACGATGGCGAAGTCGTGTTCATCAGCCAGGTCGAATCGCAGGAAGTGATGCGTATGATCGTTCGACTCGGTAGCCGTTCTCCGATCCATGCTTCCGGCGTTGGCAAGGCGATGTTGGCAAGCATGCCGGAGCAGCGGGTGGCGCGCATACTGCAGCGTCGCGGGCTGGCCAGGTACACCGACCACACCATCGATAACCCGACCTTGCTGCGCGACGAGCTGGAGCAGGTCCGGCAGCAGGGCTACGCCCTCGACGACGAGGAACATGCGGTCGGACTGCGCTGCGTGGCGGCGCCGATTTTCGATGAAAACGGTCAGGCGCTGGCGGCGATTTCGCTGTCGGGGCCCAAGGCGCGCATGGTTGATAGCCGGTTGAGCGAACTGGGCAACGCGGTCCGCCAGACCGCGGCCGAAATCACCCGCGAACTGGGCGGGCGAATCCCCGTCGGCCAGGCTTAACCAGACAGGAATCGGAGGCAACTTGGATCAGAAATACTGCCTCGACCTGGTAACCGCGAAGCTGGTCGCTGCGGCGGCACAGCAGGCCGCCGACGAGAATGGCTGGAACGTGGTCATCGCTATTGTTGATGACGGCGCGCACCTGATGTATCTGCAGCGCGAAAAGGCGCAGCTTGGCAGCATCGACGTGGCAATAAAGAAGGCTAAAGCCACGGTGCTGTTTCGACGTCCGACCAGCGTGTTCGAGGACCGGGTCAACAACGGCCAACCCGGATACCTGGAAATGCCGGGAATCATGCCGCTGGAAGGCGGTGAGCCGCTGGAGTACGAGGGCAGGCTCGTTGGTGCCATCGGCATCAGTGGCGCCAATGCAAATGAAGACGGTATTGTCGCGCGCGCGGGCGCTGCGGCAATGCCCTGAATTTTTTAACTGGAGAGTTTAACGACATGTCACCCCAATCAAATTTGAAATACGAATCCGAAGAGGTTTTTGAAGTCTATCCGCAACTTGAAATACCCGATACGCTGGCGGCTGGTCCAGGGCCAGGTAACACCGATCCACGCGTGCTCGAACGTTTCGCGGCCGCCGGCGTGGCTGACCATATGCAGGCCGACGTCGTGCGCGGAATGAAGGAAGCCAAGTTCATGTTGCGCGAGGTGTTCGGCACCCGCAATCTCTACACCTATGCCGTGTGTGGCACTGGATGGAGCGCACTGGACACCGCGTTTATGCCGATTCTGTCGGGTGACAAGGTGGTCTGCTTCGTCAACGGCACCTTCAGCGGTATCGATGACCTGAGCGTCCGCATGCACGTCGCCAGCAATGCAGACCTGGCGGCCAACCCGCTCGATCCGAAACCAGAGAACGTCATCACCGTCAACGTGCCCCACGGCCAGTCGGTAACTGGCGATGTTATCGAGGCCGCGCTGTCCGAGCACAAGCCGATGTGGGCCGTGATGGCGCACTGGGAAACCGGTAGCGGTCGTATTAACGATTTGCAGGGCTTTAACGACGCCTGCGCGAAGCACGACGTTATGGGCATTATCGACTGTGTTTCCAGCCTGGGTATCACCGATTTCAATATCGACGACTACCCGGCGGTGACCACCTGGGCTTCCTGTCCGCAGAAAGGAATCCTCGGCCTGCCGGTGACCTATGCGCCGATCAGCTTCAACGACAAGGTCATCGACCTGATCAAGCAGCGCGGTTGCCCCAGCTACCTGCATAACCCGATCCTCGACGCGCGCCACTGGTGTATCAACGATGGCAAGGACGTCGATGCCGCGGTTTATCACCGTACGCATTCCGGTTACGCGGTGGCTTCGTTCCACGAAGCGCTGCGCCTGCTGCTGCAGCACGGGCGTGCGCAAAAGGCGGCAGATTACGCGTTTTACGAAAAAGGTCTGCGCAGTGCGGTCGAGTCGATGGGTTGCGAAGTGACTTCGAACATGACCAGCCTGGTGGTATGTAACCTGCCCGCCAGTCTCGCCGGTAAGGAAAAGGAGTTGGTTGGCAACTGCCGCGCGCGCGGTTTCGCCATCTGGCCGACCCTGTCCGAGCCAACCCAGGTACGGATCGGGATTCTGAACCAGCTGACCCCCGCTGCGATCACGGACATCGTCGGCCGTTTCGCCGACGCGATGATCGAAATCGGCGCCGCGGTCGACAAGGATAAAATCCTGGACGATCTGAGCAGCTATCTCGCCAGTCGTTAATCAACCTGTAAAAGGGGACGGAGGGATTTAATAACCTCCGTCCTCTTTTACTTTCGCCAAACCCCCGCGCACCCCGGCTAGTTTCAGGCGGCACAATGCCTTCAATCTCTCGAAGCCGCTTTGGCGTTGCTTCAGGGGGTGCCCTACCAGCCGCGCCTCCGGGATACGCAGCTGAATTTCGGCCGCCAGTTCGCGGATGACCCGGTGGCGGGTCCTCACCGAAACCCAAAGCAGATTTAGCGGGGTATTCAAATCCGCGAACACGACATCGTCGTGCCCGTCCAGTAGCGAGTGCAGGGTGGCCAGGCGCTCGTTAAGCCGGGATTCCGACAGGTTTCTCAATCCCGGTATCAGCATCATGAAATCGCTCAGGAACTTGCCGTTCTCGTCGTGCGTCGGCAAGCGTTTGTAAAGCGGCTCGTGGTTCGGTTCCAGCTGCCGGGTCCGCGCAAGGTCGGGTTTCAGCTGGAGAGTTTTCACGGTGCTCTGAATCTCGCCGCTTAGAAAGCCATGCCGCGCGCGCTGACCGGCCACAGGCATTCGACCCGGTCGTTGCGAATGCCGACATACCAGTCGTGCAGGTTGCAGGTGGGATCGCAGTGACCGGGGATCAATTTCAGTTTGTCATTCAGGCGCAGGCGATTGTGCGGATCGGTCAACACGCCATGCTCGTCCGAAATCGAGACGTACTCGATATCGTCACGGCCGTAAACCAGGGGCAGGCCCGAATCGGCCGATAACACCTTGAGGCCGGCGTCGCAAACCGCTTCCGTCTCGCGCGTCTTCGACATGATCCCGGTCCAGATGAACAGGCTGTTGCCGAATTCGGAAATGCGTTCGCCGTTTTCATCGAGTACCCGCTGGTAATCGGCGTCCATGAATATATAGGATCCGCACTGCATTTCATTGTAGATGCCGGAACCGGCCTCGAATCGATAGGAGCCGGTCCCGGCGCCGGCGACGGTTTCGCATGGCAGCCCGGCCTCTGTCAGTAAATCGATCGTGTTCCGGGTTTGCGCAATCGCCGCGTCGAGGGTTTGCCGGCGTTCATCGTAGTTCCGTATATGCTGCGCCGCTCCCTGGTAGGATTGCAGCCCGGCGAACTTAAGACCGTCGCTGGCCTCGATTTTCCTCGCGATGTCGACGGCCGAGGCGCCGGGCTCGACGCCGCAGCGATTGGCGCCGCAATCGATCTCGACCAGGCATTCGAGGATTACCCCGTGCTCGCGAGCGGCCGCGGCCAGGGTCTCGACATTGCCCGGGTCATCGACGCAGACCAGTACCCTGGCCGTTTGCGCGAGCCGTGCCAGGCGCTCGATTTTACCCGGGTCGGTCACCTGGTTCGAAACCATGACGTCGCCAATCCCGCCCCTGACCATGACTTCCGCCTCGGAGACTTTCTGGCAGCAAATACCGCAGGCGCCACCCTGTTCGACCTGGAATCGCGCGATATCGACGGACTTGTGGGTCTTGGCGTGCGCGCGCAGCCGCACGCCCGCCGCCTGCAGACGCGCGCGCAGCGTGGCGACGTTGGCTTCGAAGGCGTCGAGGTCGATGATCAGCGCGGGCGTGCAGACCTCCGCCAGCGACATGCCGACCGCGGCGGGAATGTCCAGGCCAACGGTTAACTTGTCAGGATCTTTTGTCATCGGTTTCAAGCGTCCGTGGCTTCAGGATTTGCAGCCGGGGCAGTTTTTGAGATCGACATTGCCGCCGGTAATAATTACGCCGATACGCTGTCCCTTAAAGATTTCACGGTTTTTCAGGATAACCGCCAGCGGCAGCGCCGAAGAGGGTTCGATGATAATCTTCATACGTTCCCAGGTCAGGTACATCGCGTCCAGTATTTCGTTTTCGCTGGCGAGCAGGATATCAGTTACGTAGCTGGAAACGAAATGCCAGGTGCGGGGTTTGAGATTGGTTTTGAGACCATCCGCCACCGATTGCTGGGCATCCTTTTCGACGATTTCACCGCGTTTGAATGACAGGTAGGCGTCGTCGGCGTTTTCCGGTTCCGCCGCGTAGATGCGGGTCTGCGGCGCCAGCTGCGCCAGCGTAAGGCAGGTGCCGGAGATCAGGCCGCCACCGCCGATGGGCGCCACCACCGCGTCCAGTTTGCCCATCTCTTCGTGTAATTCCAGCGCGCAGGTAGCCTGTCCGGCGATAACGCGAACATCGTCGTAGGGGTGAACGGCGTCGGCGCCGGTTTCCGCGACCACCTTCGCCAGCGCCGCCTCGCGCGCCGCCTGCGTCGGTTCACACTCGATGATCCTGCCGCCGTAGCTCCGCACCGCCGCTTTCTTGGCGGCCGGTGCGTTGTGCGGCATCACCACGGTCGCCTCGATGCCGCGCCGCATCGCGGCGTAACTGAGCGCGCCGGCGTGATTGCCGGAGGAATGGGTGGCAACCCCGCGGGTCGCATCGGCATCCGACAGGCCGAATACGGCATTGACCGCCCCGCGCGCCTTGAACGCGCCGACCTTTTGCAGGTTTTCGCATTTGAAAAAGAGATCGGCGCCACTGAGCTGGTTCAGGTAACTGGACGTCAGCACCGGGGTGTGGTGGATGTAGGGATCGATGCGCGCCCGCGCCGCGCCTACGTCGTCAAAACTGGGGATATTCATGCTGCAGACCTCTATCGATTCAATCGTCTCGGCTGCCGCAGAGGTTGCCCGAATGCGGCTTAATAATCTAGACAATCTTGAGATTCGAAATTGCGATGCGATACAAATTGCCAGCCATAATGCTGCTGTTGACTGCGAGTTTCAGGTAGGCGGCATAGGATTCGACCAACGACAGGTCGAAGGCCTCGTCCGCCGGGCATTCGATTTCAATGCTGCAGCGTTCGTGCTCGCCGCGCACCCGAATGCAAATTTCCGCCCAGGGAGGGCAGTGCGATACCGCGTCGAACAACAGGCTGGACATCAGGTGTTCCATCCACCTGGCGTCCACCAGCAGGGTTGGAAGCCTGCCCCCGGGGAAGCGCAGTTTGATTTTTTTATCTTTAACCGGGTCGTCCAGCATCGCGCTGACTCGCTGCAATAAATCGGCAAGCTTGACCTCGCTGAAGATCAGCTCGATCACGCCATTGCAATTGCCATTGGCGCAGAGCTGCAGCAGGTTTCCAATCTGCCGATCCAGGTACCGTCGGGGTTTGCCGCTATGCTCGCACTCGGCCAGGCGGATTGGATGATTCGCCTTGCGTCCCACCAGTTCCCGGATTCGCGCGTCTAGTTCTTCGAGGGTAAATGGTTTCACCAGGTAGTCGTCTGCGCCCTGGATCAATGCGGTCACGCGATCGTGAATCTGCTCGCGGGTCGACAGGATCAGGATTTCGACATCGCGATTCGATTCGCGGATTTCGTGCAGTACCAGCAGGCTGGAGTCCCCGGGCAGCATCAGGTCCAGAATGATGATGTCGTAGTCTCGCCGGGCCGCGAGCTCGATGGCGCGGGTGCTGTCGGCGATAACGTCGACAGCGTGGCCGAGCGCGCGCAAACCGGCGCCAAGGGAAGCCTGCAGCCTGGTTGAATTTTCTATCACAAGTACTCTCATGACTCTTTTTTAGCTAACCAGCCTGAAGATTGCCTTAAGGTCCCGGTTTAATCGTGCAGCTCAAGCGATAGATGTGTTCGGGATCAGAAAACGGGCAGGGTACGACCGCTGGCAATGGCATGATCAGGCGATCCGGAAATTCGACAGTCGAATGTTAAACCGGCTGTTTTCATCGATCGACGTCTTTAGCTCAAGTTCCATGAGCCCGGCATAGGATTTGACTAGCGCCAACCCGATAACGGCATGTCGACCGGTTTCCCGGGCGCTATCCTTTCTCCAGAAACGATTGAATATCAAAGCCTGGTCCTGCTGCGACAGGAGCTCAAGCATCGGGTCGGGCCGATGGATGGCGTTACCAGGCTTTTTTTTGCAGAACCTTGAGCTCGGCAAATAATCGCAGCATGTCGGGATTGTCGATAAAGGAAATATTGTAGGGATGCTCGCACACGATCTTGTCGAATTGCGCGCTCGCGGCCATCGCTTCGACCAGCCCCGCGATCTTGCCCCACAGCAGTAACGTGATTCGTTGCGGGCTCTGCTGCGCGATCAGGGTCAGCAACTGCTCCAGGAAATCCGTCCAGTAACGCGCTTCCACCGCGGGTTTGCGCGCCGGATGTAGTACCGGGGTCGCGTTCAGCATCAGGAAGCCGGCATGCTCCAGGTTATCGAACAGCTCCGGCAGCGACTGGATCAGCGCGCGCTTGTCCAGCCTGGCGATCGCGTCCTGGGTGATCTTGCCGTCTTCGTCGCGCTGCAGATGCCCCTCGGCCAGCAGCGCGGTCTTGACGATATTGCGTAACGAAGTAGCGCGGTTGACCGCCTTACTCAGGCCCTGGTCGCTCCACAGTTGGCCGACCGCGGCATCGTAGAATGCGATGCCGTTCGCCGATTCGGCGCGCGGGTAGGGGGATTCGCCGATCAGCAGGTAGCGAACGCCTGCGCGGTCCCGCTTGAACGCCGCCAGCAGGCGTTCGCTACCGGGCAGCCAGTTAGCGTCGCGTAACAGGGAATCGACGTAATCTGGTTGCAGGCTGGTCAGCGCGGATTGCAGGATATCCCGCCAGTCATCGTGTACCCCGGAACGGTCCAGCAGGGTCGAAGCGTCAGCCATCAGGCTCAGCCATCGATCAGGGCGTCGATACGGATGCGGGCGATTTTTTCGACTTCGCCGAGCGCGGTATCGAATTCGTCGCTTTGACTGTTGGCGAGGCGTCGCTCCATTGCCGCGATGATCTGATGCCTGTCGAGCCCCGTCACCGCGATAATGAACGGGAACTCGAAACGATCGCGGTAGGCCAGGTTCAGCGCCTGGATCTTGCGCAACTCTTCGGCGCTGCACTGGTCTAGCCCCGCGCCGGCCTGTTCGCGCTGCGATGCGTCGGTCAGGCTACCGGCTTCGGCTTCCCTGCCCGCCAGTTCGGGATGACTGCAGAGCAACGCCATGCGCTGCAGCTCGGGAGCCTGTCGCATCGCGTCTACCATTGCCCGGTGTAGTGCCGCGCGGTCGGCGAACGGGCGCTCCGCGTAAACCAGTTCGGGCACCCAGGACGAATGCTCGAAGATAGCGCCCAGCAATCCGACGAATTCCTGTTCGCTGCGGTTATTGATGTCCTCGATGTCGAAACCCATGAGCGGATTATGCGGTTTGCGGCGGATGCCTGTCTATCCAGTGGCGCGCGATGTCGATACGGCGGCAGATCCAGACGCGTTCGTGCGCCTGCACGTGATCGAGAAAGCGCTGCAGCGCGCGAAAACGCCCCGGCCGCCCGACCAGGCGGCAGTGCAGCCCGACCGACATCATCTTCGGCGTCTCCACGCCCTCGGCATACAGCACGTCGAAGCTGTCGCGCAGGTACTGGTAAAACTGCTCGCCGCTGTTAAAGCCCTGCGCGGTCGCGAAGCGCATATCGTTAGCGTCGAGCGTGTAGGGCACGACCAGGTGCATTTTCGTCGCGCCATCGCCGGTATCGACCGGGGTCCACAACGGCAGGTCGTCGCCATAATAGTCGGAATCATACAGCAGCGAACCCTGTTCTACCGCGAGTCGGCGCGTGTTGGGGCTGTCACGGCCGGTATACCAGCCTTGCGGCGCCAACCCGCTGAGGTCTTCGATGATTTCGAGTGCCCGCTGCATGTGCTCGCGCTCGATAGCCTCGGGCACCTCCTGGTAGTTAATCCAGCGCAGACCGTGGCAGGCAATCTCGTGGCCCAGGCCGACCAGTTCGGTGGCCAGTTCCGGGTTACGCTGTAGCGCCATCGCCACCGCGAATACCGTCAGCGGCAGTCCGCGCGCGTCGAATTCGCGCAGCAGTCGCCAGACCCCGGCGCGGGAGCCGTATTCGTAAATCGATTCCATGCTCATGTGACGCGCGGCGTAACTCGGTGCGCCGATGATCTCCGACAGGAATTGTTCCGAGCCGGCGTCGCCGTGCAGCACGTTGTTTTCGCCGCCTTCCTCGTAATTGAGTACGAACTGCAGCGCGATGCGGGCGTTGCCCGGCCACTGCGCGTGCGGCGGACTGGCGCCATAGCCGACCATGTCGCGGGGATAATCGCTCACGCGGGCACCTGGTCGGACCGTGGTCGCAGCAATGTCGCCAGGTCCGCCCGCGGCGCTTCCGGCTTGTCGCGGATCTTGCTTTCGATATGCAGCAGGTGCTGGTTCATGATCTTGACCGCTTTTCTGACATTGCGCTGTTCGATCGCGTCGATGATCGCCGCGTGCTCCTGGTTGCGACAACGGTTTTGTTCATCGTCCCCGAGGTGGGTCAGGATCACCAGCGGCGTGCGCCGGATGATGTCATTGAGGTACTCGTCGAGCACGCTGTTGCCGGCCAGCGTCGCCAGCTGGCGATGAAAGTCGACCGAGAGCGCCAGCGCCTGTTCCGAATCGCCCCTCTGGTAAGCCTTTTGCTCGCGCGCGAGCAGTTCCCTGAGCTGCCCGACGGTCTTGTCGTCGACGCGCGCGATCAGGGTTTCGAGAATCGCCGACTCGATCACCCGCCTCGTGGCAAACAGGTCCTGGCCCTCCTTGACCGAGGGTTTCGCCACCGTGGCGCCGCGATTGCGGGTTTGATCGACCAGCCGCGAATGCGCCAGCCGGGTCAGCACCTTGCGGATCAGGCCGCGCTTCACGCCGAACAGGTTGGCCAGCTGCACTTCCTTGAGCTTGGTGCCTGGCGGCAGGCGATGGTCGAGCACCGCCTGTTCGATCTGGCGCAGCACCTCGTCTTCGCTGGGACTGCTCTTGCTGGATGGGTCGATTTGCGCAGACATGCCTGGTATTGCTCAATTCGGATGGTCGGGGAGTGTAGCATGATTATAAAATTGTTAACAATAATTTACTAAAGTGTTGACAATTTTAGGGTTTAATGCGATTTTAGCGCATCGATAAAGAGGGGTGTTGGTAATGGGGAGGCTGACTACGCACGTGCTCGATACCGCGCAGGGCTGTCCTGCCGGTGGTGTAGCTATAGCGTTATTTCGCATGCAGCCCAGTCGCAGGCTGATTGCCGAGGCCCGCACCAACGCAGATGGCCGTCTCGATGCTCCGATCCTCGATAAGCAGGATTTCACCCCCGGCGTTTACGAACTGGTATTCGAGGCCGGGGACTATTTCCGCAGCCATCTGGATAACCTGCCTGATCCGCTGTTCGTCGATCAGGTGGTGTTGCGTTTCGGCATCGCCGAGGCGGACCAGCACTACCACGTGCCGCTGCTGGTGTCGCCGTGGAGCTATTCGACCTACCGGGGCTCCTGATGGATTCGATTCGTTTCATTCTCGACGGTGCCGTGATCGAGGTCGACGAGGTCGAGCCGACGCGCACGGTGCTGCAATACCTGCGCGAGGACCTGCGTCGCGCGGGCAGCAAGGAAGGTTGTGCCGAGGGT
>Ga0316201_10000731_pt1 | contig 20036 bp, 15 predicted proteins | sample CS6wburrow_MG_FD_204516 | JGI IMG/M metagenome (GOLD analysis project Ga0316201, IMG submission 204516) | Coastal sediment microbial communities from Delaware Bay, Delaware, United States - CS-6 worm burrow | ecosystem: Environmental > Aquatic > Marine > Coastal > Sediment | place: USA... | reverse complement strand
GTAAGCCAGATTCTCTGTCATGGCGATAAGGATGCCTTTTAGTTTGATGACATCTATAGTATCGCGGTCAAAAGTACGTTCTGTGGAAATAGATTTGCGGTCCGAGAAAGGGATCACAGGGGTATTGTCTACCCCATTGGCCCGTTTCCAGATGACAGCGCCGTTAGCCCCAAGTACCCGTCGCATAAGGTCTATAGGCATTTCCTGTACGGTTTTTACTTTTCTGAGTCCCAGGTTTCTGAGTGTCTGGTAGGTTTTGTCGCCCACCATAGGGATTTTTTTGATAGAGAGCGGGGCTAAAAAGGGTTTTTCATAGCCAAAATCTACTTTCAGCTGGTTGTTGGGTTTAGCCTCATTGGTAGCTACTTTGGAGACTACTTTATTTACAGACAACCCGAAGGAAATGGGGAGTCCGGTTTCCTTAATGATCATTTTCCGCAATTCTGAAGCGTAGTGATAGCAGCCAAAAAAGCGGTCCATTCCGGAAAGGTCTGCGTAAAACTCGTCTATACTCGATTTCTCAAAAACGGGTACCTGTTCCTTGATGATTTCGGTGACCAGATCGGAGTGCTTGCTATAGGTGCCCGCATTACCACGGATGACAACGGCTTCAGGGCAAAGTTCCCTTGCCATTTTCATGGGCATCCCGGAATGTATACCAAAACCCCGGGTTTCATAGCTGCATGCAGCTACCACTCCTCTATCGCTGGTACCACCCACCAGCAGGGGTTTGTTTTGCAACTCGGAATTAATGAGCCGCTCTACAGATACAAAAAAGGTATCCAGATCCAGATGAAGAATAGTCTTTTGCATAACTGTCTAAAAGGACAGCTAAGTTATGGAATATTTCCAATTTATTGGATTTTTTCCATATTTATTTTAAACCTTTTTTACAGGCTTTCTATCTCCTTAGTCGAATGCAAATCCTGTAGACACTCTAAAGATAAATGCATAGAGTGCAATCAGGAACATAGCAAAGCTAAACCATGCAAAAAGTTTAAAATAATTTCGAACAATAAGGGTTCCTAAATTCCTGAATCCTTCCAAATAAATTTCCCTAAGTAATTCTATCGTTTTCATAACATTAATTTTAGAATTCACTTATAAGACTTCAAAAGCCGTTCTAAGTTTAGGTTTTTACCATTCTTTTAGCCAAGGGAACCAAATTCCCGGATAAAATGCACAATTTCCGGTACAACGCTCTTGAAATAAAGATTTTAAGGAATGCATATGAAGTAATAAAAAAATCCCTGTAAGGATAAACCTTACAAGGATTAATTATTATTTAGGTTGGTTATTTAATCCGTCATAGTTCTTAAGAACCAAGTGGCTACTTTAGATCTTCTTTATTGGACTCCTGCAGCTGTTATAATCATAAACATCATCACAGAAATAAACAAACATCCTGCGGCTACTAAAAAGTCAATTGCACTATATTCTTTATGTCTTTGAGCCATAGTAGTATATTTAAGTTAATAATTAATCAAATGCGAATCCGGTATACACCCTGAAAATAAAGGCATAAAGGACCATACAATACATTGCAAAACTAAACCAGGCAAAAGCCTTAAAATACTTCTGAACAATAATGTTGCCCAAATTCCTGAAACCTTCTAAATAAATTTCTTTAATAAGTAAAACTGTTTTCATTTCCCAAATCTTAAAATTAATATGAGTACAAATTGCTTTTTTATCGCCTTTATATTTCAAATTATGGATGAAAAACACATTAATTTGATAAAATGAGTACTTACGAACGCAGAGCGATATAAGTCGCAGTTTATAGAATTTCACTTTATTGCACCTTATAGATGAACGGCATAATAAAAAGGGCTAACTGGATAAAAAATGCAGTCTTAAAAGGAATATATTACTAAAACAACCATGGAAACTATAAAACAGAAACAGGCAAATAGTACTGCCGGATACCTTTCCAGGAATTTGCCTGGTTTACCAAAGTTTCGGACCGGGAATTTCTTCAGGTACAAATAGAGATTCATAACTAGCTAAGTTCTATGATTGTATTCGAATCTATAGTTGATCTAAAGAATTTTACTAACCTTATTTAGCTGGAAGATGTAAGGTTCAATCAAAAGCAAAACCTATTGATATTCGGTAAATGAGGGCATAAAGCACGATAAAGAACAGAATAAAACTAAACCATGCAAAGGCTTTAAAATACTTTTTGACAATAATATTGCCAAGATTCTTAAAACTCTCTTTATATATTTCTCTTAGAAGTAGAATTATCTTCACAAACTAAGATTTTGGTTATTAGTCAGACGACAGAGCTGATCCCTGGTTTACTTTTTTTAAGGAATTTTAGTCATGGTTGAGGATAAACGGGTTGAAGCGCACTAAAAAGATCAACTCTTTTGAAAGTATCTTGAATCTTTAAATATAGGTGGGTGATTAGCGGTACACTTTCTCGATTAAAGACATCAGGACCAAATCTTTTACAACCCTTGAATGAAGTTATTTAATTCTAAACTAATAAAGCCTGCCGGGAAATCCCGGCAGGCTTATATATTCTAAACAGATCATATAATGAGAATTAACGATTATTTTATGATAATAATCAATTAAAACCTGATACTCACAAATGGTTTTTATTGGAAATCAGCGTCATTATCTCCCTCTCCTATAGGCTCTTTCCCTGTTCTGATGAAGCCCATATTCAAGTTTATAGAATAACTAAAATAAATTGGTTTTTCATTTCTAAGAATATCAATAATATTTGGAAACATTGAAATAGGGTAGCGCAGGTACACTAATTTATTTCTTTTATCGTAACTATTTGCAGGGATGCCTTTACCATCAGGATAAAAGTTCAGCTGTACCACAAAATCATCATGATTGTAACATTTTACTAAGGCACGAGGATAAACTTTGCTCTTCTCAGCTCCTCCTGACTGAAAGTGAACCCAATAATGGTCTATTTCGCTATCTATTAATTTCATTGAATCTAGGTTTAATTGATTAATAAGGTAACAAGTTAAAGATTATTTCACAAGATAGAAATAGATATGGCAAAAAAAGATACCTTTTATAATAAAAAAGCCCCCAGGAAATCCTGGAGGCTTTGTACCTCGGGTGGGAATCGAACCCACACGTCCGAAGACACTGGATTTTGAATCCAGCGCGTCTACCAGTTCCGCCACCGAGGCAAAAGGACTGCAAAGCTAAAAAATAATTTCGTTTGCAAAACTAAAATAACCCACATTTATCCTTTAGCAACCCAAATAAATTTTTAAATTTGCACCTCCTTAAGAATCAGGGGTTTTAAGAAACTAGAAAACAAGAGATTAACCATGGCTTATCAAGTACCGGAACCGAAAATTTTTGCCTGTACCCAAAGTATGGAACTGGGTAAAAAAATCGCCAAATTTTATGGTGCAGAATTGGGTAATGTTTTGTTTTCGCATTTCAGCGACGGGGAGTTCCAGCCATCATTTGAAGAGTCTATTCGTGGTACTAGAATTTTTGTAATTGGTTCTACGAATCCAAGTTCTGAAAACCTTATGGAAATGCTGTTGATGTTAGATGCTGCAAAACGTGCCTCAGCCAGGCACATTACAGCTGTAATTCCATATTATGGATGGGCACGGCAAGACAGAAAGGATAAACCAAGAGTTCCTATAGCGGCAAAATTAATTGCTAAAATGCTTGAAACTGCAGGGGCTACGCGTATTATTACTATGGACCTTCATGCAGATCAAATTCAGGGATTTTTTGAAAAACCTGTTGACCATTTGTTTGCTTCTACCCTGTTTCTTCCATATTTGAGGAGCCTGAATTTGGATAACCTTACTATAGCATCTCCCGATATGGGTGGTTCCAAAAGAGCCTATGCGTATTCCAAAGCTCTGGAAAGTGATGTGGTGATCTGTTATAAGCAGAGAGCAAAGGCCAATGTAATTTCGCATATGGAACTAATAGGTGAGGTTAAGGACAGAAATGTTGTCCTGGTTGATGACTTGGTGGATACGGCCGGCACCTTAGCAAAAGCTGCCGATCTTATGATGGAGCGAGGGGCTAAAAGTGTCAGGGCTATAACCACTCACGCATTACTATCAGGTAATGCATACGATAAAATTCAAAACTCACAATTGTTGGAATTGATCGTTACAGATTCTATCCCAATTAAAAAAGAAAGCGGAAAAATACGGGTTTTGAGCTGTGCCGAACTGTTTGCAGACGTAATGCACAGAGTTCATCACAATACCTCAATAGCCTCAAAATTTTTAATGTAAATATTAATTAAACTTAGATAATGAAATCAATTACAATCAAAGGATCAGAAAGAGAAAGCGTGGGCAAAAAGGCAACGAAGGCCCTACGTAATGCTGGAAAGGTTCCTTGCGTGGTATACGGAGGGGAGAAACCATTACACTTTTCAGCGGATGAATTAGCATTCAAAAAATTAGTGTATACTCCCAACGCCCACACTGTAAAGGTTGATTTGGATAAAGGTGAAAAAGTAAAAGCCGTAATGCAGGATATACAATTTCATCCTGTTACAGACAAAATTCTGCACATAGATTTTTACCAACTCTTCGACGACAAAGAAGTTACTATGGATATTCCTGTGCGTTTACAAGGTAATTCACCGGGGGTAAGAAATGGAGGTCGCTTATTATTCAGAAATAGAAAACTGACTATAAAAGCTTTACCGGACAACCTTCCCGATTTCTTTGATATAGATATTTCAAATTTAAAAATCGGGGATAACATCCTTGTAGAATCCTTATTAAATGATGATTTTTCTATTCTACAGCCAGATTCTACTGTGGTCGTACAGGTTAAAACTGCTCGTGCAGCCATAGAGGTAGAAGAGGAAGAGGAAGAAGGATTAGAAGAAGGTGCTGAAGGAGCAGAAGCAACTGAAGGTGCTGGTGAAACTGCTGCTGAAGGTGATGAAAAGCCTGCAGAAGGAGGAGCCGAATAAATTACCTAAACTTATTCATACTAAGCATCCCGTCTGTATATACAAGGATTCGGGATGCTTTTGTATTTTTACCCTTAACCAACTGAGGGTATGAAAAAAATTTTTGAATTTATTTTTAGGAAAGAAAAACGACTTTTAGAAGAAATTGATTCCATGAAAAAGTACCTGCTTATTGGTTTGGGAAATATAGGGGATGAATACAAGGACACCAGGCATAATGTTGGTTTTCTAGTGCTTAACAAGCTTTCTGAAAAAGAAAAATTCTCTTTTGAGACCAGGAAATTGGGGGATTTAGGTTCCTTTAAAATAAAAGGCAGAAGTGTGTTGTGTTTAAAACCATCTACTTATATGAACCTAAGTGGTAAATCTGTAAAATACTGGATGGAAAAAGAAAAAATTCCATTGGAAAATATCCTTGTGATTACTGATGATTTAAATTTACCCTTTGGGACACTAAGGTTAAAAACAAAGGGAAGTGATGGTGGTCACAACGGTCTTAGGGATATTCAAAACAGCTTACAAACCACTAATTATAACCGATTGCGAATAGGAGTTGGTTCAGAATTCAGTAAGGGAAGACAAGTAGACTACGTCCTTGGAAAATGGAATGATGAAGAAAAAAGTGCACTGCCGGAACGTCTGGAAAGAGCCATTGACCTAATTGCATCTTTCGTTTTAGCCGGAGTAAAGATAACCATGAACGAATATAATAATACATAGTCTGCCAAATCAGCACTGACAAGTAGTATTAAGCAAATTACTGAGAACTTATAGCGCTCGAAAAGAATAAACCCCTGAATCTGAAGTGTTACCTTCAGCATCTCTGGTAATCACCTTCCAATAATATACCGTATTTGGTATAGTGTTTACTTTAATACTGGAAACAGTTGCGGCTGGAGAAGCCACTAAGACCTGGGGCGGAGAAACAGTATCGAGGAATATCTCATAACCCACTATGTCATCATCCACATCTGCTCCTGACCATTCCAATTCAATTTCTGAATTAATGTCGCTTACCACAGAAGCTCCGGACAAAGGCGCAACTATTTGCGCCGGAAATGGGGCATGAGTGGTTTGGGACCCTGCATTGAAAAACTGCCAGACTGCACTTGAAGCGGTTTCCTGCACCAGAGTATTCCTGGTAATAACCTGCCATGAAAATGGAACACCTTTTTCTATAGTTACCTCTGCACTTGTGGCCTGGGTATTTACCGTTTGGGTAATACTAGTTAACAGATTGGTGACCCTTAATTCATAAGTATTGGTATTATTAGCCGTTTGCCATATAAACTCTACCCTGCTTGAGGTTGGCGTTATGCTCACCCCCGTTGTACATAAGGAGTTTTGTTCAGGGAAAGTTAAAAGAGCCGCCGAAGGTGGTTTGGGCGAATCCTTTTTACAGGCCGTAAAAAGCAAACTAATAAATATGAATAAAATAACTCTCATCGCTTCAACACTTTATAAGTACCATTACTCATTCCTCCTCTAACACTTACATAGTATAAACCTGAAGGTAACCCTATAAAATCGAGTGTAATTGTATCTTCATCACCTTCATACTTTTGACTACTGATAAGTCGGCCGTCTGATGAAAAAATACCAATATCCACAGCATCCATAGTTCTTCCCAAAAATATGTTTAAAGTCTCAATCACCGGATTTGGGTAAACAACCGGAACAGCCGGAATAAAGACGGTTTCTTCATACACACCCTGACATGTCAAATTGGTAGAAACTTTTAATGTGTTAACGCCTTGTTTCAGATCCAAAACAAATTCCGGGGCTTCTGTCTGAATTAGGCTTCCGTTTAATTCTATAGTATACAATTGAGCACCGGACAATGACAGAACTGTCTGCTGTCCGTCTATAGAGACTAAAGAACTTACCCCTAAAGGCTCAGGTTCATTTATTACTACATCAAAACATATTTCTTCAAAAGTATTTACTCCATCCGTTCCATTTATGCAAACAGCATACGTACCTGCCGCCAAATTTTCCAGTTCATAAACCTGTATAAAGTCCTCCGTAATATTCAAGCCATTACCCGAAACATTAACTGTGTAGTCCATAGACATGACAGCGGTTAATTCAAATGATCCGTTATCATTTGTTATGCAGGATTCACTTTCTATTGCCAGGTTAAAATTATCTGTGGCAAAACGGTAAACGGCACAGCCATCTGCATTCACCTCGGTTCCCGGAGCAGTTCCCAGACAAAGGTCATCCCCATCATCAAAAACACCATCTGCGTCATCGTCGGGTCTCAATTCTCCTTCACCGCATATTTCCAGAAAAAAATTATTAATAGTACCCCCATCAGCCGGTGCAGTATCAGTAACAGTGAGTATCCATTCGCCAAAAGATGATTCGCCATTAAATGAGGCCAATGAACCCAATGGGCTTACTGTTCCACTAATTGCAACTCCTCCGCTACTACAGACAAAAGGATCTCCGTCGTCATCAAAAACTGCATCAATATTTTCCAATTCTCCACAGGAGTTAGAAGTTAATATAACCTCTGTTCCCTCGGGCGAAGTAATACTAATTATCAAATCTGCCAGAAAGCTATGTTCCAATTCCAAACCCACATTAACATCCGTAACAGGTAAATCATTTAAGAATGTAATTTTAGAAGTTACCGTTGGGGTACCAATAGAGCTTATAATTACAGGCAGGTCGTTAGCTATTTCAATATCGCAACTTATTGTTATGGTCGTAAAACTGAATGGTGGGCCAAAAGTACCTTCCCCACAAGAGTTTTTTGGTTTTACCCTCCAGAAATACGTGGTTTCTTCCAGTAGATTTTGTGGTAAATAGGTGTTAAAAATAATATCGTTTGCAGATTCAACAACTGAAGTAAACAAAATGTCTGTTGCAATTTCGATATCGTATGCACTGTATTGTGAATCCAACTCCCATTCAAGTTGTTGTTGCAAGCCTACTCCTGTGGCCGTATCTGTGGGAGTCTGTAAAACAACATCTGAGAAGTTTGCATCGCTAATCGAAATATTTAGTGTTACATCTTTGGTGAGGCTCAGGGAAGTGGCCGTAATATTCACAGGATATTCCCCCGGAGTTACAAGATCTGTATTTGAAAATGTAATAGAAACCGGCGTATTGTTATCCGTCGCTGTTGGTGGTGTAAAAACTGCTGTGAGGCCGGGGGGCATTCCCAGAGCACTGAAGGTAACCTCTTCATTAAATCCTAAATACGTTTCATATATAAAAGGTGCCACAAGGTCATTGGGCTCACAAACACCATAATTGAGATCGGCAAAATTCAAGATAATTTCAGAATCCTCAATAATAAAATCAGAAGAATTAATACTGAAAAATATGTTGTCTGTACCCTTAACCATGAAACGACCAGTTGTAGTGCTATTGCCTGGAATAATAACTTCATGACTGCCATCGTTTGGAACGGCGGCAGCTACCTGTATTGGAAAACTAAGGCCCCCATCTGTTGATAGAAAAATATCTACCTCTTGGGTATTTATTGGTGTTTTGTTGGTGTTGGCAACATCCCAGCTAATTGTTTGCACTGATCCCGCTGTATAAGTATCTGCCGTATTTTGAGAAGTTACAACAAATGGTCCAGCACTGTTTAAAACATTGAGCTTTACCAATTCTGAAGCTACCTGCCCCCCTGCTGCTGCATTATCCCTGACGGTTAAGGCGAAGTTCATTTCGCGTTCCACATTGGAAACGGTTTCCCAGGCAGAATTTATTGGCGGATTGGTTTGTGTTAGGTTCCCCTGGATTACTTCTGATAATTTTGGAAAATATCTTCTGTTATCTGTAGTAGGCCTGAGCGATCTGAAGTTTGCACCACTTGGATTGTCGGGCCCGAAATTTGCTGTCGTAACCACGCCATCATCTATTTGCTCCCATGCATAAGTAAGTATATCTGTAGTATCGAGATCTGTAGCATTTCCTCTTAAAACAAATGGTGTTCCCTTGGGAATAATGTAATCCCCTATTGGGTTAATAACCGGAGGATTGTTTGTTAAGGGCGTTAGCTCGCCACAACTGGTAGTCTGAAGATATTCTATAATTTGAAATATGCTGTAGTAATGAAAATAGTCATCCCCGTTTGGTGCTACATTTTCTCCGGGTATTATACCCGCATATCCCATAATTGTCGTTCCGGTGCCCGGTTCGGCCTGCACCAAAGTACCTTCAGATTCAAAAGACCATGTATGATTTGCACCAAATTGATGTCCCAATTCATGTGCTACAAAATCGAGGTCAAAGATATCACCTTGTGGGTTTAGAGCAGCAGCGTATGCACTACCTTTTTGGTTATCTCTGCACACAGACCCAATGAAACCCGCATTACCTCCATCGGTATCTTCATGAAATAAATGACCTACGTCATAATTTGCTTCGCCAATTGTTGAAGTAAGCGTACTTTGAACCTCTGAATTCAAATTTCCTCCGTATGGGTCAGTATCCGGATCTGTAAAAATTACCAAATCTGTATTGGCGATCAATTCCAGTGTTACACCTAAATCAGTTTCAAAAACCTGGTTCACCCTTGTGAGCGTAGCATTGATGGCCGCGAGTGCATCGGGTATCGTGCCCCCATGAAATTCGGTATACTCACCTGTTGCAGAAACTGCTAATCTGTATTTCCTTAATACCTGATCATCCACCAGTTTGGAGGCAGAACCATTGATACTTTTTTCAATTGCCGATTCTGTATAACATATGAACTCACTATCTAGTTTTGAATATAAACTCCTGTCGTAAACAACATAAGTGCTCTCTTCGGCAAGGGCTTTTTCCATGAAAGTCGTCTTTTCACTTCCTGCATGCACTATCATGCTTTGAACTCCCTTGTGTGATATACTAAAACGAATACGATCTTCATTACCATCCAGGCTATACCCCGAATAGGATCTTATACCGGGATATTTTTTGGCCAATTCAGGTGATAAGACTGCATTTTCTGAAATTTTAAATCCTCTTAATTTCCCTTTGATATCTGGAAAATAAACTATTCCGTTTTCATTCTTTAGGGTAGATATAGATAAAAGTTCCTTATATAAGGATGCCTGGTCCAATTGAAAAACCTTAACTTTAGTTACGTCCGGATTGGATAGCGAAGGTGAAATTATCTTAGTGGGGGTAATCTCCTGGCCCCAATATTTGGATTGCGCAGATCCATAAAAGGAGAGAAATATTATGGTAATTGATAAAACAAGACGTAGTTTTGTTAGCATCAAGGGAATTTTAAACTTTTAAAAATAAGCCTTTTTATTATTTTATTTGTGTGGTCACAGTTCAAAGCATTTCCAATTACGATAAAAAGCACCCTACTGCTATAACCATAGGTACTTTTGACGGTGTTCACATAGGTCATAGAAAAATACTTGAACGTCTCATAAATGATGCCAAAAAAACCGGACTGCGATCTACGGTACTAACTTTTTTCCCGCATCCCAGAATGGTTTTGCAAAAAGATACCGAAATAAAGCTTCTAAATACTGTCCAGGAAAAAATCAAAATTTTAGATCGTATTGGCCTCGATTACCTAATAATTCATCCCTTTACTCTCGAATTTTCACGTCTGTCTTCTACTGAATTCGTTAGGGATATCCTGGTGAATGAATTAAAAGCAAAAAAAATTATAATCGGTTATGACCACCGTTTTGGAAGAAACAGAAATGCAAATATTCAGGATCTTATCGCCTTTGGGAATACGCTAAATTTTGAAGTGGAAGAAATTGCAGCACAGGAAATAGATGATGTTTCTGTAAGTTCTACAAAAATCAGAAATGCGATTATTGATGGGGACATGAAGACCGCAAATAAATACCTGGGGTATAATTATATGCTAACGGGCGATGTTAAAAAGGGAAAAGGTCTTGGTAGACAAATGAATTTCCCAACAGCTAATTTATTTATCAGAGAAAAATATAAACTCATTCCTAAAAATGGAGTCTATGTAGTTAAAAGCATCCTTAATGACAAGCTTTTTTACGGAATGATGAACATTGGTTTTAATCCAACCGTTGATGGTTCCTCGAAGAGCATTGAAATCCATTTTTTTGATTTTAAATCCGATATTTATGGAGAAAATATTCAGGTAGATATTCTTGAACGCATTCGCGATGAACATAAGTTCAACTCCTTGGAAGAACTTAAAACACAATTGCTTAAAGACAAACAAACTTCAATAGCCATAATTTCAAGCTAGATGTTTAATGATTATTTCTTTAAAAGAACAGACAATAGTCCCTTAATCATTTTTCGCATATTTTTAGGTATCCTCATTAGCCTGGAATGCTATGGAGCTATACTTACCGGATGGGTACGAAGAACTTTAATAGAGCCTGAATTTACCTTTTCCTTTATTGGTTTTGAATGGTTACAACCCTTACCTGGATACGGAATGTATCTGTACTTTTTTCTTATGGGTACCCTGGGCATATTCATTGCTCTTGGTTATAAGTACAGATGTAGCATTATTTCATTTACAGTGCTCTGGACCGCAGTTTACCTGATGCAAAAAACTTCCTACAATAATCATTATTATCTGTTGGTGCTGATTTCCCTGATAATGTGTCTATTTCCTGCCAACCAGGCATATTCATTAGACGCAAGGGCCAGGCCGCAGATCAGGAGTGAAAGTATGTACAGCTATGTAAAATGGATTATTGTACTACAACTTTTTATCGTTTATACCTATGCAGCACTTGCCAAGCTATATGCAGATTGGCTCGATTTTAGTTTTGTCCAAATTTTGATGCAAGACAAAGCCCATTATTGGCTCATAGGGGATTTGTTACAGGAATCCTGGGTACATAAGGTAATTTCCATTATGGGAATTATCTTCGATTTACTAATAGTTCCCGCTTTGTTATGGAAACCCAGCAGAAAAGTAGCTTTTACTCTGGCCATATTCTTTCACCTTTTCAATTCAATTGTATTTCAAATCGGGATCTTCCCTTACCTTGCACTGGCCTTTACGGTATTCTTTTTTGAGTCTGAGACGATAAAACAGCTCTTCTTTAAAAAGAAGCCTTTCTTCGAATCTTCTCAAATAAGTATCCCTGCCTACAAAAACCTTTTTTTAGTTGGATTCGGAATTTACTTTTTGGTTCAACTGATTCTGCCTGTAAGACATTATTTTATAAAAGATGATGTTCTTTGGACTGAAGAAGGTCACAGATTGAGTTGGCGGATGATGTTGAGAAGCAGGTCTGGTATAATAAGTTTTAAAGTGATTAATAATGACAATGGCAATATCATAAATGTAAACCTCAATGACTATCTTTCAAAGAAGCAAAAAGGACGGGTTGCCGCTTATCCGGATTTTATTTGGCAATTTGCACAACGTCTTAAAAAAATATACGCTAAAGATGGTGCCCCTATTTCCGTTTATGTAAACTCAAGAGTCCGTGTAAATGGCAGTAAATTAAAACCCTTTATTGATCCGGAAGTAGATCTGGCCGCAGTACCCTGGGATCATTTCAAACATCATTATTGGATCCTTCCCTCAGAAGAAACAAAAGCAGAAGAAGCTCCTGCCAATTAGGAATTTTCTCAGTTACTTAATTAAATAGGGGAGAATAAATAAATTGTTGCTGCCTCAAATTGATACATTAACCAATTAACCCTAAATTTGGGGCTTAAAACATCTTAACATGTTGCAATTACAAGCCTTACGGACAAATAAAGACCAGATTGCGAAAGCTCTGAAAAAACGCAATTTTGATGCGGACTTTCATTTAGATAAGGTACTTAGCCTCGATGAAAAAAGACGCGCATTGCAAACAGATTTGGATAATACACTGGCCGAAGGCAATAAACTTTCCAAAGAGATTGGCATTCTTTTCAAAAATGGGAAAGCAGAGGAAGCAAATCGAATCAAACAAAAGACCACACAGCTGAAAGAAGATTCTAAAAGGCTGACTGAAGAACTAAACGCTGTTGCAAATGAGCTAGAGGATGCGCTTTATCAAATTCCAAATGTCCCTCATGAATCTGTTCCAACAGGAAATAGCGAGGAGGATAATGAAGAAGTCTTTCGTGAAGGAGATATTCCTATCCTAAGCAGTGATGCTAAACCACATTGGGAACTGGCAAAAAAATATGACATCATAGATTTTGAATTGGGTGTCAAAATTACCGGTGCGGGATTTCCCGTTTACAAGGGTAAGGGTGCCCGCTTACAGCGGGCTTTAATTGCCTATTTTTTAGATAAGAACACTGAAGCTGGTTATACCGAAATGCAAGTGCCTCTGTTGGTTAATGAGGCATCTGGATATGGCACAGGGCAACTCCCGGATAAGGAAGGTCAGATGTATCATGTTACCGAAGATGATCTTTACCTGATACCCACTTCTGAAGTACCTGTTACGAATGTCTTGAGAGATACCATCCTTGATAAAAATGATCTCCCCATTTGTTATACAGGCTATACACCTTGCTTTAGAAGGGAAGCCGGTAGTTATGGTGCTCATGTAAGGGGGCTCAATCGCCTGCATCAATTTGACAAGGTGGAGATAGTACGCGTAGAACATCCTGATAATTCGTACAAGGCACTGGATGCTATGGTAGAGCATATAAAAAATATCTTAAGGGAATTAAAATTACCTTTCAGGGTTTTACGTCTGTGCGCAGGTGATCTGGGCTTTACCTCGGCCCTTACCTATGACTTTGAGGTTTTTTCAACTGCCCAGGACCGTTGGCTGGAAATTAGTTCAGTCTCAAATTTCGAAACTTTTCAGGCAAACAGATTAAAGCTTCGCTACCGAGATGAAAATAATAAAACACAATTAGCTCATACGTTAAATGGTAGCTCACTTGCCCTGCCACGGGTATTAGCTGGGATTCTTGAAAATTACCAGAGTGCAGACGGAATAAATATTCCCGATATCCTGGTACCCTATACTGGTTTTAGTAAAATTGATTAGTTTTTATTTCGTTTAATTGACCATTAGTGGGAAAACCTACAATGTGTAACCTATATTGGAATTGAATGCATCCCGGTAAAAGTTCAGTTCAGCGATATTATGTTTTCTTTGACAGTGTTTTTTATTGAGCTTGGTTAAATTTGATAAATTTTGAATATGCGACTTGCCTTACTATTTATTTGTCTTATCTGTTCCTTTCATTCATGGGCTCAAGAAGATTTTTTGGCTAAGCAGTATTTCAACGATGGTGAATTTGAGAAAGCGGTTGTATTTTATAAAAATCTGGCAGACAAAAACCCAAGGCGAACAGATTATGCCGAAGGCCTGATAGCCTGCTACCAACAGTTGGAAATGTACAAAGAAGCAGAGGATTTTCTTTTAAAGAAAATAGTATCTCGCAACCCTTACCCAACCATTTATATTGAATTAGGGTATAATTACCTGTTACAGGACCAGACAGAAAAGGCCAAAGAGAATTATGAAATTGCGCTTTCAAAAATAGAGGAAAATCCAAATTATGGCTATGGAATAGGTTTCAGATTTCAACGCTATGCTCTTTTAGACTACGCACTTAGAGCCTACTCGAAAGCGATGGAATTGAATCCGGAGCTAGACTATAATTTTCAAATGGCACGTATTTATGGAGAACAGGGAGACATTGAAAGGATGTATGACTCTTATTTGGAGTTAATCTCAGCAGGCAAAGCTACACAAACTAATGTGCTTCGTAATCTCGATAATTTTATTAACTCAGATCCCGAAAACCCCAATAACCTCAAACTGAAAAAAATTCTTTTGCAAAAGGCTCAAAAGAATCCGGATATACTCTGGAATGAAATATTGAGTTGGTTGTTTGTACAACAAAAACAATACAGTAGTGCCTTCAATCAGGAAAAAGCCATTTATAAAAGATCAGGGGCATTTTCTCTTCAACGTTTGATTGGCTTAGGCGATATTGCTATTGAGGATAATGCCATTGACGATGCAAAGGCAATTCTAACCTATATCGATAAAAATTCTAATGATCCGGTAATTAAACTTAATGCCCGACTTAATCTTATTGACATTGAACTTTTAAATGCCAGCGAAAAGCTACTAGATGAGGTAGAAAAAAAGTTTGAATCGCTAATGGAGGTTTATGGATATGAAAATCACACCTTGCAATTACAAATTGCATATTCCAATTTCCTCACTTTTAAAAAAGGCAAACCCCAGGAAGCTGTTGCTATTCTTAAGAAATGTTTAGAACTCCCACTTGAGCGCTTCAGCAAAGCATATGTTAAACTTGCCCTTGGAGATATTCTCGTTTTTGATCAGAAATTCAATGAAGCACTCATTAATTTCTCCCAGGTCCAAAAAAGTTTAAAAAATGACGTTTTAGGCCAGGATGCAAGATTTAAAGTAGCCCAAACCAGTTTTTACAAAGGTGACTTTGATTGGGCTTTTACTCAGCTTAAGATTTTAAGAGGCTCAACTTCACAACTTATTGCAAATGATGCTATGCATTTAAGCCTTTTAATTTCAGATAATTCTTTAGAAGATTCAACTCAGACTGCATTAAAAAAATATGCCAGAGCAGACCTCCTGGCTTATCAGCAGAATACGCTGGAGGCCATTGAAGTTTTAGATGATATTCTAATAAATCACAAGGGAGAAAAAATAGAAGATGAGGCGCTTCTAAAACAAGGTGAGCTTTTAGAGCTTGTTAAAGATTATGAGGCGGCAGAATTTAATTATCTTAAAATTGTTGAATTTTATGGGAATGATATTTTGGCTGATGATGCTCATTTTGCACTCGCAGAGCTTTACAGGCACATCTTAAATGAACCCGAGAAAGCCAAAGAGCATTACGAGAAAATTATATACAATTATCAGGACAGCTACTACTTTCCTCAGGCACGTAAAAATTTCAGAATATTGCGTGGCGATAGTATTAACTAAAATTTTCATATACTGAATTATAAAATTTAAAGTATGATTATCTACAGTGTTACCATTAATATAGATGAATCTGTGCACGATAAATGGTTGGAATGGATGAAGGAAACGCATATTCCAGAAGTCCTGGGGACAGGAAAATTTATAAGCGCAAAGATGGCAAAGGTATTGGTAGAAGAAGAAATGGGAGGGAGCACGTATTCAATACAGTACACCGCTGAAAACAAGGAAATTTTAGATAAATACTACGCTGAGGATGCCGAAAGAATGCTTAAAGAGGTATCAAAAAACTTCGGAGATAAGTTTGTCGCCTTCAGAACAGAGCTAGCCGTTATAAAAGAGTTTAATGAAAATAGATTAAATGCCACAGAATACCTGTTTACCTATGGCACCTTACAGCAGGAAAATATTCAGTTAACTGTTTTTTCAAGAACACTTTCCGGCTTTAACGATGTCCTAATGGGTTATAAGCTATCTGATGAGAAAGTAGTTGGTGTATATCCCGTAATGCATCGTTCAGAAGAGCCTACAGATTTAGTCAACGGCAGGGTCTATATGTGTAGTAATAAAGAAATATTGGAAGCTGATAAATATGAAGGCCCCGCGTATAAAAGAATTAAGGTAGTCCTGAACTCCGGCAAAACTGCATGGGCTTATATAAGTAGTACCCAGCAACCGAATTAGACAATGTCCAAAAAACGCAAAAAACACAGTTCTTTTAAAAAAAGTACCAGGCAGGAAGAAAGTCCGGTTAGAGCCAAAAAATATCTGGGACAGCACTTTCTCAAAGATGAAGAAATTGCAAAACGAATAGCGGATACGCTTTCAATGGTGGGATATACCAATGTGCTCGAAATTGGTCCGGGCACCGGAGTCCTCACAAAATATTTGCTCCAGCGCTCTGCGAACCTCATAGCCATGGAGCTGGACGAGGAATCTATCATATACCTTAACCATAGCTTTCAGTTGGAATACAATGAAATTCTACAGCAAAATAATTCGCTCGAGATAATACAGGCAGATTTTTTAAAATACAACCTTTCAACTTTATTCAATAATGAACCTTTTGCCATTATCGGCAATTTTCCCTACAACATCTCTACGCAAATAGTTTTCAGGTTATTGGAGGTTCGAAAAAGGGTTCCCGAATTTTCAGGAATGTTCCAAAAAGAAGTGGCTCAGCGAATTTGTGCTAAAGAAGGTAGCAAAACCTATGGGATTCTTTCTGTTTTGGTTCAGGCATTCTATGATGCTGAATATCTTTTCACCGTAAATCCGGAAGTTTTTGATCCACCTCCAAAAGTTGAGTCGGGGGTATTACGGCTTTTAAGGAAAGAAAATTTTATACTTGACTGTGATGAAAAACTATTTTATAGAGTAGTAAAGACGGGCTTTAACCAGCGTAGAAAGACCTTAAGAAACAGTTTAAAAATATTTAACCTTTCTGATAATCTAAAAGAAGATGCTATCTTTGACCGGCGTCCCGAAGAATTGGCCGTTGGCCAATTTATCACGCTGACCAAGAAGATAGATGATGACTCCATTTAAACTCACAGATGAGCTGCTGGCAGAAATTCAGCTGCTAATAGAATCCGGGAAAGACAACGATTTAAAGTCTTTCATGGCGGAGCTTCACTATGCCGATATCGCAGAAATAGCTAATGACCTAAGTGCGAAATCAGCTACCTATCTTATCAAACTTCTGGACAGCGATAAAACCTCAGACGTACTTATTGAGTTGGATGAAGATGTTCGGGAATCCATACTTAATAACCTGTCTTCCAAAGAAATCGCAGAAGAATTAGAGGAACTGGATACCGATGATGCCGCGGATATTGTTGGGGAATTACCCAAGGAAATAGTTGAAGAGGTAATTTCTGAAATAGAAGACCGGGAGCACGCTAAGGATATTGTAGATCTACTGCGCTATGATGAAGATTCTGCAGGTGGACTTATGGCTAAGGAATTGGTAAAAGTAAATGAAAACTGGAACGTGCTTACCTGCGTAAAGGAAATGAGAGCCCAGGCAGAAAATGTAACCAGAGTGCACTCTATTTATGTAGTAGACGATGATGATAAACTAATAGGCAGGCTCTCCCTAAAAGATTTGCTAACGACCTCAACAAAATCCCCAATAAAAGATGTTTATATTCCAAAAGTAGATCGTGTTAATGTAAACGAAAAGCCTGAGGAGGTCGCTAAAATTATGTCCAAATACGACCTGGAAGCTATTCCTGTAGTTGATGAGATTGGCAGGTTGGTTGGCAGAATTACCATTGATGATATCGTAGACGTTATAAAAGAAGAAGCCGAGAAAGACTATCAGCTGGCGGCAGGTATCTCGCAGGATGTAGAGGCAGATGATAGTATTTGGGAGTTAACCAGAGCCCGTTTACCCTGGCTGTTTTTGGGCCTTTTGGGCGGTATTGGTGCTGCAGCCATCATGGGAGGTTTTGAAGAAATGATAAGCAATCATGCTATTTTATTCTTTTTTACTCCTTTAATTGCGGCTATGGCGGGTAATGTTGGTGTACAATCCAGTGCAATCATAGTCCAGGGACTTGCTAATGACGACCTAAAGGGAAGTATTAGTAACCGCCTTATAAAGGAAATGCTGCTGGCCACTTTAAATGGCATTGTATTGGGAGTGGTTCTTTTGCTATTTACCTGGTTCTGGCAAGGTAATTTTCCGGCAGCACTTGCTATTTCAATATCCCTTGTTGTAGTAATCATAGTAGCCGGGATCATAGGCACATTCATTCCTTTGTTTCTAGATAAAAGGGGTATAGATCCGGCAATTGCCACCGGACCTTTTATCACTACAAGCAATGATATTTTTGGAATCCTGATTTATTTCTGGATTGCAAAAGTTATTTTAGGAATTTAGACTTCACTTTTTATTAAAATTGGATACCTTAGGGTCCCCGAAATCTAATTTAAATTCTATTTAAGAATTTCAGTCTATGTCAATAAAAGTTGGATTAGTCCAGGAAAGCCCTGTTTTTTTTAATAAGGTGGAAACCATTTCTAAAATTGAGAAACTCACCAAAACATATGCAGCACAAGGATGCGATTTATTGGTTTTTCCGGAATCTTTTATCCCTGGGTATCCGAGAGGATTTACTTTTGGGGCCACCATAGGAAGCAGAACGGAAAAGGGCCGCAAGCTTTATGCTGAATATTATGAAAATAGCCTCAACGTTGAAAGTAAAGACCTTAAAAGACTCGAAAACATTTCAAAAAAAAATAATATCTACCTGGTTATAGGAGTAACTGAAAAGGACGATATAAGTGGAAGTCTGTATTGTTCAATGCTCTATATATCGCCTGCTTCCGGATTGTTGGGCACGCATAGAAAAATTAAACCTACCGGAACAGAGAGAATTGTATGGGCCGAGGCTTCAGGTGAATCATTAACCACCTACCAAACCAAAATAGGCAGGTTGGGTGGCCTTATCTGTTGGGAAAATTATATGCCCTTGGCAAGAATGTCCATGTATAGAAAAGGCGTTGAGATTTACATTGCCCCAACAGCAGATGCCAGGGAAGAATGGACCTCTACCATGCAGCATATTGCCCTGGAAGGGCGTTGCTACGTACTGGGCTGCAACCAGTATTTTACCAAATCCATGTATCCCGAAAACTACCAGTCAATTGTAACTGATGAACCCGAAACAATGTGTCGTGGAGGAAGTCTTATAGTAGCCCCTAATGGGAAAATTATTGCGGGACCTTTGTATGATAAGGCAGGAGTACTTATGGCCGAAATAGATCTGGAAGAAATTAAGTTGAACAAACTCGATTTTGATGTAATTGGACATTATGCCCGAAATGACATTTTTCAACTTGAGGTAAAAGATCAGCCTGAAATTAAGAAGGAAAAATATTAGCGTTATGAAAACCCATATGCTTTATCTTTTAGTTCTAATCTTCTTCAGTTATAGCTGCAAAACTGATAGCATCACAATATTCGATCTTGAACTAAATCCGGAACAACTCGAGGTATTTGGCCAGGATTTTATTTCCACTCCATTGTATGAAAGAGATATTGCTATTTCACCAGAGGGAGATCAGTTGGTCTATACCCTGGGAGATTACAAGCAGACAATCAGGAGTTTGGTGAGTATAAAAAAGAAAGGTGAGAGGTGGGGCGATAAAGAAATTTTACCTTTTTCCGGGAAGTACAATGATATTGAACCATTTTTTGCCGATGACGGCAGTAAATT